>Ga0209724_1002592_pt1 | contig 15352 bp, 19 predicted proteins | sample grotaG_FD_184143 | JGI IMG/M metagenome (GOLD analysis project Ga0209724, IMG submission 184143) | Glacier valley bacterial and archeal communities from Borup Fiord, Nunavut, Canada, to study Microbial Dark Matter (Phase II) -... | ecosystem: Environmental > Aquatic > Freshwater > Ice > Glacier ...
ATCGAGCGAAATGGGTTGAAATTGTATATTGCCCACTGTATAGTTAGCCTTTGAATGTTTGGAGAATACGTGCCATTGGGTATCCGGATTTTGGGATAAGACCTCCTGTATTTGCTCATTGCTATAAGCAGGAAGATAGACTGTATAATGAGGTTTAAGAGTTGCTTCAGCAGTTCGGATACCGTGACGAACAACAGGAGGAAAAATATCGGGAGAGAAAGGCTTGAAATTGAAACCATATTTATAAGTCGCAGGGGCATAATGTTTCAGAATAAGTTTTCCAAAGAAATCGTTGAATACTGGTTGGGGTGCTGAGGGATGTAAAACGGCATTCTGATGGCTAAGTCCGATACATATCTTTTGGCGAAGCAAGCACGCCCACGATGATACTGGTTCAAAATCGCTGATAATTAAATCGTACTGATTGACCGGAAGATTTTTGATGTCACGAAAAAACTGCATGACAGGCATTTTTTGGATGGTCTTTAATATATCTACTCCACCATTTATCCCAACGATAAAACTCATTCCTGAGAAATTGTAGTCGATTTTGAAAGGTACTTTTAAATCAGCTTGTGTGCCACTTACCAGAACATCGGTATGGGCCATCGACTTCAGAATAGGAACAATTTCGGTGGCTCTTGCCAGATGACCGTTTCCAGTGCCCTGTATAGCATAAAGGATCTTCATGATATTATATTTTGATAATGATAGGCTTGAGTCCACTCCGAAAGGTCTATTTTACTTTAAACTCTTACATAAAATTAGACTTTTCGGAGTAGGCTCAGGCTTGGTTAAATTAAAATAAATAGGGGACCTTCATTTCTTCCAAAATTGATCTGTACATTTGATTTTTATTAGGTATATAAAGTTCATCATCAGCCATTTCCGGCTCCTCCTCCTCTGAATCAGATTTGAAATAGTTCAATGTCCAGTTTCCATCTAAGCATTCGGCAGCTGAAAAGTTTTCAACCCAATCGCCACAGTTAATGTAGCGGATCGTTCCTTTTTCAGTAGTAACGGTTTTATCAACCGGAATATGAGTGTGACCGCAAATAACCAGGTTGATTTCTTTACTGAGAGCGGCATTGGCAATTGCTAATTCAAAATTGGTCAATACCTTTTTTTCTTTTGAAATGCGGTCCTTCATTGATTTATAAAGGAGCATATCATTACCTCCGCAGGAGCGTAGTATAGAATTGAGTATTTTGTTGATGACCGTAAGCAGCCCGTAAGCTGCTGCACCAAATTTAGCCAGCCATGGAGAATGATGAATGATGGAATCGAAAACATCACCGTGAAAGATCCATATTTTTTGATTTCCGATGGTCAATTCCAGCTGATTGACAATACTGAAATTGCCCAACCTGGTATTGTTGAACTTTCGGAAAACATCATCATGATTGCCTGTAATATAGATGACCTGAACTCCTTTTTCAATCATTTTTACCAACTGACGGATCACTTTCAAATGAGCTTTTGGAAAATAATTCCTGCTAAACCGCCATGAGTCGATAATGTCGCCATTCAAAACCAACATTTTGGGATGAATGGATTTCAAATATTTAAGAAGGTATTTGGCTTTGCTTGCCAGCGTTGCCAAGTGTACGTCTGAAATGATTGAAATATCTAATTCCCGGATATCTTCTTCCATGTAGCATATTGCTTTATTTCGAGTGCAAGTAGCATTTAATACGTTACAGGAATATTAATATTCAGTGAATGTTTAATTAAAGTAATGTCATGGTTTTTTATAATTTTACATAGATTGAAATTATCATTTAAATGAAAATCTCATGAACGAATTTGATAACCGTGCCCGTGAATGGGACACAGATAAGATGTACATGGATCGCTCGGTAGCGATTGCTGCTGAACTTGAAAAGATGATCCCTTTTGATCCTTCTTTGAAACCCCTTGAATATGGGGGCAGGTACAGGAATTTTAAGTTTCCTGCTTAAAGGTCGGTTTTCGGAAATTACCCTTATGGATAATTTTCAGGAAATGATAAAGGTGTGTATTGAAAAGACCGTTTATCACGAAACAAAACACATCATTCCACTTTGGTTTAATCTAAAACAGGCTTTTGAAGGCAAATTTGATGTGGTTTACAATCAAATGGTGTTGCATCATGTAATTGATTACGAGGCCATTATTCATACTTTTTATTCATTGCTTAATCCTGAGGGGTGTTTGGCCATTGCTGATTTATATCAGGAAGATGGCTCTTTTCATGGCCCCAGCGTTAAAGTCTATTTAGGTTTTGATACTGATAAACTAAAGGAAATATTTATGAAAAATGGATTTAAGAATATTGAATGAGTTTAAAGTAAAATAGACTTTTCGGAGTGAACTCATTGAATACAAAACTTGTTTCGAAGCAAAGCGTGAATCGGTGCAAAATATCCCGTATTTTTGATAATAGATAATAAATAAGTCATTCTGATGATGGGATCAACTGTTTTGAAATGCAAACAATGCGATTGGCAGGGTCGTCCCGAAGAAGTTGACTGGGAAGTTGTTGAAACCTGTGCGGGATCCGATAAAATTGAAGTGTGCCCTTCCTCCGGAAGTATGGAAGTGGTTTTGGTTAGGAAATAAAAAATATCAGCTTGTTAAAATCTTATTCATTGAGTTTCGTTCCTTGTCTGTGAGCGAATCCATTTCTTCAAGAGCATGTTGAATCTTGGTTTTAAAGTTCCAGCAAGTCATCTGTCGCAATGAAAGACGGCGGCCAAATTCATAGGATGAAACATCCAGCTTGCCTTTGCACACCTGATAGGCAATGTAAAATGCTTTGCTAATTGGGAATTTAACTCCATGAAAAATGGTTCCGTTGGTAGCAGTTTCCTTGGCCTTACATTTGGTACACCGACGTGAGAATGGTTCTTTGCCTGCACAAGAGTTGGTATTGCCACATTTCTTGCATACAAAACCATCGGCCCATTTTATACCTGCTAAAAATTCAAGGCATTTATTGTCATTATGGAACATCTCCTCAAGCTGTTCAGGACTGAGGCTATTGCTGAAAATTTCACCCATTATTCATTGTTTATGCTACAAATGTAAACAAAATTAGTGTCATTAAAAAGATTTAAGTGTCATTAATGCGATTTGTTATTTATTTCTATTATATTTGTATCGAAACAAAATAGAATAAATGCTATGGAAAATAATTGTGAAGTTAAGTCAAGACCTCGAACAATTAAAGATTTCTTAAAATCATGGTCTTTCTGGAAACCATTTTTATCCACATCCATCGGTGCCCTTGCCGGATTTTCATATTATTACTTTGTAGGCTGTACTTCAGGAGCTTGTGCGATAACAAGCAGCCCGTATATAAGTACATTGTGGGGTGGAATGATGGGCTTCTTTGTCGTGAACAGTCCATGTAGTAGAGGTAGGTGTTGAGTAATCACCATAGAATTATCAAATTAAGCTATGAAAAAAGTTATCATTTCATTATCGTTGGGTTTAGTTTTATTACTAAGCAACTGCCATGCAGGTAATCCCGGCAAATTAGCCAATAATACCAACACATCTGGATCGGTGCTCATATTGACAAACGAAATCTTTAAGCAAAAGATTTTTAATTATGATGTCAATAAACAGTGGAAGTTTGAAGGTAACATGCCCGTTATTATTGACTTTTATGCCAGTTGGTGCGGACCATGCAGACAACTTTCACCCCGGGTGGAAGAAATTGCGAAGGAATACGCCGGGAAAATTATTGTCTATAAAGTGGATACCGATGCTGAACCATTGCTCTCAAAAAACATGGGCATTCAAAGTTTGCCAACCTTGTTGTTCATCCCATTAAAAGGGAAACCACAGGCCTCTATGGGCGCGATACCTAAGGAATCCTTGGTGAAAGCCATTCATGAAGTTTTATTGGTGAAATAGACCGCCTACTATTTTTACCTACAAATAATCCAAATGAAAATAACCCCGTTATCTCAACTAATTGTGTGATAACGGGGTTTACATAATCAAGGAAAGTTTTCTAATTATCTTTGATGGCTTTCATAACTTTTTATTAGTATAATTCTTTGGTGCAGAAGAACCAATTGTAGCATTTTGTTCCTTCTTCCTTGGCATCCATACGATCTTTGGCGACTCAGCATGAACCGGCGGATGGAACAATACGAATATATAAAAAACTATCTAAGGTTATTAAAACCAAAGTCAATTGGTGTTTGCCATTTTATCGGTAAAGAGAAATATGCCAAGTTGCACCACGATTGCAAGGCAGACGTATTTTATAACTATATTGGGAAAGAGATAAATTTAGAGTGAGAATGATTCCTACACATTAAATCTATTTTCATAACTCTTCTATATGAATCATAAATAGTAACCCATCGTTTCACAATCGATTTTCGATGGAATTTTATAAATATATTAGTTGCATTGATCGCTTTCGTTTTTGTTAGTGAGAAAAGCAGATGCTATTTTGATAATCCTTGGCAGAGTTTTAATATCATTATGATGTAATGTAATGGATTTTAGGTAGATGGCAACAAGGTGACCAGAATTATTTCCGGAGTGTAATACTGAAAGTGATGGCTAAAAGCTAAACATTTAGATCGTAAATTAACTCCTACTGCTTGACTTTTGACACCAAATCAGAAATAAGAAATATTTTTCTATAAATTGATTGACTTTCAGTTTTTTATTAGTAACTTTCAAATCATAACCTTAAAAAAACCATATGATTTCTTTAAGCCATCTGCACCCAATGCTGGTGCATTTTCCCATAGCATTAATTGTTTTTGGTTTTATTGCTGACACTATTTTAATCCTCTTTAGAAAAGAAGCTGGGCTATCGAAATTTGGTTTCTATCTTCTAATATTTGGTACTCTTTCGGCATTAGCTACGTTACTTAGCGGTGCTTTATTTACTGCCGAAATGACGGATGCGGCAGGTGTAGTAAAAGATACACACGAACTGTTTGCCTGGATTACAGTAGGTAGTTTAGTCGTTTTATCTGCCTTTCGTATTTTTCTTAAAACCCAAAACAAAGAAACTACCAATTTAAAATGGATTGCATTTGCTTTATATGGATTGGCTGCCATTTCAGTGAGTATTACCGGATTTTATGGAGGAACACTTGTCTATAATTATATGATGCCACTTTAATTTTAACCTTTAATATTAAAAAATCATGAAAAACATTTTATTAATTACATTTATCGGCTTGATAATCTTTACCAGTTGTCAACAAATCATACCAGCTAAAACGATCGAAAACCTAAAAGCAGGGTTCAAAGGTGAAACAACAGCAAGTGCCAAATATGCTGCATTTGCACAAAAAGCCACTGAAGAAGGAAATGCGAACATTGCCAAACTATTTATGGCTGCTTCAAAAGCTGAATCCATCCATGCTGCCAATCATAAAAAAGTATTGGATGGCCTGAACGAAAAGATGGAAGCTTTTACTCCTGAATTTAAAGTGAAATCAACAGCCGAAAACCTTCAGGTAGCCATTGATGGCGAAACTTATGAGTCAACGACTATGTACCCTCAGTTTCTTGCCGATGCTAAAGCAGAAAAAGTTGAAAAAGCTACAAAATCTTTTAACTGGGCTTTAGACACTGAAAAGAAACATCAGCAATTTTATACCAATTCATTGCAAGCTTTAACTGCACATGCTGAAAATACCTTGCCATTTGAATTTGCTGTTTGCCCTGTTTGTGGAAACACCTATGATAAAGCTACTATGATTGAAAAATGTGCTTTTTGCCAAACAGGCAAAGAAAAGTTTTTCCTCATTTGAGTTTCTGTGCAATATAGCGGATGAACAGGCCAGCTATATAATTCGAACTCTTTTAAAATTCATTCTAAGGCAAAAGTTGTAGTATTGGGAGCCGGGATATCGGGTCATACCGATGCCGCATTCCTGAAGAAGAAACTTGGCCCTAAACACCAGGTCGTTGTTGTAAGTCCTTCAGCGTATTATCAATGGATTCCTTCCAACGTTTGGGTGGGTGTCGGAAAAATGACCATTGACCAGGTTTGCTTCAAGCTTAAACCTGTGTATGATTGCTGGGAGATTGATTTTAAACAGGCCAAGACTGCTACCATTTTTCCGGAAGGTGGAAATAAATTCAAAAGGCCTTTTGTATCCATTGAATACACTGGAGAAACTCGTCGTGGGGAAACCGAAAACGTGGATTACGATTTCCTTGTAAATGACACAGGACCTAAACTGAATTTTGCCGCCACTGAAAGTCTCGGGCCAGAGAAATGTACGCATTCAGTTTGTTCATGCGATCATGCTGTAGCAAAGTGGGCTGCCTTGAAAGTTTGCCTTGCCCGAATGGAGAAAGGCGAAAAGCTTCGTTTTCTTATTGGAACCGGTCACCCCGGAGCAACCTGCCAAAGTGCGGCCTTTGAATATGCACTCAATGTGGCTCATCAAATAAGAGCTCGCGGACTTCAGGATAAAGCTGAGATTACATGGCTTTCGAATGAATACAAACTGGGCGACTTCGGGATGGGTGGTGCATTTATTAAACGCGGTGGTTATGTAACTCCGACCAAGGTTTTCAGTGAATCCATTTTTGCTGAATATGGCATTCGCTGGATAAATCGGGCAGGAGTTATGAAAGTGGAAGAAGGAATTGCGCATTACGAAACACTCAGTGGTGAAATGAATACCACAGCATTCGATTTTGCCATGCTTATTCCCGCCTTTGCAGGTGTCGGATTAAGGGCATACAACAAAGCTGGAGAGGATATTACAACGCAATTGTTCGCACCGAGCGGATTCATGAAAGTGGATGCTGACTATTCAGAAAAGTCTTTCGATGATTGGTCGGTGGAGGATTGGCCTTCAACTTATCAAAGCCCGGCATTTTCCAATATTTTTGCTACTGGTATTGCATTTGCTCCTCCACATCAGATTTCAAAACCTATGAGAAGTCCAAATGGTACCCTGATCACGCCAGCTCCACCGCGTACAGCAATGCCTTCTGGAGTGATTGGTAAAATTGTAGCATTGAATATTATTGATCAAATTAAGACAGGCCGAACAGATTTCAAGCACAAGGCTTCCATGGGTAAAATGGGAGCTGCTTGTGTGGTCTCAGCTGGTTTTGGTATGATCAAAGGCAATGCTGCCACTATGACCGTTTATCCTATTGTTCCGGATTGGGAGAAATATCCGCAATGGGGGCGAAACCTTACCTATACTGTTGGCGAAGCTGGATTAGCGGGCCACTGGATTAAGATCTTTCTTCATTATATGTTTATTCACAAGGCAAAAGGTTATCCCTTCTGGTGGTTGATTCCTGAACAAATCATTTCACATTCTATTCACTTTAAAAAATATAAAATGGCTAAAAATATTGTATGCGGTTATTACGATGAATCGTATCCGCCTTTGCCCACAAAATCAACCAGATTCTTACGCGGTAACCTGATTTGGCAAGCCTTGCGCTTTGTGGTGCTTAATATGAAAATCATGCGCATCATTGTTGGTGGGCATTCCTTAAATATATGACTCTTTTAAAAAACAAAAACCATGCATGTTTTATACGATGGTTTTTGTTTTTAGCAAAACTTAATATGTTTAATGTATTTTGCAAATCTTTTTATTTAGCAGAAATTTTTAACCTTTTTTACTTATTTCGAGTAATTCCTTGTGATTGATAACTATAATATCTTTATCATGCAATTCAATCAAACCATCTTTCTCAAAACTTTTAAGCAATTTTACAGCACTCTCGGTTGAGATGCCGGCAAACTCAGCCATGTCTTTTCGCGAAAGCAGTTGAAAGATTTCGGGATTTTCTGCCTTTAAGCCATCTATAATAAGCAATGTGTCAGCAATTCTACCGTTCATCTGCTTGTACATCACTGTTCGTAAGGTATCGAAAAGGTTGGCGTTTTGTTCGCAATACCGTTTAATCATCGTGAACCCAAATTGTCCATTTTGCTTTATCAATGTGGCGATGGTAGATTTTTCGACCAGAAATACCTGACAATTAGTCAAGGCAACAGACGAATAGTTGAAAGTGTTTTTTGAAAAAACTGCTGAAAGGCCAACAAATTCACCGGGCTTAATAATTCTCAGGTTAAAACTTTTTGAACCGTCTCCTTCTATATATTGCCTGGCTAGTCCATTGATTACAAACAATGCATAGGAAGCAAATGCACCTTGTTTGGTAAGATGATCGCCTTTGCGAAACAAAACCTGTGTTTTGCTTGCTCTTACCAAATCGGCTTCTTCGTGCGATAGCATTTGAAAGCAAGGTGCCTGGATTTCACAAATAAAATCCTGATCAGTTTCGAGAATAGGTTTCATATATATTTACTTTCCTGAATTAGATTTGTAAAGTTAGGATTATATCAATAAAAAAGTTGTCGCAATTCAATTAAGTAGCTGATGCACTTCACTCCAAAAATCTATATTTCACCTATTTTATGTTTTAGATTTGTGTAATAGCAATTAAAACAAATAGTGTCATGTTATACACCAACTTAAAACACATCGAAAGTGCTGTCCAACTATCACAAATTATCAGTGAAAACAAACATGTAGTGGTTATATGTGGCCGCATGGGGTCAATGAGTATCCCCGTTTACAGAATTGCTGAAGAACTGGAAGGGCTATACAGTCGTGTGAAATTTTATGACATGGAATATGACAATCCTGAATCGGCTGTCATCCTTACTTTACCTGAAGTTTGCGACTTTATTGAAATCCCGTTTACTATTTATTACAAAAACGGGAACGTCGTGAAGGCCACATCAGGCTTACAAACCAAAGCTCAGGTTACTGCTATTTTAGACCAGGAATTTGCATCGACAGTTAAGGCTTAATGCAACAAATAAATAAATTTTAATACAATATAATATGCAAACAACATTGATAGTCATCGGGCTTTTATTAGCCACATTCTATATTTTGCGACTCCTCGCAATGGCAAAGATGAAAAATACACCCATGGTGGCCGATCATGCAAAAGTGATAACACTGACTGACCAGAATTTTCAGCAACAAACGAATAACAAGGTGATGTTGGTTGATTTCTGGGCTTCCTGGTGCGCTCCATGCCGCATGATGGCTCCCGTACTAAATGATGTGGCTTCGGAATTAAAAGGAAGTTCTCAGGTTGGAAAAGTTGATATCCAGCAATATCAAGTCCTCGCCGACAAATTTAAGGTCAGGAGCATACCAACCCTGATCCTATTTAAAAACGGTACAGAAATCAACCGCTTTGTGGGGATCAAGTCAAAAGATTTTTTATTAAACGAGATAATTAAAGTAGGATGAAACGAGCTATCATAAGTACTTGTGATGGGAGTTCCATCTAACCATTAAAAACAATTTATAAACAGATGAAAAATAATAACTTTATAAAAAATAAATAATTAAGAATATGGAAAAGATACTAATTATAGGGGGTGTTGCGGCAGGAGCAACCGCTGCCGCCAAAGTGCGCCGCATTTCCCCAACTGCTGAAATCACAATGCTTGAAGCCGGACCTGATATCTCTTTTGCCAATTGCGGTTTGCCGTATTACATCGGCGGAGATATTAAAAGCAGATCAAAACTGATTCTTCAGAGTCCTGAAAGTTTCAAAGAACAATATGGTGTTGATGTTTTCATTAATACCATTGTTTCGGCAATTGACAGGGTTGCCCACAAGGTAAAAACATGGAATTGCCAAAGCGGTGAGGAGAATACGTTTGAATACACCAAATTAATCCTTGCCCAAGGCGGAAAACCCATCACTCCAACCTTGCCCGGGGCAGGTTACGATCATGTATTTACCCTGTGGACCCTGGAAGACATGGATAAAATCTTCCATCATCTGGAAGTGAAGAAACCTAAAAATGCAGTGGTCGTGGGTGGTGGATTTATTGGTCTCGAAATGGTGGAAGCGTTGGTGAAACGTGGATTGAAAGTGAATGTGGTGGAAATGATGCCCCATGTAATGTCTATTATGGAAGCTGAAACGGCAGGGTTTATTGAAAATGAAATGCTTTCTTATGGTGTTGGAATTCACACAGGTGCAGGAGTTACCGAAATCATGCCCCGTTCAGTAAAACTCGACAATGGGAAGGTATTGGATGCCGAGATGGTTTTGCTTTCTGTGGGTGTTCGTCCTACCCTGCAACTGGCTATAGATGCTGGTCTCGAAATTGGAGAAGCCGGAGGTTTATTGGTCAATTCACTTTTACAAACCTCCGATCCTGATATTTTTGCGGCTGGTGATATGGTGGAGATTGAACATCGTGTAAACGGCAAAAAAGTGCGCATTCCATTGGCTGGACCAGCAAATCGCCAGGGACGAATTGCCGCTGAAAATGCCCTTGGTGGAAATCACCCTTACAAAGGTTCAATTGGTACTTCCGTGGTACGTGTTTTTGAAGCTGTGGCTGGAATTACAGGTTTATCTTTGAAACAAGCCCGTGCAGCAGGACTGGATGCCGATTCAGTGGTCGTTCACAAGGAACACCATACTTCTTATTATCCAGGTGCACAAATGGTAACAACCATGCTGATTTACGACCGTCATACAGGGGTTGTCCTGGGTGGACAAACAGCAGGCTATAAAGGAGCTGACAAACGTCTCGATGTGATTGCCACTGCTACAGCAGCAAAATTGACAATCAACGATCTGGCCGATATCGACTTTGCCTATTCTCCCCCTATCGGAACTGCAAACGATGCGATTAATATGGCTGCCTACACCGCTGAAAACCGGATATCAGGGTTCAGTCCATCTATTACAGTTTCAGAACTTGATGCTTTTACCCAAGGCAAAAACCCTGTTTTTATGGATGTTCGTGATGTGTTTGCTTTCGAAAAAAGCCATATAAAGGGAGCGGTTCATTTACCACTGGAAATCTTGCTGCAACAAATCAATTCAATACCTGCCAACCGTACTTTAATAGTTTACGATGAAACGGGGAAAAAGGGGCATCAGGCACTTCGAACCTTGTTGGGTGCAGGCTTTAACGATGTAACCAATATTTCGGGTGGTCATACGTCCCTGCAACGCCAGGCACGAACCACAGGTTTTACAAATATCGAAATAGATCTTTTACCGGTTGAGTTAAAATTACTGGCAGAGGAAGCTTCGAAGCAGGAAGAAAAAAAAGAGGTAGAAGTAGTAGATGAAAATTCTCTGATTGTTGTTGATGTGCGCACACCCGAAGAATTTGAAGACGGTGCATATCCAAATGCAATAAACATTCCGTTGGATGAATTAATGGAACGGTTGGAAGAATTGGGAGACAATACAGCACGTGAAATCATCGTCTATTGTGCTTCCGGAGCCCGGTCGGCCTATGCACAACGCTCATTGACACAGGTGGGTTATTCCAATGTGAAAAATGGAGGTGGTATTGCCGCAATGATGGCAAATCGAAATACAAAACCTCCCATTAAAAGTTCCTCAAACAAACCTATGGTTATTGATGTGCGCTCTGCCGAAGAATTTAAGGGAGGGGCTTTCCCGGGTGCAATCAATATTCCGTTGGATGAATTACAATTGCGAATCATCGAATTAGGCGATAAGTCGAGAGAAATTACACTGTACTGTGCTTCCGGAGCCCGCTCTGCTTATGGACAAAAAGGCCTGCAGCAACTGGGTTTTACCAATGTAAAAAACGGCGGTGGCATCATGCAAATGATGAGACAGAGATAAAGTTCACAGTTGCGTGCTGATCGGGATATACCTTAAAAGTTAAAGGATAAATAGCTTTCGATCGGCACGCAACTTTAAACCTTAAACTTTAAACTATTTTTATAATCAATCATTTAAATCGAAATTACAATGTTAGCAACTCTAAAAAAAATCTTGGGTATTGGTCCCAAAGTAGATTTTTCTGAATTAGTAAAAGAAGGTGCAATTATTTTGGATGTTCGCTCCAAAGGTGAATATGGATCCGGCCATATCAAGAAATCAGTCAATATCCCGGTTGATCAATTGCAAAAGAACCTTCATAAGTTTAATGATAAAAAACGCCCCATCATTACTTGCTGTGCATCAGGAATGAGAAGTTCCTCTGCAAAGGGAATTTTAATTTCAAATGGTTATACCAATGTGCACAATGGTGGAGGTTGGCAGAGTCTGAATAATAAATTGAACTAATTCGTTGTTCCATGTAAGGTCATTGACTTTCTGGTTACGAAGGGGGGGGTCTGTGTATTTCGTATCTGAGAATCACCAAAAAACAGTTAATTAACGTATTGATAAATATATTTTAATCGCTAAAAAAAATGAAAATGAAAAAAAACATGGGTATTATTGACAAAGTGATCAGGATTTTGGTTGCAGTTGTAGTTGTTGTTTTATACTTTTCAAATATAATAACAGGCACATTCGGAATTATCCTTCTGGTTATGGCTGCTGTTTTTGTGCTTGCAAGCCTGGTAAGTTTTTGCCCATTGTATGGGCCTTTTGGCCTTAATACAATTACCAAAAAATAATAAATCAGGTGAAAGAGCACAATATCAGGTTTGCACTCTTTTATGTAAATCCGGTATGATTTTATCCTGGGGTTGCGCAATTTACAATTGCGGTAGAATCAAAAGCAATTAAATGAGCTATATAAGCAGTTTGTTATTAATAGGTTCCATATAATCATTTAGGCAGACATAGAGAAAAAGGGCAGACACACAGGTCTGCCCCTGCAGGATCGTCGTTCCCAATTTATCTATCTAATATTCAGAAATCTAAAGGGCGTTTTTTTTTATTCCCCTTTCTGATTATTTATAATAGTAAGATCATTTTGAATTTCATCGTATAAATTAAGCAAATCATCCTCTCCTTAGAATCCAGATAAAATTGTCTGAATTGTATTGCGCACGGATCTCTACAGGCAAACATATAGGTTTGCTCTTTTCTAAATTAAAATGATTGCCATTTTTATCATATTTAAAGTTGGCCTTTTGCGTAAGGCGCGTAAATAATTGTTCATGTAATTTAATCATACTACCTGGTTTAAAATTGAGATTGAACTGAATCGACTAAAAAGGTATAGAATGTAAATTGAGTAAATTGGTTTCTTCCCATTTCCTCATTCTAACAATTTTTCATCTTTCTCTTGCGAAGTATTGGGATTGATATAAGCGCCATACTTGTGATGAAAAATCATCGAATCTTTGCCAAGTAATCCATTCCTTGGAGCATCAGGTATTTATCCTGAATCCGGGTAAAGAAGAGATATGAAACTGATCCGCTGCCTATTGGGTCAGGCTAAATTCGATGGTTGGATTTTTATTCAGCGCCTTGTAGAGGGGAAAAATTCCTGGCCCTGATTGTCGAAATAAAGATCAAGGCCATTTTTCTTAGTAGCAGTAAACACATTCTCCCTAAAGCGCTAAGCCTAACCCATCTGTTACTTTTGCCATCGTGGAGTAATTATTAAATAAGACCTTACAAAGTACTTGACTGGTACTTAATAAAAAATGATACTAATTATCTACTAGTTATCTACTTAATATCTACTTATTATTTACTTAATATCAAGTTAATTATGGATTGGTTCTTGATGAATTCTTCATTATAAATTCAAAATGGATTATAAAAATGAAGTTTAATTTAATAAGTTTTTAATATCGAAAGTTGAAATTTGAACTTACCTATTGTGATAATTTTTGAAAATGAAACGTATTATATTTTTTAACAAAAATAAATCTTTAATGGTTTATGCTATAAATTAATGAAGCTGTAATAGTTATGTAACAAATATGTAATTAAATATTTGGTCTTTTGTAACCAAAAAGCAAGAAAATTCATAAATTAGTTGTCAAAATTTCATCATTCTTTAATATTTTAGTATTTTAGCAGTACTGTTGACAACAGAGTCAGTATTTTTAATAGCTCCTTAGCAGATAGTAAATTACCATGGAGATTTTAAAAATATAACTACATAATATATATATATATATATGCCACAAAAAAAACATGAAGTAATTGCTGAAATTTTATTTGATTATGAGACTCTTGCCAATATGGTTCTTAATCAACTTGACGAAGTTAAGAAAATGATTTCAGCCGTAGAGCCACTTGAGGGGAAAGAGCCACTGAAAGTATTAAAAGAAAATGAAAGTAAAATCAATAAACTTGAAGTCAAAATAAGTGATAAAATCATCCATTCAATTGCACTCTATCAACCAGTGGCTTCAGAGATCCGTAATTTGATTGCCTGTTACCGTATTGTAATTAGTCTCGAGCGTATTGGAGATTTGTCGGTTAGTATTGCCAAACAACTGAGGAGAATTAATAAACAGGAGGTTTATACCAGCCTGGCTGGATTTATTGCGAAAATGATGGATTTGAGCGTTGACATGGCCCGGCGTTCGATGTTGTCATTTATCAACCGGGATATGGAACTTGCCATGTGGACCATTAAGTCAGAATCTATTGTTGATGAGTTTAATCACAAGATGGTGAAGAAAGTGGCTGAAAGGGGTGCCCTTGTTGCTGAGGATGCAAGTATACTGATTAGTATTATCAACCTTAAGGAAATGGTTTCCAATATTGAGCGGATTTCAGACCATGCGGCCAACATAGCGGAGGCATCGATTTATGCCATTGAAGGGAAAGACATCAGGCATCATCGGGTAAAGAAACAGGAACAAAAATCAAAACCATCAGATAATGAGTAATCCATATAAAATATTGGTTGTTGACGATGAAAAAGATCTATGCGAGATACTTCAGTTCAACCTGATCAACGAAGGTTTCGATATCGAGGTCGCCTATTCAGGGGAAGAGGCGCTCAACAAGTCGATTGAACGTTTCGATTTGTTGTTGCTTGATGTTATGATGGGTGGAATGTCGGGGTTTAAATTGGCAGATACGATCAGGAAAGAATTGAGCCTTTCAGTTCCGATCATTTTTCTAACTGCCCGTGAAACCGAAAATGATATGCTTACTGGATTTAATGTTGGCGCTGATGATTTTCTATCCAAGCCATTTTCAATTAAGGAACTGGTAGCACGCATCAAAGCTGTTTTGCGCCGTGGTAAAACAATTGAGGTGAAATCAAAAGTGATATCTGTTGATGGAATGGAACTTGATTTGAACCGCAAATCGGTAACCATTGAAAATGAGCCCGTTTTGCTTACCCGTAAAGAGTTCGAAATACTCGTTATGCTGATTTCGCACAAAGGGAAATACCATAGCAGGCAGGAAATACTGGATCATATCTGGAGAGATGATGTGATTGTAACTGAGCGCAATGTGGATGTTAACATTGCACGTTTACGTAAAAAAATTGGCGAATTTGGTAATTGTATCAAAGGCCGGTCAGGTTATGGATACTGCTTTGATAATTAGTATACAGTACTCAGTAGGCAGTCATCAGTAAAAAGTAAAAAGTAGG
>Ga0209724_1002593_pt1 | contig 15351 bp, 14 predicted proteins | sample grotaG_FD_184143 | JGI IMG/M metagenome (GOLD analysis project Ga0209724, IMG submission 184143) | Glacier valley bacterial and archeal communities from Borup Fiord, Nunavut, Canada, to study Microbial Dark Matter (Phase II) -... | ecosystem: Environmental > Aquatic > Freshwater > Ice > Glacier ...
TGTCGCTCACCGGGGTTGTAAAAGATGAAAAAGGAGAAGCGCTGAGTGGCGCAAATGTAATGTTGGGAAACACTTTCAACGGAACCATGGCCGGAACCAACGGCGAATTTAAGTTCCAAAACCTCCGAAAAGGGAAATATACCGTATTGGTCACCTTTATCGGCTATAAAACTTACAATAAGGAGGTCGTGCTCGATAAATCCGAAAACCTGGATATCGCATTGCAACCATCGAGCATTTTAACAGAGGAAGTGCTCGTTTCGGCCACGCGTGCCGGACAGAAATCGCCGGTTGCACATACCAATATCGGGAAGGACGACATTAAACGTTCGAATGTCGGGCAGGATATTCCCTACCTGATGAATTATACACCGTCGTTTGTGGCTACATCCGATGCCGGCAATGGGGTAGGATACACCAATTTCAGAATACGGGGAACCGATCTGAACCGGATCAACGTAACGATTAACGGAATTCCAATGTCGGAAGCCGAATCGCACAGTACTTACTTTGTCGATATCCCCGATTTAGCCGCATCGACCGAAAATATCCAGATACAACGCGGAGTCGGAAGCTCAACAAATGGTGCAGGCGCGTTTGGTGCCACCATCGACTTACAGACAAGCAAATTGAATCCCAAAGCAAATGCCAGTTATAACTCTTCCGTCGGTTCGTTTAGTACGTTCCGCAATAATCTTTCGGCAGGAACGGGATTGATGAATGGTAAATTTGCCGTAGATGTTTCATTATCGAAGATCACTTCAGCCGGGTTTGTCGACAGGGGTGCATCCGATCTTAAATCGTTCTTTATCTCGGGTGGTTATTTCACGGCCAACACCATTCTGAAGGCAACTATCTTTTCGGGTTTCGAAGAGACTTACCAGGCGTGGAACGGGGTGCCTTCCGTAAGAATGAACAACGACCTCGCGGGGATGCAACGGTACGAAGATCATGGATTGTATACGCACGAAGAGACGCAGAACATGCTTAATTCGGATAGCCGCACCTACAATTTATACACTTACGCAAATCAGGTCGATCATTATCAGCAGGATCATTATCAGCTTCATTTCTCGCATAAGTTTAATTCGTATCTGAATATAAATGCCGGAGCATTCTATACCTATGGTCGTGGATATTACGAAGAATACAAATACGCTCAGAAATACAGTGCATACAACCTTCCAAATCCGGTTGTTGATGGCGCAGCAGTCACTAAAACAGACCTGATCAGGCGTAAATGGCTTGATAACGATTTCTACGGAATGGTTTTCGCGCTGAATTACAAGAAAGGGAATAGTTCGTTAAGCGTAGGAGGTGGTGCAAATGTATATGATGGTCACCATTTCGGTAAATTGATCTGGGCTAAAACGGCGGTCAATACAATGTACGACTATGAATGGTATCGCGGCACAGGATTGAAAAAAGATTACAATATCTATGCGAAGTACAACCTTCAGCTATCGGATAAATTGAATGCAACCGCCGATCTTCAATACCGCTATATCAATTATAAGATTGATGGCATTGATGCAAAATTGCGCGACATCCAGCAAAATCACGAATTCAACTTCTTCAACCCGAAGTTTGGATTGTTTTATACGCCAGGTGCCAATCAGGAAGCCTATCTGAGTTATGGACGCGCCAATCGTGAGCCAAACCGGAACAATTTTACGGATGCTGATCCGACAGCAAAACTACCAACGTTCGAAACATTGAATGATTTTGAATTGGGGTACACTTACAGGTCGTCGAACCTGATGCTGGGAACCAATCTTTACTATATGCACTATAACAATCAGTTGATATTAACTGGTAAGATCAATGACGTTGGCGATGCCATCATGGCCAATGTAGAGAAGAGCTATCGCGAGGGTATTGAATTGATGGCAGGCGTTAAATTTCTTAAGAAATTCAATTGGAATGTGAATGCTACTGTTAGCAGGAATAAGATCAACGATTTTACGGAATATGTCGAGGATTGGGATAATGGGGGACTAATTACGAATGCAATCGGCAAAACCGATCTTGCTTACGCTCCGAAGTTTACTGCCAGCAGTGTGCTTGCTTTCAAGCCGGTTAATTCTTTTGAAATCAGTTTACTTTCTAACTATGTCAGTAAGCAGTACATCGATAATACAGCCAGCAACGACAGGAAACTGAGTGCTTATTTTGTCAATAATTTGAAATTTGATTATAACTTGAAGCAGAAACTATTTAAAGAGGTTAAGTTGAATCTGCTGGTCAACAACATCTTCAACAAGGAATACGAGAGTAATGGCTGGGTCTATTCCTATTTTTACGATGGGAAGCGAAATATAATGGATGGCTATTTTCCGCAGGCAGGCACTAATTTCATTGTTAGTGTAAGCGTAGGTTTCTAAAGGTGGAATTGAGCGAAGGTTAGAAATGAGATAAAATAAAAAAACCCGCAGTAAATGCGGGTTTTTTTATTACTCTTCGATGTCGCCGAGTATCGAACGGATACCAGCGTCTGTTAGAATAAATTCTTTTTCGTCTTTAATGCAAAATTCTTTTTTCTCATTTTTGTTCAGACAATCACTTGCATTAATAAGCTTTTCGATATGTGATGCTTTCAATGCTTTAGAGATCATCGGTGTGGAGAATTTTTCTTCTCCTTGAGAGTGCATATAAACGGCAGTTGCAAGAAACTTCTTAACTTGATTCTTATCTGCATTTTTTTCTTTCAAAAACTCAAACAGCGGATCACCTGATGGTTCTTCAACCAATGGTTCAGCTACTACTTTGGGTTTACGACCGCGTTTGCCCTTCTCTTTTACTTCAGCAACCGGGGTTTCTGCTATCAAATTATCTTCCGATATAACTTGAATTGAGGAGGGTTTAACTTTTTCGGATTTTGCAAATGATTCGGGGCTGTTTAGTCCCGGGATACGATTAAGTACCTGATTTAATTGGGCGCCAACCCAATCTTTTTCGCCTTCGCAAGCAAAGTGAAGGTTTTCGAACGTAAAATCAATTTTCGATTCAGCCATTGTGTTACAGTGTTTCTATAAATAAACTATAAAATTACAATAATTATAAATAGCATAACATGACATTTAGAATAAATTTCATATTAATAACATTTCCTTTTAGAAAATCTCTAAATATTGTCTGAAATGCTCTTATCTTTCAGTACAAGAAGTACTTGAAAATGTTAAAAAAGGTGAATTTTGACAATGCGATTATTTATTATCCATCTCTTTTAGGATTTTGTCGATTTCCTGTTCCGTATTGTGAAGTTTTTCTTTGCATAAAGTAACCAACTGAGATACTCTTTTAACTTTTTCGGATAGTTCATCAACGTCTAATTCATTGTTCTCAAGTTGTCTGAGAATTTCTTCAATTTCGGTGATTGCCTCTTTATACGAACCATTTTTTTTGCTCACATTCATATTATCTGCTTTTTTTTATTGTTTTTACTTCGCTGATTATTAGACCATTATAAAATCTTGTTTCGATCAGTGCCTCGCTATTTACCAGATTGACATCTTTTAGCGCATGGCCGTTATAGGTCGTAATCGAATAGCCTCTTGCGAGAATTTTGTTGGGATCGGTAAGATTTGCCATTTGCAACGAAAGTTCAAGATAATGTCTGCTATCGGATAATGCTCCCCGGAATAGCGTTTCAGATCTTTGCATTTTACGGTTTAGCTGGTCATGTTTTGCAATCGTTATTTGCCGAAGCGTGCCGGATAGCGTTCTTGTCGTTCTTTCGAGAACTCTTAAATGTAATTGGGCGAAATTCTTGAACTCATGCCGCACAGTCTCTTCCTTCCGATCTAATTGATAGTTCCGGTTTTGTATGAATTTCTTAACCGAGTTGTCTAATTTCCGGATGGTCTGATTCAAGTTATTATTCGCTTTCGAAATTTTCTCACGCGTGAGCGGAGCTATCATCCTTGTAATTTGCTCAATATTATTCTTCGATTCGGCGATTAAATCGGTAACAATTTTGATGAATTGTTTATTGATTTCATCAAGGTGCAAATCGAACTGAGCGACCCCACTAATCAGAAACTCAGCAACTGCTGTTGGGGTTTTGAGGCGTGTGTGTGCCACCATATCAACAATTGAATCATCTTTTTCGTGACCAATTCCTGTTATCACCGGCAAAGGAAATTGGGTGATAAAATAGGCAAGGTTATAATTATCGAAGCAGCTCAGATCTGCCTGCGAACCTCCGCCGCGAATAATAACGACGGCATCGAAAAAATTCTCGTAAAGATAAATTTGCTCAAGGGCTCCTATAATGGAGGTTTCTGCCTGATTTCCCTGCATAATGGCCGGGAAAAGTTTCAGATCGAAGTGATAACCTACCGGGTTATTCGTTAACTGATCAACGAAGTCCTGGTAACCGGCGGCTGTAGACGAAGAAATAATGGCTATCTTTTGTGGAACCAACGGTAGGTCGAGTTCTTTATTCATTTCAGCCACACCTTCAGATTGCAAACGCGCGATAATTTCGCGTCGGCGCCGCGCCATATCGCCCAACGTATAAGTCGGATCAACATCCCGAATGTTCAGGCTGTATCCATATAATTCATGAAATTCGACGGAGACACTTAGAAGAACTTTAAGTCCCTCGGTCAATTGCTGACCGGTCGTTGACTCAAAAAACGGACGCAACATTCGGTAGGTATACGACCAGATGGTTGCTCTTGCCTGGGCCACAATGGCATCTCCATTCTCCTCCTTTTCGATTAGGTTGAGGTAGCAATGCCCGCTCCGGTTTGTTTTTAATTCGGAGATTTCGCCGATCACCCAAATAGGTGCCGTGAATGCCTCACCAACAGCTTTTTTGACTAATCCGTTTAGCTCTGATAATTTAAGTCGCTCATTCATCCTCTTTCAAAGTTAAACATTGGTATTCATTTCGTAATTTTACAAACAAATATTATACCAGTTCGTCCTCATTTTCTTTGTTATGCGAATTGGTTGAATTGATTCAATGTCAGCGAAAGTATGAAAAAGATAAGTATAAGCGTATCTAAAAACAAACTACGCAAGATTATTATCAGCACCTGGCCCTTTATTCTTGCACTTCTTGTCTTTGTAAGTGTCAGATATGCTGTTCACAACTCACGATTTGTCGATCTTTATTATTCAACAGGAATTTATCCGTTCATCGCAAAATTGATCTCCGGACTAAGTAACCTGGTTCCTTTTTCAATATGGGATCTATTCTGGGTAATGACAATTGTGCTTTTGATTGCCGGACTGATTCTTGCAATTTTCAGGAAAGTAAAATGGAAAACATATGGCTTAAGGGTATTGCAATCAGCTTCCTTACTCTATGTTTTTTTCTACGTCGTGTGGGGTTTTAACTACTTCAGACCCAGAATCGAAACACGGGTTAGGTGGGAAAAGCAAAAACCTGACGAAGCAGTTTTCAGATCTGTCCTCGATTCAATAATTTCCCATACCAATTCAAGTTATGTTTCGGTTTCTACTTCCGATTATCCAACGATTGACCGTTTGGTGGAGGAGTCGTACCGGAAAAACAGCAAGGAATTGGGAATCAATTATCCGAATGGTTCACGATTACCAAAGACGATGATTTTCAGTTCTTTCTTTGCAAAATCGGGTGTCAGCGGATATTTCGGACCATTCTTTAATGAGATTCATTTGAATTATTACCTGTTACCCATGGAATATCCTTTTGTACTGGCGCATGAGAAAGCCCACCAATTTGGTATCACCAACGAGGCGGAAGCAAATCTTGCTGCTTTTGTGGTTTGTATGACCTCTGATGATCATCGCCTTCAATATTCCGGATATGTGAACCTGTTGGTTTACTTTTTATCGGATGCATCTCAAATGAAAGATGTGAAAGATTTTATTCGGGAAATAGATAAACCCGTAATTCTGGATTTAAGGTTTCAGCGCCGGCACTGGCAGGGATTGCGGAATGTTACGCTTGATAAAGTGCAAACGGCCGCTAATAATGCCTACCTAAAGACCAACAATATCGAAGAAGGGGTGAAGAATTACAACCAGGTTGTAGCACTTGTTATCAGTTATTATCACAATACGAACTACATGGACCGAAAGAAACGTTAATTGCGGAGATATTCTTCCGGCCGTTGGCTGAAATCTTCCGGATCTTTCAATTTTCCTTTTGCCCGGTCAAAGGCTTTGAATTCATTTGCCTGAATACTATCCACAACTTCAGGATTCAGAAGGATACCAGCTTTGTACTTCAATTCGTATTTTACCTTTCCGTTTTCATCCATGAATTTCCATGCTCCGTCGCATTGGTCGGCGATGTTTTGTCCTGTAATCTGGAGCTGCCCCGATTCGTAATAAACCAGGTTTAATCCCTGCCGTTTACCGTTTTGAAACATTGTTTCCGTTTTCTTCTTCCCGGTTGAATAAAAAATCCGGCTTACACCGTTTAAGAATCCATTGGTCCAATTTGATTCTGTCGCGGGAATACCATCTTCAAAAAAAGTGAGTGATCTGCCATTTTTGATCCCGTCAGCGTAGTTCTCCTGTCCAACCAACCGGGTATTGTTATAATAATTCCAGGTACTGTCTTTGGCTGTACCTTTGTAATTGCCTTTTGCATAGCGCACTCCATTGGTGTCGAAAAGTTCTGCCGATGCTTTATCCGTATTTTGAAGATGGTGCAGCACCGCTTTTATTCTCCCGTTTTCATGAAACCGTTTCCATTCTCCCACGGGTTGATCGTTGGTAAACGAACCTTCGTAACGGATGGTGCCGCTGGTGTATTTTCCGATCCAAATGCCTTGTTTCTTTCCATTTGCATCCGTTTGATTGATGGTCTCCTGTGCATAAATGACTGTGAAGGGGAATAGAACCAGTAATAGAAGACAAAGCTGTTTTATCATTGCATATCCTTTTGCATAAATGTAATGTATTGATTCTATTTGAAAATCTTCAAATTTAGCCATCACCTTCTCTCTTTCTCTCCATCTCCAAGGTCTCTCTATCACAATCTATCCTCCGAAATCGTCGTAAGCAATATTTTCGTCAGGAACGCCCAAATCATAGAGCATTTTCGAAACGGCTGTATTCATCATCGGCGGACCGCACATGTAATAATTAATCTCTTCGGGTTCCTCATGCATGCGGAGGTAGTTGTCGTAAATCACCTGATGGATAAACCCTTTCAGGCCTGTCCAGTTATCTTCAGGTTTCGGATCTGAAAGCGCGAGATTGAACGTGAAATTTGGAAACTCTTTTGCAATGGCAGTGAATTCTTCGAAATAGAAAACTTCACTCCACGAACGCGCACCATACCAGAAAGTAACTTTCTTGTCTCTCTCTTTTAATGTATGGAAGATATGGAACAGATGCGACCGCATTGGAGCCATCCCCGCACCACCCCCAACAAACATCATTTCGTTGTCGTTGTCTTTGAGGAAGAATTCACCGTAAGGGCCTGAAATAGTGATTTTATCGCCAGGTTTTAGTGAATAGATATACGAAGAGCAGATACCTGGATTTACATTCATAAAGCCACCTTTAACGCGATCGAATGGAGGTGTTGCAATACGAATATTAAGCATCACAATGTTCCCTTCTGCAGGGTGGTTGGCCATGGAATAAGCACGGAAAGTTGGTTCCGGATTTTTCATCTTAAGGTCAAACATCTTGTTCCTTTCCCATTCGGGACGGAACTTTTCACCAATTTTGAAGTCTTTGAAATCGACTTCGCATTGGGGGACATCTATCTGGATATATCCACCTGATTTGAACTCAAGAATTTCACCTTTTGGAAGATTGACAATAAATTCGTTGATGAAGGTTGCGACATTTTCATTTGAAGCAACGGTGCATTCCCATTTTTTGATTCCCAGAATCTCAGGTTTGACATGCATTTTGATGGTTTCGCGCACCTTGATCTGGCAGGCCAGTCGCCAATTTTCACCTTGTTCTTTACGCGTAAAGAATCCGGTTTCCGTAGAAAGTATAGATCCTGCACCCGAATTTACCTGACAACGGCACATTCCGCAAGTTCCTTTACCACCACATGCTGACGGAAGAAATACTTTATTATTTCCAAGTGTGGAGAGCAAACTATTTCCCGGGGCTACTTCAAGGGATAGCTTTCCTTCATTAATATCAATTTCAACTTTCCCTTCCGGTGTGAGTTTCGTCTTCACGTATAGCAGAATACCTACTAAAAGCAGGGTGATCAGCAGGAAGATCACGACTCCGGCGATCAATATTGTGGTTGTTGTTGCTAATATGATCATTATTCAATAAAATTTACACTGTTAGTCCTTTCGGAATGTTACACTTTAATTCCCATAAAGCCCATAAATGCCAATCCCATAAGGCCTGTGATGATAAATGAGATTCCGAGTCCGCGCAATGGAGGTGGGACATTCGAATACCTGAGTTTTTCGCGAATCGCTGCTATCGAAATAATTGCGATGCACCAACCCGAACCCGAACCGATGCCATAAACGGTGGCTTCGCCAATGTTGATGAACTCTTTCTGCTGCATAAACAGCGAACCTGCTAAAATTGCACAATTAACAGCAATCAATGGGAGAAAAATGCCCAGACTATTGTATAATTCGGGCGCAAATTTTTCAACAATCATTTCAACCAACTGTACCATTGCTGCAATAACAGCAATAAACATGATGAAACTCAAAAAACTTAAGTCGACATCAGCATAACTCTCGCCGAGCCATTTTAAAGCACCCTCTTTTAGCAAGAAATTCTCAAGCAGGTAGTTTACAGGAACTGTAATTACCTGTACAAATATTACAGCAATCCCAAGCCCAGTGGCTGTTTTAACCGATTTTGAAACGGCAAGGTAGGAACACATTCCGATAAAATAGGCAAAAACCATATTTTCCAGAAATACCGACCTGATAAATATATTTAGGAAATTTTCCATGTGCTTAATTTTACTTTACGTAACTAATCCTCAATCAATTCTGGTTTTTTACTTCTTTGGATCCAGATAATTACCCCTACAATAATCAGAGCCATTGGCGGAAGAATCATCATCCCGTTGTTGGAGTACCACCCGCCGTTAGCAATATACCAGCTTTCGGGAACAAGTTTATAACCCCAAAGCGATCCTGAGCCAAACAGTTCGCGGAAGAACGCAATAATTACCAGAATTAAACCATAGCCTGCCCCGTTACCAATACCGTCCAGAAACGAAGGCCACGGTTTGTTTCCAAGTGCAAATGCCTCCAAACGTCCCATCAGAATGCAGTTTGTGATGATCAATCCGACAAATACCGAAAGTTGCTTGCTGACATCGTAAACAAACGCTTTGAGCACCTGATCAACCAGGATAACAAGTGCCGCCACAACGACTAATTGAACAATGATCCGTATTCTGTTGGGAATTGTATTTCGGATAAGTGACACAATCATATTGGCAAAAGCTGTTACAATAGTGACTGATAGTGCCATAACTACGGCTGGTTTCAATTGTGCTGTTACTGCGAGGGCAGAACAGATACCAAGAACCAATACCGTAATCGGATTTGCGTTACTCAACGGATCTGTTAGTAGTTTAAGGTTCTTCTTCGAAAAGATTCCTTCTTTTTCGCTCATATCTTACTTTTTTAAAGTTTTAAAGAATTCCTGATAAGTGGACAAATCGTCATAGAGCATTTTCTGCAATCCTTTGCTCGTGATTGTTCCACCTGATATGCCATCAACTGTGTGAGCAGGATCAGACTTTTCGCCGATTTTTGCAACGATTACAGCGGTAAACAGTCCGGATTGATCAAAAATTGTTTTGCCAATAAACGGTTTTTGAAACTGGTCCGTATTAATTTCGGCTCCTAAACCCGGCGTTTCACCTTGGTGATCGAAGTTGGCGCCGTAAATCGTTTTCATATCAGACATAAGCGCGATGTATCCCCAAATTGGACCCCACAGACCTGCACCCCGAAGTGGAATAATGTAAACTTTCCCTTTCTCACCCATATCTGCTACATAAACCGGAAGTTTCCGCTGATCAACAGGTTTTGAACGTTCGACTTTGAGATCTACCTTAAAAGCATCACCTTCAACTTTCTGACCTTTGCTGTCAACAATAAATAGTTTTTTTATTGTGCTGCTAAACAGGTCGTTAGCTTGTTCGGCATCTGATGCAATATTGACAGATTTGAGAATATTTTGTTTTTTCTCTATCAGGATATTTGCGTCCTGATAGGGTTTGAGCTGCGTTGCCGCAATTGCCAGCATAACTGCCACTACAACAACCATTACAGAAGCGTAGATAATCGTATATTTATTTCCGTTGGTATCCATTGTACAAGTTTTATGCTTTAACAATTGCTCGTTTCAGCCTGCGTTTGATATTGCCCTGAACAATATAATAGTCGATCAACGGGGCAAACATATTCATAATCAGAATGGCGAGCATTATCCCTTCGGGATAGGCCGGATTAATCACGCGGATCATAATCGCAAAGATTCCAATCAGGAACCCGTAAATCCATTTTCCGCGGCTGGTTTGTGCACCGGATACAGGATCTGTTACCATGAAAACAGCTCCAAAAAGGAATCCACCCATAATAAGGTGCTGCCATACCGGAACTGTCATGTATGAATTGACGGCGAAAATATTCAGAATGGTTCCCATGAATAATCCGCCCAAAACGGTGGACAGCATAATTTTCCAGCTCCCGATCCTTGTGATAAGCAAAATAGCGGCACCGATTAAAATGGCCAGTTTCGAGGTTTCACCGATTGAACCAGGTATAAATCCCAGAAACATATCCATTAGAGAATAGGAAATCCCATGGTTTGCAGCCACTTCTGCTATTGGTTTAGTCGCAGCTGCTGCTGCCTGCGAAAGTGGGGTAGCACCCGAGAAACCATCAATCATTGCTTTATCGCCCAAACTGATCCAAACAGAATCTCCGGACATTTGTGATGGATAGGCGAAGAAAAGGAAAGCACGGGCAACCAGGGCTGGATTCCAGATATTCATTCCGGTACCTCCAAAAACTTCCTTCGCAAAAATGACGGAGAAGGCGACCGCAATTGCAATCATCCAAAGTGGCGTGGTAACCGGCAAGACCAGCGGAATTAACATTCCTGTTACAAGATAACCTTCATTTACTTCGTGGCCACGCATTTGCGCGGCTGCTATTTCAATTCCTAATCCAACCACATACGAAACGATTATAATTGGAAGCACCTTTAAAAATCCAAATCCGAAGACCGGCCAGAAGGAGAGCTGTTGTCCTGTCGCAATAAAGTGTTGATATCCTACATTGTACATTCCAAACAACAATGCAGGGATTAACGCGACAATCACAACTGTCATTGTCCGCTTCAGATCTACATAATCACGGATATGGGTTCCCTGTTTTGTCGTATGATTCGGAACAAACAAGAATACCTCGATTGCTTCAAATCCGGATTTAAACATATGGAATTTTCCACCCTTTTCGAGGTGGGGTTTTTGTTTATCGAACCAATTTCTTAATGCTTTCATTAACTGTATTTTAATTTCAATAAAAGGAATATTACTAACCCAACTCCTTGATCATCGAGTTAATCCCTTTACGCAGGACCGATTGAACCATTATCTTTGATGTACAAACATATTCGCAAAGGGCGAGGTCCTCTTCAATTACCTCATATATTCCAAGCTGTTCCATTGCATCAACATCGTTTGCGAGAATGGCTTTTAGCAGATAGACCGGAAGAATGTCCATGGGTAATACTTTTTCGTACTCATCCGAAAGGACGAATGCCCGTTCCTCTCCATGTGTATTCGCATCAAGTATATATTCTTTCTTTTTAGATCCCAGCCACGAAAAGAAAGTGCGTGAAGGACTGTATTTGCCAAAACCAGGCAATGCCCAACCAAACATTTCATAATAGTTTCCTTCCGGAATGACCGAAATCATTGAATCGTAAAAACCAAGGTATCCATTTGAAGGAACAGCGGTACCGGTAAGAACATTCCCGCTGATAATCCTTACATTCCCTTTGGAAAGTTTCCCTTTCAGAAGTCCGGTTAGCGAACCACCCCTCCAAAATTGAAAGTATTTTGGTTCCAGAACCTCAGAACCAGAAAGGGCAATAATGCGCGATGAATCGTATTTCCCGGTTAAAAACAACCGTCCAATCATGATAACATCCTGTGGTTGAATGGCCCATACAATCTCTCCTTTATTTAGAGGTGAAACAGCATGAATCTGAATTCCCACATTTCCGGCAGGATGAGGCCCGTTGAACGAGGTAAATTCAACACCTTTCGTTTGTGAAAAAATTGCATTCTCTTTTTTTGATGACAAACCAAGGTTTATTTTACCCGTTATAAGTTTCGACAATGCATTAATGCCGGTTTGCCATGCTTTTGCATCATCTTGAAATACAAAGTCATAATCCGGTGCAAGCGGAGAACTGTCGAAACAGGAGATGAAAATTGCTTTTGGCTGATCCGTCGGATGGGCAACAATACCAAAAGGCCTCGATTTTATCGCTGGCCATATCCCCGATTTTAATAATTCAGCTTTGATTACATCACTACTGAGATTTTGCGGATCAGCCTTGAGAAAATCTTCTGAAAGATTCTCGCGATCTGCTTTTACGACCACCTCCAATATACTTCGGCGTTCACCCCTGTTTATAGCGGCTACTTCACCACTTACCGGTGATACATACTGAACTTCGGGATGGTATTTGTCGAAAAACAAAGGGGTTCCGGCCTTTACTTTTCCCCCAACCTCAACAGTAAGTTTGGGAACGAGTCCTTGAAAATCGGCAGGCTTGATGGCAAAGGTCTCAGGCCTGCTGATGTGTTCCAGAATATTAGCAGGTTGGCCTTTAATCTGAATATCTAATCCTTTCTTTAGCTTGATAACTTTTGGCATTATGACATATGGTATTAATTTTGAGGACAAAAGTAGGTATTCGAACCTTTAATCCAAATAAAGTGTGATCTATTAATTTGGAATGAAAAACCAATATATCAATGATTTGATTGATATATTTCATGATTTAACAAAAATTTCAGATATCTAAATCATTATTAATCTAATTGATATGCCCGGTAAAAATTTGTTCTTTCTTATTAAGATGAAAATAAATGTATTCATTTTTACGTTTTTCATTCTGACTTCGATAAACGAAGTAGAAGCAGTCAACGCTGCTTCGGGTCCTCTGAAAAACAGCATTTTTAATGAAAACATCCGATCGGTTCAATTTGTTCGGGAGGGATGGGATTTTTCGCAGCCGGTACTTGAGCTTGGTGCCGATCAGCGATTGTTGCTGAAATTTGATGAATTAGCTGATGGTGTAACGAATTTCGTTTATACAATAACGCATTGTGATTCCGAATGGTATCCTTCGCGGTTAGTGCAATCGGAATATATGGATGGTTTTATAGAGAATCCCGTGACTGATTACGCCGCCTCTGTTAATACCACCTCAAAATACACCAATTATTTGTTGTCGCTTCCGAACGAAAATGTGCGCTTTCTTGTTTCAGGAAATTTCTTGCTATCGGTTTTTGATGAAGCAAACCGGACAACTCCGGTACTTACCCGCCGTTTTTATATTGTTGAACCTTCAACGGATGTAAGTGGCGAGGTGAAAAAATCAACTTTCGAAGGTTACAAAGGGCGCGACCAGGAGATTGACTTTGCGATCGATTATTCCCGTTTTAGTATTCAGGACCCGCGCACCGAGGTTAGAGTGGTTGTGATGCAGAATTCGCGGACTGATAATTGCCTGACAAATCTTAAACCATTATTTGTCAGGAATAACCTATTAAGCTATGATCTTAGTCGCGAGAATGTTTTCGCCGGAGGAAATGAATTTCGAAATTTCGACTCCAAAAATATTCGCATGAATGGGTTAGGAGTTGCTAACATCGAGTTTATTAATCCTGACTATCATGTTACGCTGCGGACTGATCAGATTCGTCGTGAGCCTGATTATCGCAACGAGAGCGATTTGAACGGACGCTACCTGATCAAAAATGATCGTGTTACCGATTCGGATCTTGAAGCGGATTATATTTTTGTCCACTTTTCGCTCGAAATGAAGGAACCATTATTGGGTGGTGAAATTTATGTTTTTGGTGGTTTATCCGATTGGCAATGTCAACCGTCAAATAAAATGAAGTGGAATTTTGAAGCGAAACGGTATGAGACTGCGCTTCTGTTAAAACAAGGATTTTACGATTACCAGTATGTATATATGGAGAGTGGTAGCAACAAAATCGATAATACCCTGTTGGAAGGGAGTTATGTTGAGACTGAAAACGACTACCAGCTTTTTGTTTATTACCGTAGCTTCTCGTCACGGTATGATAAGCTAATCGGCTACCGAACAATTAATTCGGTTAAACGATAAGCAAAAGAATAACCACTTTAGCACATCTTTTGTTAGTGTAATGCACCAGCCTGTTAATCAGTTTCTTTATTTTCACTTCTTAGTATACCTGTTTTCGCATTGACAGGTGAAATCACTTGTTCGCCTGTTTTAGATTCTAATTCAAGACGGGCATTGCGGGCAATTTCACCTTTTTCAACTGTCCGATTTTTTCGGACAGTTCACTTCCTTCTTTGTGCAGCTTTTTCTTTAAATCGTTCCAGTATTTACGAGGTCTGTCAGAATCTGTTAGGACTTCAATAACATCAATTATAGAGAAATACCACTCTTCGCTTTCTTCATCCCATACGGTACGAACTTTCCGCTCTTCAAAGATTTTAATTCCACTTTTCATACATACTTGCCTTGATTCCAGAGATTTTCATTCACAAATATAAATAAAAAAACCCGCTTCGTTTAAAAAGCGGGTTTTCAAATAATATGTGAGGATATTTATTTTCCTCTTCAAAAATAAACTACAATGAAAATCAATTAGTTATAAACTGATGGTACAAATATGATACAGATGTCACTATTTCATTCTGATAATCTATATTCCAATCAATGGTTGTAAAGATACAGTTTTGTCCCGCATTGCTCGCTTATTCAATCATATAATAAAGTACTAGTCCTGGTGATTGGGGTAAGTTTTTGCATTTTCGTCAGGTTGCAAAGACAGTTATCATATTATCTCAAGTTGTAATCTCTAAATCTGGAAGTAAAACAACGCCAAATCGGGAAGTAAATTACTGCCGAATCGGGAAGTAAAACATTGCCAAATCAGGAAGTCTATATTGAAATGTTAGGAACTTCTTATATATTTGCATAGAATTAGTACTACATAGATTATGAGTGAAAAGTCCTTCTATGTTGTAATCCAAATTTCCGAGAAACTATTTTTATTTCCTTTCAAAATAATTCTCTAATTTTATATCGTAAAGCCAAAGAGGAAACAGGCTCTGCTGGGGAGCAACCTGTCAGCAA
>Ga0209724_1002600_pt1 | contig 15328 bp, 15 predicted proteins | sample grotaG_FD_184143 | JGI IMG/M metagenome (GOLD analysis project Ga0209724, IMG submission 184143) | Glacier valley bacterial and archeal communities from Borup Fiord, Nunavut, Canada, to study Microbial Dark Matter (Phase II) -... | ecosystem: Environmental > Aquatic > Freshwater > Ice > Glacier ...
TTATTAGAAACCAGTTCTGTATAAAACATGATTAGTCGAAGGATTATCCGCACCAAGGTACTGCAAATATTATACGCTCACGTATCATCCCCCGAAAAAACAATGACTCAATCTGAATCTGAGCTTCATTTCAGTATCAGAAAAACCTACGATTTATACCATCTGCTTTTTGCGATTCTTGGCGAAATCAGCGATTTTGCAAACGAGCGGATTGAATCGCGAAAGATGAAGAATCTTCCCACCGCGGATGATCTTAACCCAAATCTCAGATTTATAAATAACCGACTGATTACAAGACTAAAACAAGATAAAAGTCTGAATGATTATCTGACGCGCAATAAGCTCACCTGGTCGAATTACCCCGATCTTATCCGTGGTATTTATGGCGCAATGATTGAGTCGGATCTTTATACCATCTACATCAATTCGGAGACTGATGATTTTCAAAATGACAAACACTTCTGCGAGGATTTCTTTAGCAATATTCTTGTAAACAGCGATATAATGCTTAACGAACTCGAAGAGCAAAGTATTTACTGGAACGATGATCTCGATTTCGCGATTTCAATGGTCATTAAAACGATCAAGAAATTTAAAAGTGAAAACGATCGGAACGAATACCTGATGTCACTTTATAAAGACGAAGAGGATCAGGAATTTACTACGAAATTATTCAGGAAAGCGATCAACAACGAAACAGAAAACCGTAAGATCATCGAAAATTATACCAAGAACTGGGATGTTGACAGAGTTGCAGTCATGGATATACTAATCATGCAGTTAGCTTTAACAGAACTTATGGAATTCCCTTCGATCCCTGTTAAGGTGACGCTAAATGAATACATTGAGCTTGCCAAATATTACAGTACAAACCGTAGCAGCACTTTTATTAACGGAGTACTTGATCGTATTACCAAGGATTTTCGCGAAGAAGGCAAAATTGTTAAAGCCGGAAGAGGATTGTTGGAGGGATGAGAACAATTACCTTAAATACACTAGTAATCATCAGTTTATTATTTATTTCCTACTCGTGCGGCAACCGCACAAGCCCTGAGAAGAAGGTTTCGAAGGAGAATAAATCATTTGAAAAAAAGGGCGCCGGTAAAATTGTATTTGACAAGGAAATTCATAATTTTGGTACACTAAAAGATGGAGAAATTGTCTCATTCTCATTCGTATTTCGAAATGAAGGCGGATCTCCTTTTAAAATAAGTAAAGCTGAAAAGTCTTGCGGATGTATTGATTTTAAATTCAATCCAGGCACCATTCAGCCGGGTGAAACTTCATCGATTGAATTAATTTTTAATACAGCTGGTGAATGGGGCAACCAGATTAAAGGTGTAACCGTAGAAACATCTGAAGGCGAACGAAAAGAATTGCAAATTGGTGCTTATATAGATAACAAACAGTTTAATAACCTTTTAAATACAGAAAAATGAGTTCTATTTTATTTATTATTGCTCAGGCACCGTCGGCTGGAGCTTCATCGGTGAACATGCTTTTGATGATGGGTCTGATGATCGTTGTGTTTTATTTTTTCATGATCCGGCCACAAATGAAACGTCAGAAAGAGATGACAAAGTTCAGGGCTGCACTTCAAAAAGGAGATAAAATTGTAACAACTGGCGGAATTTATGGCAAAATTGATGAAATTAAAGACAATATCATTATTCTCGAAGTTGCTATGAATGTAAAACTTAAAGTTGACAAAAGTGTTGTCCTGAAAGATATGTCGGATGCACCGGTCCAGAAATAATTGAATATATTTTAATCTAATTCTGAAAGGCTGGGCAACCGGCCTTTTTGCTTCATTAATAAAACCTCTGTCCATGCCAAGACGAGTCATTGAATATATTAAAACCGAAATCACGGCAATACGCAACGGAAAAGCTTTTGTCTTTTTGGTTTGCCTGTCATTAGCCTCGTTTTTATGGTTTCTCAATGCACTCGAAAAGCATTATACCGATCATATTACAGTGCCGGTAAGATATATTAATCTCCCTAAAGATAAGGATCTTACAGGTAAATTACCAGATAAATTTGATCTTACGGTTGATGCGTTTGGTTACACATTGCTAAGACATAAATTGAGCCTTGCGTTCTCTCCTGTATTATTAGACGTTAATGAGCTAACAAACAATTACCTAGAAGGTAAGTTCATGTCGAAATACACCATTTCGACAAATGGACACAAAGAGGAAATTGCCAAGCAAATCAGTAGCGAAATCGAAATTATCAGTATCAGACCTGATTCCATTTCATTCAAAGTAAGCAGCGTAATTGAAAAATTAGTACCTGTCCATCCAATTGTAGATTTCACTTTTGCAAAAGAGTTTATTCTGCAGAAACCACCTCTTGTTAAGCCTGAGTCAATTTTGGTACGTGGTCCTCAGGAGATTTTGGATACTATGAAATATGTCTATACGAAGCCGATTGAGCTTAAGAATTTATCGCATACGGTCAAACGCGATGTCGATTTAGTTATGTTGCCTGAATTGAAATCTGAACTCGACGAGGTCTCAGTCCTGATTGATGTGGAACAATGCACCGAGGCAAAATTTGAAATACCCATACTAATTATCAATCAGCCCGACTCCTTGCTAATTAAGACCTTTCCTGCAAAGGTAAAAGTAACCTGCAGGATTGGATTAAGTCAATACAGCAAATTGAATAACAACAGTTTCAGAGCTGTCGTCGATTATTCACACCGGTCTGGCGTACTATCAAAATTGCGGGTAGTCCTCGATAAAATACCCGAAACCGTTCTATCTGTAGATCATTTTCCCAAAGATGTAGAATATATAATAGAAAGGAAGGATTAGATTCAATGAAGAAAATCGGAATAACAGGTGGAATCGGCAGCGGTAAAACGACCGTTTGTGAAATCTTTAAACTTTTAGGTGTTCCGGTATTTCATGCTGACTTGGAAGCCAAATTCCTGCAGAATAACGATTTACACATTAGAGACCTTCTTATTAAACTTTTTGGCAGGCAAATCTATTCTCCGGATGGATTGCTTGATCGAAAACAATTGGCCGGACTAATTTTTAATGATTCAGAGGCAATGGCTAATGTTAATGCGATAATTCATCCCGCGGTCAGACAAAATTTTCTCAAATGGACATATATTCATCAGGATGCTTCCTATATTCTTTATGAAGCTGCCATTCTGCTCGAAAGCGGGTATGCTTCCGATTTCGACAGCAATATATTAGTTTTGGCGGATGAAAAAATTCGGATAGAGCGGGTAATCAAACGTGATCACGTATCTGAAGAGCAGGTGATGCAACGAATTAATAATCAAATGCCGGATGATAAAAAAATAGCAATGGTGGATTACATTATTGAAAATAGCAACGTAAAATTGTTGTTTCCACAGATTATTGAACTGGATAAATTAATCAGAGCAAATGGTAAAAATTGGTAAATGGATAGGTGGAGGTTTGGGGTTTACTTTGGGTGGACCTCTTGGAGCTTTGGCTGGTTTTGTGCTTGGTTCAGTTTTTGATGAGGCAGATAACCTACTTTCAAAACCGGAGCAGTTATCGGGCAAAAAGGTGCAGATCACGCAAGGAGATTATATGTTTAGCCTGCTGGTCCTTGTTACTGCAGTATTGAAAGCAGATGGCAAAATTTTGCGATCTGAACTCGATTACGTGAAGGAATTTCTGAAACGAAATTTCGGAACTGAAGGTGCAAATCAAGCATTGACAATCCTTAAGGACCTGACAACGCAGAATATTCCGGTAACCGATGTCTGCATTCAGATCCGAAAATATGTTGATCATTCTTCGCGTTTGCAGCTGGTTCATTTTCTATTTGGGATTGCAAATGCTGATGGCGTTTTGCATCCGGATGAGCTTAAACTAATTCAACATATTTCCACAACTCTGGGCATTTCAAGTGCTGACTACAATTCGATTGAAGCAATGTTTATTCCCAAAACCGACTGGGCATACCACATTCTAGAGATACAGGAAAAATCTTCTAACGAAGAGATTAAGAAAGCATATCGCAAGATGGCGCTAAAATATCATCCCGATAAAGTAAGCTATTTAGGTGAAGAGGTTCAAAAAGCAGCCAATGAAAAATTTCAAAAATTAAATGAAGCCTATCAGGCTATTTGCAAGGAGCGTGGGTTATAGTTCTGTTAAAATATATATAATAAATCTATTTCACCGAATTAAATACCTAAATTTGATTTGTGTTTGTTGAATAAGGCAGTTTACAGCTTATAAATTCGGTCCTGCCAGGTCACTGGTTATCCGTTTTTGCATTCTGTTTATGGCTTTAAAAAGGAATAACTTTACTTAGTATCGTTAATTCAAAAGTGTAAATATTAGTTAGTTAAACGAAAAATTAAAATCATGAGAAAAACAATTTTGACTTTTGCTTTAATGACGGCAGTTCTGTCGACATTTGCAATCGGGCCATTCACAATTGGCTTAAAAGGGAGCATTAATTCCAGTAAAATTACAACTGATAATTATTCTGGACAAGGTGTTACCTTTAACGACTTTAAATCAGATGCCAAATCAGGTTATAATCTTGGCGCATTTGCCCGGCTTGGTACCAAAATCTATCTGCAACCAGAACTATTGTATTGTGTTAGAAATAGCCAATCAACAGATGCAACCGGAACTGCCACTCAATCCGTTAAATTAAAGACCATTCAGGTTCCAATTTTATTGGGTATTAAACTGATAGACCTGAAACTTGCTTCCATTCGTGCATTTACAGGTCCTGCTATGTCATTTCCAATGAAAAGCAGTAAAATCACGTATGATGGAGTTTCGGGTCCCATTTATGACACTGAAAATTATAAAAATAACATCTGGGACTGGCAGTTAGGAGCTGGTGTTGACGTTGGTATGATCACCTTAGATTGTCGTTATGAATGGGGACTTTCAAACACTTCAGAAGGAAATGTTAGTAAAGTTGGATTCGTAAACAAAGGCAATACCCTAACTTTCTCAGTTGGCTTCAAGTTCATCTAGGAAAAAAATTCATTTATTATTGAAAGGCCGGTTTTCTTCCGGCCTTTTTTATTATCACGTACGTTTAATTGCAACAAGTGTTGTATCATCATGCAAATCTGCCAGGCCGCGGAAATGTTCAAGCGCATCAAATATTTCATTAACAATACTGTGTGTTGACAATTCGCTATACTGTTTCAGAACCGAGATAAGTCGTTCTGTACCAAAGAATTCACCTTCCTCATTATATTCTTCTGTAACACCATCTGTATAGGTAATCAACGCCTCACCTATCGCTAAAAACACACTGCTTTCCGAAAATTTCAATTTGCTTCGTACACCAACTGGAATTCCATGCGATTGTGTCAGAACTTCTTCCTGATGATTATTTCGCAAAATAATAGGATGTGGATGTCCTGCATTGCAATAAATAAATTCACCTGTTACGAGGTTGAGCTTTCCCAACAAAACAGTTGCAAACATATCCGATTCACGTCCAAGGCTAAGCCCATCGTTTAACGCTTCCATCATTTTGCCTAGTCTGGTAATAGGGTTTGCAATACTTCGGATAAAGGTTCTGGCCATTACAGAGAACATTGCAGCGGGAATACCCTTACCAAGTGTATCGCATATCGAAATAAACAATTGATTATCATCTAACAAAAATATATCAAATAAGTCACCGCCAACAATTTTAGCAGGTATTAACCTACCATAGCAATCAAAATCATTACGATGTGGAAACAGTGGAAATTTGGTCGGAACCATGCTCATCTCAATATCCTTTGCCAAATTCAGCTCCTTTTCCAGCTCCTTTTTATCCAGAGAACTTTGCAACGTATTTTTCCGGTAGCTTACCAAACGATCCTTCATCTTTTCCATACTGTCAGAAAGAACTTCAAGATCAGTTAAATGGGGTATAGGATCAAAACCAGCATCTTCAACAATTCTGCGCGAATCGTCAGCCAAAGCAGTTATTGGCGAAGCCAATCTGATCGATAGAAAAATCATTACTGCAGCAGTTATACTTCCGATTAAAAGGATCAAAAGGACTAAGGCAAGGGTTACCTGCTTTAACTCTGACAAAAATTGACTTTCAGGAATTATTGTGATAATAAACCAATTGGAAGATTTTACCGGCCAGTATATTGCAACTGTATTTTTGATCTTCATGCAATTGGGATGAATAATCTGAGTACCAGCGACTCGATCCTTCAGCAGGGTATTGATATCAAACTGACTTCCCCCAAAACAATTGAAAAGGGAACTGATATCTTTACCTGTTTTGGTACTATCGGGATGGTAAACAACAAGGTTTTGTTCATTTAAAAGAATTGAAAAACCCGATTTAATCATTTTTTGATTTTTCAGTTTACTAAGGTTCCGGTCGAGTGAGACTGAGCAAAAATAAGTGGCGTGAACCATTTTCCCATCCTGCTCAAAATCAATTGGTCGGGCATAAGTAATCTCTCTTGAACCAATGTTGGAATTGTAAAAAGGTGAGCTCCACGCTGGCTTTTCGGTAAAAAGCATTGACCTATTCCATTCTTCGATCACTGGAATATTATTCACAAATCTTCCGGTATCTGATATTATATTAGTACCTGATTTGGAAAATTGAAAATCTGGTTTCTGCAGCGAGGTATTATTCTTAGCCGTAGTTATCATCCCAAAAGCCGCCATATCGGGGTGTATCTTAAACGCCATTTCAAAATATCGTCGGGGATTTTTAACCGGAAATCCTTGATAATTATCAGCAGTCAGATTTTCAGTAAACCGTTCTGCTTCGTTCATCGAATTTTGAACTTCGCCAAGCACTTCCTGAATATCGTATTGTAACCTATAACGGTAACTCTCAAATACGGAATGTCGAAGATAGGAATAACCAACAAAAATAATTAATACAGAGAGAATTGTCTCAGCAATTAAAAAATAAATACTCAGTCGGTAGGAAATGTTTTTATTTTTCATCCAATCAATTTGAAAGCTATTCTAACCACATAAAACTGGTTTTAAAATTGTTGGGGGGAATGCACCCATTCATAAAATTTTATAAATCGTCTGGCCTAAAAAAACAATTCTATTTGTTTGCTTAAATCAACAAAAATAATGGGAAAATCCAATTAAAATAAGGCTTTTTGCTTGTTCTCACTTAAAAGAAAAGAGCTGATCGTTCAGCTCTTTCTTTTAACTATTTTAATCATCAAACAATGTCAGACTAAAAAATATGAATTGTTGATTTTCAATTTAATGCATATTAGGTATTCATAGCTCCACAAACGTTAATCACCTGTCCGGAAACATAAGAAGCAAGATCGGAAGCAAGGAAAAGTGCTACTTTTGCAACTTCTTCAGGTAAACCACCGCGTTTCATTGGAATTGTTGCCTCCCATTGTTTGCGGGCATCTTCAGGAATTTTAGCAGTCATTTCGGTAATGATGAACCCCGGAGCTATTGCATTTGAGCGAATACCTCTTGAGCCCAGCTCTTTCGCAATTGACTTCGTAAATCCAATAATCCCTGCCTTAGATGCAGAATAGTTGGCTTGACCAGCATTTCCACTTACGCCAACCACTGAACTCATATTTACAATTGAACCGCTTCTCTGTTTAAGCATACCTGCCTGAACAGCTTTTGTAAAATTAAACACTGATTTCAGATTGACAGTAATAACTGCATCCCACTGACTTTCAGTCATTCGCATTAGCAGTGAATCTTTTGTAATTCCTGCATTATTGACCAAAACATCAACCGATCCAAAATCTGCAATAATCTGATTCACCACATTCTGTGTATCATCAAATTTCGAAGCATCCGATGCATAGGCTTTCGCTTTTACACCCATCGCCTGAAGCTCGGTCTCCGTTGCCTTCGCGATATCGTCGTAAAACAAATCGGTAAAAGCTATATTGCACCCCTCTTCAGCAAATTTAATGGCAATCGCCTTGCCAATTCCGCGCGAAGCGCCTGTAACAATTGCCGTTTTTCCTTCTAAAAGTTTCATTTCTTATTTTTTTTATCCTGGGTAAAAATACAAATCTTTCTTAATAAGTCACTTTGTTGTTGACGTAACTTTGTATTTCTTAAGATCGGAGTTGGCTAATTCATTGATATTAAGAAAACCAAGTTTGATGATATCCTCCATCTTTTTCCACTCTATTTTCACCGCATCATCCGTTGGACGATGATAGTCAGGATGCATACCGGCCATGAAACTTATCACCGGAACATCTTTTTCGGCAAAAGGGGCGTAGTCACTCCCACCTGAAGGCCTTTCGGATCCAGTATATTTAATATCAAGGTTCAAACCAAAATCCTTCACATTCTTCTGCGAAAGCTCCTGAAAACCACTGTAAACCTTAGTGTACTCAACTCTGCATTTATTTCCGGTTGTATCTTTTACCGACCTGCGGCCTATCATATCAAAATTCAAATTCAAAGCGATCCGATTTACACCTGAGAAATTTTTCACAAAATATTCCGAACCAAGTAAACCTTTCTCCTCGGCTGTCCAGGCAGCAAAAATGATTGTTTTCTCCGGCTTTTTCCCGGTTGCCTTTAGCGCCCTAGCAATCGACATGACACCAACAGTTCCTGAACCATTGTCATCTGCACCATTATAAATATACCCATTATACTTTCCCAGGTGGTCGTAATGGGCGCCTACAACTATGAATTCATTTTTGTTAACACCTTCAATCATACCCAGTACATTTCGAACAGTTAGCAATTCACTTTCTGTACCAGATTTCAATCCAATTCGTACACCACCGATTTCCTTGGATGCGGATTTAAGATTATTCTTTGCATTTTGTTCAAAACTAAAGATATCGACATTAATAAGCCCCAATAGCTCATTCTGCAAACGAGCTGAAAGGCGAATTACAGGCAAGGATTTTTGCAGTGAGTCAATAACCAAAACAGCTTTTGTATCGTAGTATTTTTCGGGTGCAGTATCTGACTCAATTTCACCATTTTCATATCTAAACGGCAAATTATGAACTGTCCCAAAATCTTTGTTTGGATTGGTGGTAAGATTAATTACGCCAATGGCTCCGGCCTCGAGTGCCCATTTCTCTTTTGCATTCCAAAGATTTGAAAATTTCAGTTTTTTAAAGGAACTTGAGGTTGTATCGCGAAAACCGGGATAACCATCAAACCTGAGAATTATTTTACCCTTTACATTCACTTTCGCAAAATCATTGTATTTCAGAGAATCGTTTTCTACGCCATAACCAACGAAAACGACTGGTGCATCAATCTCAGTATCTGTCTCAATACCACTTAGGGTATAGTCAATACCATATATAAAATTCTTTACCAAACGTGCTCCATCTATCTCACGAATAAGACTTAAAGACTGTTTATCAGATATTTTATACTTTAGAATATTGAATTTTTGAAAATAAGAAGGTTTGGCTTCTGGCCTCACTCCCCTTTGTCCTGCGAATGGAAATGTGTATTCCATATCGCCACATGGCTCGATACCAAATACCTGAAACATCGATGCAATATAATCACCTGCCATAAAAGCTCCTTTGGTTTCCGATTCGCGGCCCTCCATCCAATCGGATGCCAGAAAATTCAGTTGCGCTTTGAGTGAGGATTCATTGATGGTTTTTATTGCCTCATCTACTGACTGCCCCTGCGTACTTAAGCTTCCCAGCAAAAGAAAAGAAGTAGTCAGTTTTAAAAATAAAGTTTTAATCCTCATATGTAACATATTAACAAGATAACAATTCGTTGGTGCTGTTATGAAATAAATTACTAACCTATACTTATTTTTGAACTTCAACAAGCCGGAAAGCGTCAATTATTTAATCTCAGCGAGTTTTTTTAACCGTTGTAAAAGTGTCGGATGTGAATAATGAAAAAAGACATAAAAAGGATGTGGTATCAGATTACTTAGATTATTGACTGACAATTTTTTCAGCGCAGAAGCAAGATATTCTCCTTTATATTTTTCGGCAGCGAATTGATCGGCCTGGTATTCATGCTTTCGTGAAATGTAATTCATTCCCACACCAATAACCGTTGAAAGTGGAGAATAGAGAATCCCAAATGAAATAATTGCCAACTGGAAACTTGGTACATCTGATCCAAGAACCTGAGCAAATGCAGGATAACTACTCACTAAAGAAAAGACATATAGCATAACTGCAGTTGACGCTAATGAATAGAATAATCCCAAATAAATGTGATGTTTCTTATAGTGGCCTATTTCGTGGGCTAAAACTGCCACAATTTCCTCCGTATTTAATTCGTTAATCAAAGTATCGTACAATACAATCCTTTTTTTTCTTCCCAATCCTGAAAAATAGGCATTTGCCTTGGTTGACCGTTTGGATCCATCGATCACATAAATATTATCGAGAATAAAACCAGCTTTAACACTGATGGCACTAATTGCATTTTTGAGATCACCATCAGCCAGAGGCGTTTGCTTATTGAAAAGTGGCACAACTATACTTGAATAAAACATTGCCATAAAGATTGAAAAGGCTGCAATTACCAGTAAAGAATAGAGCCAAAATAAATTGCCGGCAATAAGGTAAATCCAAATGATCAAACTAAGAATGATACCCCCAATTATAGCGGAGATAATCAGTCCCTTCATTCTGTCAAGAAAGAAAACTCGAAGCGATGTCTTGTTAAATCCAAATTTCGCTTCAATAACAAAAGTATCGTACAAAGAAAAAGGTAATGAGACAATTTCAGTAACAAGTCCTAAAATTGCAAAGAAAAAAAGTGCAACGTAAATTGGATTACTTACACGGAAACGAATGATTCCATCCAGCCAACCAAAACCTCCGCTAACGAATATCATAAGAATAGCTATAAATCCCAATGATTCAGTTACCAATGTAAATTGATGTGTTGCTTTTTGGTATTTCTGTGATTTTTGATACTTCTCCTCATCATATATACCTACTAACTCGGAAGGAAGTTCTATGGTCCAACTTTTGGTGTTTAAATAATCAAGCCATCGCTCAAAAACAAAATCAGCAATTAAAACGATAAGAATAGAATAATAGAGTAGCGTTACCATTTAAAGGATTTAATAATTTGCAGGCATAATCATGGATGGCTGATTTTCAGAAGGGAATTGAGTTGGGCTGCTTTTAACTTCCTTTGGTAAAGCTGTCCGGCAAAGTCCCGTGCAATCCTGCCAGTTTCACCGTTTTTAAGAAGTGATACTGATTTTGCCGACCAGGCATTTGCCTGATCCGGATCACCAAGCATCTCTTGTGCAACAGCATAGTTCAAAGCAGCAATACCTGCAACTCTCGCTTGAGAACTTTCCAAATATTTTTTCCAAATCTGAGCAGCCTTTTTCCATTGGCTCTTTTCAGCGTAAGACATTGCTTTTTCCCAGTCCAAACCATTCAAACCAATAATAATTCTGGATGATTCCGTCCAATAAGGCACAATTCTTTTACTGTAGTTTTTTGCTGCCACTCCACAGGCTATCGAAATTGCCTCCTTTCTTCCTGGAAGTTTATATTTCATACTATTGTCTTTCGGGTCTTTATCACTCCACCTGATCACCTCTGAATGTGTGTACCTGTCAACCGGACCATCACTCTTAGGTGTATATACTGACCAGATTGCGGTAACTTTCACGTTTGCTTCGGGCTGGATCTCACGACCTGAAGAACCGTTGTGGCGGCTGTAGAAAAAGCTTAGCATTTCAAGTGAAATCACAGCATCAGTTTCACTTTCGGTACAAAGCGATTGAATAAAACCTGTAGAAAGTGGTAACTCCTTATCGCCAATATGTGGCTTTATGGCATTTGATGGATAAACAAAAACCTCGTCAAAACGTCCCGATTCAAGTAAAGTTTTTCGGAGACCATCCATACTTCTTGTGACTGCAATACTATCAATCATCAAATTTTCTGCCCTTGCCCCTTTTTTAAGACGAAAATCAGAGTTGTAATATTTAGCCAAAGTATCCACCGAAAATTTAAAATTCCGCGAAATCAAAGCCACCTTTCGAACCGGTGATGGCAAACTTACTTTTCCAGGTTCCAATAGATCGATGGGAACACTTTGGGTCGTGATGCAAGAGGAAAATATCATTCCTGCATATAAAACCAACATAAATCTTATAATTATTCTCATGACAAGATTGCTTTATTAAAAGATTAACTGAAGTCAAAGGTACAAGAAAAAAAGAATCAGCCCTATAATATCCTTTTACCTGCATCCTCCTTTAACACCTTTTGCCGCTGTTGAAGCTCGCTTAAGTACGCCATTTTATTATCTGACTAGGCAGTTTTAAGAGATTTACCGCACCATTCCAATGCCTGATTCAAATCTCCATTCATCTCCGAGGCAAGTGCGAGATTGAACTCGACTTTACTCCTGACTGATTTAGAGGGTATTGTTGAATATTTAGACCAGATTTCAGCAGCTTCTTCCCACTTGCTGTTTTTAATTAATTGGATTGCTTTATCAATTTGCTTGTTATGAGTAACATAGTATTCACGGTAATAATCGTCCCATTCCGGACTGATGTATTTTGCTAATTTCAAACCGGAAGCAGTGCCACCGAAAATTAGGGACTCTTTCAGATAAGGCAAATTAGAATAATCACCTGTCCAATATTTGGCATCAGAAATGTTATATTGCTTAATGTCACAACTATCGCAAAGGGTATATAATCTCCAGACAGAATTATACCGGACATATATATCTCCAAGCAAACCGGGATAATTGCTAAATGGATACTTTACCGGAAGTTTACTTTGTAAACTTGAAGTGAGGTATGATGCAATTACCTTCTCCTCCATACTTTCAAGTACCAACACTGCATCGGTCTGAAAATCAAAACATATCCCTTCGATAAAAGAAGAGGGTAACTGTTCTGCCAACGTGAAACTGTCATTGCGCAGTATATTCATGTTAAGAGGAATTACAACGTCATATCTTCCTGATTCATAAAGCGCTTTAGCGGCAACCTTTATGGCGGTATCAGCAGCAAGGCTATCATGGAATACAGAATTTACCTCCTCATTTCGAAATATAGATAGCTCAAGCGTATCAATGTTACAATTCTTAAAGCCTGAATGCATTGCACGATTCAGAAATGCAATGCTTTGGATATTTTCAGGTAACGGATATGGCTCCTTCTTTGAGATCTGAATATCTATCGATTGTAACGAGATACAAGAATTAAAAATAACCAGTGCAAAAAAGCTTAAATAAAAGAGATTTAAACTGAAATTAATTCTGGATTGCGGCAGTTGAGTTAAGCGTATCATTCATTATTGTTTTGTTAATTCAGAGGTCTTGGAATATTAGTATTTTTGAATTTAATTAACAATAACAATGCCAAAATATTTAACTAATATCTTTTTTTATTCTCTTTAAGTTGTGCGATCCTCTTGTTATCAAGCGCTTTGAGATAAACTTCAACCGTTTTGGTATACCTTGTTTTATAGGATTTAATTCCCCACTCAATTGCAAGATCCAGATCACCGGCCATTTCTGATGCAACGGCAAGATTGAATTCCACTTTACTTTTGATTGTTTTAGAAGGATTAGTAGCATATTTCGCCCAAATGGCTGCTGCCTCTTCCCACTTATTGTTTTTAATGAATGGGACAGCCGCATCAATCTCACTCTTACCGGTCAGGTAGTAAAACCGTGTTTGATTAACCCATTTCGTGCTGATATACCCTGACATTTTTAAACCTGCAGCAATCCCGCCGCCGATTAATGCCTCCTTCGTGCGTGGCATTTGTTTATAAACATTTTCTAAAGAGTAATTAATATCACCCCAAAATATAGAATCGCCGACCTGAAACCGAATTACTGGCTTAAGATTATTCGGTCTGTAAAGGCGCCATTCTGAAAAGTAAGTGACATCAGTGGTAGAACTATACTCAATAGTACCAGCAATTTTATTCGTACTGTATTTTGTTTTTAGTTGCTCAACGAAGCTTTCAAGAACGAGTACTCCATCAACTTTGAAATCTGCACAAATCTCATTTATAAAGTTTATATCTAATGGTTTAAGAATCTCTTCATTATCAGTTCTTATTATATTCCGTTCTTTTGGAACAACTATATCAAACCTTCCGGATTCATAAAGTGCCCGGGCAGCCACCTGGATAGTTGAATCGGCGGCAATACTGTCCTGAAAAACAGCATCCAATACCATATTGTTGTTAACAAGAACCTTTTCAAGCGAATCGATTTTGGAATTGGTAAACTGATTGGTCAAACTTCTATTGAGTAATACCAGACTTTGAATATCTTCTCCGATCGGATATTCCGGCTGAACACCGACCTCAATTCCAATATTTTTCAATGACGAACAAGAGAATATTGAGAAGCTGATGAAAACGAAAAATATCATTTTAACACACGAATACTGCAACTTAGCCAGGTTGTATAGAACCTTCTTTAGATTAGCTATCATAAAAATAATATGTGATTCAATTCGGTTACAAATTAACTGTTTTCTAGATTAAAACAATACCGATTCTCAACAAAATATATGCCAATAAATATAGTTACCGAAGATTTTATTGATCGGAAACCAGTTAAACAAGTAACTTTTTTTATTCAGACAAATAATTGGTTATTTACTCTCCGGATGAAAGATAAGCATCGGAATTTCAAGCCGGAATAATAGCTCCTTAGTCAGGCTAGGCCTGAATAAAGAGGTTAGAATATTTCGCTTATGCGATGTAATTGCAATTACATCAATTTTTTTATCAATAATGTAATTTTCAATTCCGCGCGACCTGTTTTTATTGACTATCAGGTCAAAGTCCATCTCTACCGGACCGACATTTCCAACATATCTTTCTTTAAAATGGGCCAAATCAAAATTAAGAAATGGATTTTCGGATGTTTCATCAATATGTACAATGGTAATATGCGTTTCAAGTGGTCTGGCAATTTCAATTAATTTTTGAATCGCAATGCCATCCGATTTGTCAAAATTAGTGGCATACATTAACCTTTTGTACATTGACTTATTATAAATTGCTGGTCCCGGAATGGCTAAAACCGGAATGGTAGATTTGTTAATAATCTCCGCCATAAAGCTTCCAAACCAGTTTTCCAATGAATCTTTTCCGCGAATTCCAACAACCATCAGATCAAAGTGTCCAATCTCTGCAAAATCGAGAATGGCTTCTTCGGCGATACCTCCAATCACTTCAGTTTTAATTTGAATAGTTGATAATTCATTTTCAGCCATATAAGCATTCAATTTCACCCTAAACTCTTTCATTAATTCGTCAGCATTTTCAACAATTTCGTTGAGTGTCTCTGCAACGTTAGCCGGAAAAGAGTAAAAATGATCATATGAAATCGGATTTGTTATCGGATTA
>Ga0209724_1002605_pt1 | contig 15317 bp, 11 predicted proteins | sample grotaG_FD_184143 | JGI IMG/M metagenome (GOLD analysis project Ga0209724, IMG submission 184143) | Glacier valley bacterial and archeal communities from Borup Fiord, Nunavut, Canada, to study Microbial Dark Matter (Phase II) -... | ecosystem: Environmental > Aquatic > Freshwater > Ice > Glacier ...
ATCTCATCTAGGGTTGATTCCCCGTCCGCTTGCGGCGCAAGTGGGATCAAAAAATCCGGCTGTTCATACTCCGTCCGCTTGCGGCGGAGTTCTTGATTAGCAAATATTGTTGATATTAGGCGAATAATACGGAGTCATGAAAAATCTTGTTCTAGAAACCCAACCCTATACTGGTAAATTTGCAATTCATCGTAAGGTCCTTCTGGATATTAAAACATGTCTTTTGGGAAGGTAGATTTGCCTAAAACACAGCTAATTCTAAGACTTTGTTAGCTTAAGATATTTCGCTATGAGATTTTAGTAGAGCACTCTATTCTTCTGCTCGGTCAATACTATTATAAGTACTGTTTAGAACACGTTAACTTTAAGTGAAATACTAGCTAAGGTTCATAATCAACACAGTCTGGGTAGATAATATACCCATCAGTTTGACCTCTTTAGGTAGGTTTTTTCTAAATATTTTTCAAAAAACTCTTTGGCATTCTGAAAGGAGCTTCTATTGACCTCGGTTCAAAATTAGCTTTTTGTATTTGAACGAGCTAAGCTCTTGAGTTCCCATTGGCAGGGAGGACTAAGAACACCAGTTCCACAAATATTAGATTTTACGGTTAAGGAATAGACGTGCCAGTGAAAATCGTACGCATATTCCCAATCTGCTGCGTAAATACCTACATTAATAAAATATCTTCCGCCAATTAGATCTAAACGTTCAATCTGAAGCCCAATCTTGCCTTTATCTTGAATAATTGGCAGAGTTATTCCCATATTTTGTGTATTGCTGTCAAAGAATACTTGACCGTCTTCCCGACTGATAGAAACACTAAAGATTGGCATTTCAACTGGTTTTGAAGCCAAATATTCTATTGTGACGTTTAGTCCATCACTGCGATTAATTTCGCTAGCGGGTAATAATTGAACATTAATAATTTCGACCTCCATAGAACCGAAACGGTTTTCGTTAACCCGCAATTCTGTCCCTGATGCAGAGAGTTGAATAGGGTGATGGGGGGTACGCTGCTGAGTTTGAGATCGCATTTCCATGGTGTATTGCCCAGCAACGACAGTTGGTTCACCATAGGCCATCACAGTTCCTTTTTTGAGCCAGAGGGCGCGATCGCACAACCGTTCTACCTGGCTAACATCGTGCGAAACCAGCACAATGGCACATCCCTGCTCTTTCATTTCTGCAATACAGTTGAGGCACTTGGACTGAAAAGATAAATCTCCAACCGATAGAAACTCATCTACCAGTAAAATTTGTGGATCGGTATGTACAGCAACCGAAAAGGCGAGGCGCATCATCATCCCTGTGCTGTAAGTACGGACAGGGTTGTCAATAAATTCTTCAAGTTCGGCAAACTCGACAATTCGATCAAGCCGACGGGCGACCTCTCGGCGTGACAATCCAGTCACAATCGCTGTTACAAAGACATTCTCTCGCCCGGTTAGATCTCCATGAAAGCCTGCACCTAAGTCTAATAGTGCCCCCACCCGTCCCCGCATCTTGATGCGGCCTTCATTGGGATGTGCAACCTTTCCCAATAGTTGCAGCAGGGTTGATTTCCCAGCACCATTGTGACCAATAACACCGATCATCTCGCCAGCAGCAACTTCAAAGGAAACGTTCCGTAGAGCCCAACGCTTCTCCAATGGCTTAACCCGTCGAAAGCCCCTCAAAGCAGCTTCCATAAGGGTAAGAGGTCTCTCAGCATGGTAACGCTGAAAGTGCTTACCTACATTTTCGACCAGAATGGCATCTTGCATTTAGATTTCCTCCACAAATCGAAGGCTCTGACGTTTGAAAAGCTGATAACTAATGGGTAGCAATATCAGGATAATGCCTGAAATGATAGCGAGAGCTAGCCAATCAGGTTGAACTCCCCACATCAGAATTTGACGATAGGCAGTGACAATATGTACTAGTGGATTAAGACCATAGATATACCAGTATTTCGCAGGAATGCCTTTTAACTCATAAAAGATTGGGGTGAGGTAGAAGAAAAGCTGCAACACTACGCCTAAGGTATGTTGAGTATCGCGGAATGTAACATTTAATGCGGCTAGGAAATAGGAGAACGTAACTGTTAATGCAAATTGAATGAGTTGTAATAAGGGCAGCAGTAAAACTAGGGGAGTTAGCTTTACACCGTCGATCAAAAGGAAGGCAACTAAAATAGGTAAGGCAAGCACAAAGTGAATTAGCCCAGTTGTGACAACTACCACAGGCAAAATTGCCGTTGGAAAACCCGGTTGTCGAATTAAGGGACGGCTATTGATAATTACTCCAGTTGCTTGAAACAGGCAATTCTGAAACCAGTTCCAAACGAGCAATCCCGTAAAGACGTAGGACGAGTATTGAGGAAGGTCGATCTTAATGACGACCTGGAAAACAAATACGAAAACAAGTAATTGCAATAAAGGGCTAATGAGTGTCCAAGCTATCCCCAATGCTGATCGCTTGTACATCAGCTTCATGTCGCGATCGACGAGCGATCGCAACAAATCCCATAGATAAGGAAGACGCCAACTCAGTTTCTGTAAAGGTTTCATTGATTTACTAATCATGGCGTTACTCATGTTCCCCAATGACAGAAGACATCAAGGTCGTTCCTCCAGTCGTTGTTAATTCAGGATTGTGATCGCCCCTGTGTAAATCTAGATTTTCATTGATATTAAGAACTGAAGTGGTCGCCGTATCCAAATGGTATAAGGCATACTGTACGGAATCAGAAAAGCTGCTTTTACCAATACGTTTTACATGCTGGCGTGATATCCAGAGTGACCAAGGACCAGCTAAATTACCAGCAGCTTCCAGCAAAACGAAGGAAATTGGGTACTCCGTCCAACCACGTAAACGATGGTAAATACGCGAAAGATGAACGAGAGGAAGACCAACCAGTAATCTAGCCAATGCTCGCAGGTCACCATCGTTCAAGAGAGTTGTGAGATGGTAAGCAACATGCCCTTTGCTGTAGTTATAGATTTGCTTGCGGAAAGCATCCAAATTGTCCCGATGTCGATGCCAAACGAAAGCATTAGGTTCGTAAACTATGGTGTAACCAAGCTTTAAGACTTTATAGAAAATATAGGTATCTTCACTACAGCCAGTAGGAGTTCCTGCACCTAGAGCCTCATCAATCAAACCGATGTTTGGATCTTGAAAAATACTGGCTCGAAAAGCTGCATTTGCTGTTGCTCCTAAATTCCACGTTGGAACTGTTCGATAAGGGCACGCTTCAAACCAATCGCTACTAACTTCAAGTCGATTGAAGCCACGACCCAGTCCTCCATAAGTCTCAAAGAAATTTTGCGCGGAGGTTTCTAGCTCAACGGGAAGAACATTACCAGTGACCACCATCACCTCTTTGCGTTTAAAGGGCTTTATCAGGTTTTCAATCCAGTCAACCGGCATCGTAACGTCGTCATCTGTAGCAACAATGAGGTCTCCTTGACTGGCAATAATTCCAGCATTACGGGCATAGGATAATCCTTTGCGTGTTTCTTGGATTAACTTGACTTTGGGGAAATCAGCCACGACTGGAGCCGTTAGCCCTGAGATAGGATTATTGTCTACGATAATAAGTTCAAGTGGACGAGATGATTGTTGAGCCGTTAGAGAGGTGAGACAATTGCGCAGGTCATTAGGACGATCAAAGGTTGCAACTATAACGGAAACGGACATATGGGGCGGAAGTTCCTGTAATTCTTCTGCCTGTGTATTTGCAGCGCCCCACTGCTTTGTAAGCAGTAGCTTGATACTACTCCATACGTTTGCAGAACTCAGTCCTTGAGAAACCTCGAAAGCTTTCAGTCCAAATGTCGGAGCAATAATTTCAATCAATCGAAACTTACTGAGAGCTTGACCTGAATTAACTATGTCAATAGAGCCAAACAAGTTATTCTTCCAAGAAACAAATAGTCGAACATTGCGGTAGCCTGAAATATCAGTTAATGCCTGTAGAGGCTGGCTCAGATCGATTGAACGAATGGCTATGGGTTTTAAACTTACAAATTTATTACCCTGTTTCGGATTCAAATGGGCAGGAGGAATTGCAGGTTCAGAAGGATATTCAAGGGCGATCGCCTCTGCATTACGACAAGCCTGCTGATAGCGACCAAAATGCTGAAACACGCCCCAAAATTCGGCAATGATGAGATCTCGTGGAAAGCGTTGAGGATATATAAAAGATAGTATGAGTCGGCGTAGATGCCACCAACCAATCCACCAAAATCTAATATAAAGAAGGCTAGGTTGTTCGTCAGGATAAGCTATTCCCAAACAGGTAAAGTAGGCATATAGCCCAATACCGTTATAAGAAATCTGATTTCTTAGCTTTTTATATTCCTGGCGATGGCGGTGGCGGATCATCGCTTTTGGTTCATAAACAAGTGTATGTCCGGCTTTTAGGATGCGAATAAACATCTCTAAATCACCCCCTCCATTGGTGATAGTTCCAACATCTAGAGCTAAATCAAAAAAGCCGATTGTCTCAAAAATGGAACGTCGATAAGCCATGTTAGCTCCAGTTCCAAATTGACCTGCCCCCAACCATTGCCAAGGTAACTTATCCTCAAGGTTGCGATACCACTTGCGTTCAAAGCCCCGACCAAATCCACCATAGGCTTCAAACAGCACTTGAGACTCTGCTTCTAATTCGTAGGGAACGACGAGTCCTGTTACCGCCATAACTTCTGGATTTTCCGAAAAAACCTCGGCAAGCCCTTTCACCCAGCCCGGATCTACCACCACATCATCATCGGTGTAGGCGATAATTTCGCCCTTTGCCTCCAGAATGGCGCGGTTTCGTGCCCAGTCAAGTCCTGGACGCGGTTCCCGCACATAGCGCACTTCAGAGTAATGGCTTTCAATCAGTTCTTTGGTAGCGTCTGTTTGGGGCGCATTATCCACTACCAAGATATCGAGATACGGATAATCCAGCTTACTGATGGCTTCCAGACAAAGCCTCATATCATCAGGGCGATCGCGAGTACACACCGCCACTGTCACTAGCGGCCACTCTCCGGTGTACTCGACTGGAGGTAAGTCAATTAAAGCTTCTAGCGTTAGCTCCTCCGGTCTTTGAGGTGAAGCCAATCCATTTTTAAGCAATTGACAGATGATTGCCCGGCTATGCTGCTCCAAAACCAGCTTACTCAAGGTTGCTGCCGTGCAACGACCTAAAGAAATTGGGGCTTTGACATAACCCAACGGCACACCATATAGGCGTACGAGTCCCTGTAAACCCATGTAGGTTTCCAAACCTTCGAAGGTCGGGATCGGTTGGCTCAGTTCAATATCAACTACTTTAATCGGGTACAGCATGGATAAGTCCTTAGCTTAAATTCTTGACAGCGACTGATGTAAAACTTTGCCAACCAGCACCTTGAGCCAAATCTTTAAGGGATGAATCGGTAGAGATGGAGGGCACACAAGAGTAGGAAGTGACTCTTTCATCAACAAATCCTGAAGGGTTGAGCGCTGCGGCATAAACACTACCTCTGGACTGAGCCATAACCAAGATTCTCTCACCAGCTTTACCAAATTATTGATGAGCAGGAGATATAATCCCAAGCGCCCCAACGAAGTGATCGGATCAGCTTTGACGGCTTGCCACAGCCAAGCCAACGTCGCGCGCGCGTCTCCAGAGGTATTACATTGCTGTGCTAAATACAAATAAAAGCTACTGCGAGATAGGCGATAGAGATAAGCTGAGAGTTCCGGATGTTTTTGCTGGATGGTTTGCAGCATGAGTTGCTGCGATCGCGCCATCTGGTCGAAATCTCCAGACATACTGCTAGCAACCTTGCGATAGCCAATCAAAAATTCTGGAACAACACCAAACTCGTAGTATTCAGCCAGTCGTACATACAAATCCCAATCTTCACACCCTTGTGCTTTTTGCACCTTGAGTTGGGTGTTGTAGCCTTCTACCTGCTTTAGACAGGCTTTCCGGATCAAAGTAGCACTGCCATTGCCCAGAAAGTTATGACAGATCAGGGTTTTGTAAACATTGCCCCTAATCGTGGCGGTATGGAAGCCGCCCGTGGGTTCATCTTGCTCATCAATATCGATTGACCAGGCATAGACCACCCCTACCGTTGGACGACACCCCTGCAAACAAGCGACCAATTTTGACAGTGCCTCTGGATACCACAAATCATCAGCATCGATCGGCGCAATAAACTCACCTTGAGCATGCTGAATCCCTAAATTGCGAGCGGCAGCTACACCACTATTAGCCTGCTGTAACAGGTGAACGCGCGGATCGCGCCCAGCAAAATGCCTGACAATAGCCGGGGTTTGGTCATAAGAGCCATCGTCCACAACCCACACTTCTAGATGGCGGTAGGTTTGGTTTAAAACCGACGTTAAAGTGCGGTCAATCAGCCGCTCGGCGTTATAGGCCGGGACAATGACGGAAACGAGAGGTGTTCGTGCTTGCAGCATTCTGAGGTCGGCTTAGTTTTAGTAATGGGGAATCCTACATGAAGGATTTATTCAGGGCAATGCAGAAGATAGTTGGCTGACTCCTTGAGGAGACTGATTTTTGGAATACTTTTCTGTCGTAAATTCTTCGTGGTAAGACCGCTCTGTGTTGACATTCCACAGATCGTGATGCTCACCTAGAATATTCTTCACAGCTAGCACCGCTGTCAGCATTGAGTGGTCTTGATTGTTGTAGCGGTGCATTCCATTTCTTCCTACGGTTTGCAGGTTTTCAAAGGTTTCGAGATACTCCTGAATCACCTGTAAATGCTGGCGATATTCGCCGTCATAAACCGGGTAGGCTTTGTATTGCCGAATCACGGTGCCATCTTGAACATCGCCAGGTTGAACGCCAATCTTCAGAGCGATCGCTTCTTGTGTTGCTAGCTTAATGAGATCTCCGTCCGATCTCTGCCACAAATCATCACCTTCACTGCAAAAATATTCCATTCCCAAACAGGTTTTACCTGCTTCAGGAACCATCGCCGGACTCCAGTTCTTGAAGTTTTGAATCCGACCAACCTTAAATTCAGGACTGTGAATATAAATCCAGTTATCGGGAAACAAATGATCGCGATTTACAATCAGCGACACAATCAGAAAGTCTCGATATTTCAGCTTGCGAGCTGCTTCTAAGACATGCACAGGCGGTAATGGATCAAGCTTATGCAACAGTGCAGTAACTGGCATCGTGGAGATGAACTGCTTACCCGTGATTTGCCAACTGCGATCGCCTTGCTGCACCGTAATGCTCTTAATTTGCTGATCTTCTCGTTGGATGCGGGTAACCGCCGTATTGAGTTGTACTGGAGAACCTTTACGGTCTAAACTCTCCTGACATCGCTCCCACATCATGCCAGGGCCCAGCAGCGGATAGTCAAATTCTTTAATCAAGCTCTTAGTATCTTTATTGCCAAACAGGGCACCCATTACGGCTCGTTTGAGAGACATTCCTTGAATGCGTTGGGCTGCCCAATCTGCTCGAATTTGGTTGCAAGGAATCCCCCAAACTTTTTCAGTGTAGGTCTTGAAAAAGACGTGGTAGAGGCGTGTTCCAAAGCGATCTACGACCCATTCTTCAAAGGTTTCTGGCTCCGGCGTTAACTTGAGTGCGGATCTCAACTTAGCCTTGAGATAGCTAATCAAGATCAGGAAGCTAGTGACAATTCCTAGATTGGAGAGGGTGTTAAATAGCGACAGGGGATAGTCATAGAACTTACCTTGGTAATAAATTCGAGATAAGCGAGGGACTTTAATAAACTCATTCCCTAAAATTTCTCTCCAAATTTGCTGTACTTCTCCGACTTTAGTAAAAAAGCGATGTCCTCCAATATCAAACCGATAGCCCTTATAGATTTCCGTGCGGGAAATGCCGCCCACTTTGTCTGCTTTCTCCAAAACGATCGATTGCACACCTTGTTTAGCTAGTTCATGGGCGGCTGTGAGTCCTGCTGGGCCTGCACCAATAATTACAATGGGAGAATGATCGATCTGCATCTTTTAACTCTCTGAAAGGAATTTAAGCTTGAGAAAACCGGGCATGGCTGAGTTTACCTAAGCAGTAGCGAAGGGTGCCTAGAGCAAACGCAAAACCGCCGTAGAGGAAATAGAGCCAATGCCAAGGAATCACCCGCAAGGCAAACCACCCACCTCGCTTTTGGTAAAAGAAGCGGTAGACTGACCAATTCAGAAATAAGAGTGCCAGACTAATAGCACTTGCAACGACCAGTGCTGGCAACCACCAGTAGATAGCTATCAAGGCAAGCAGCAGAGCGTAGGTCAAGAGCAAGCTAAGACGACTAGAGTGGCTCAGGTTCAGATCATTGTTGAATTGCCGATCGCGCCAAATCAGCTCCGTCCACGGCACTGCTCGGTAGAAAACCTCTGCTCTCAGCAGTGAAACTACTCTCCAACACTTCAAATGCTTTACCTGAATCTGCTTACAAAGTCGGATGGAATAGCCCGCCTTCTTCAAGCGGTAGCCCAATTCGATATCTTCTACTGAGGGATGACGATAGGCTCTATCAAAACCACCGAGCGTCAAGAATAGATCACGACGGATGGCTCCACAGGCTCCCCAAAACGTCGAAGCTTCTTCACTGCCCATTTGATGGGTGTAGTGATGAAACAAATTCTTATACTGAGACAGAAAATTGTCAGACCCAGGCGCATCATCGTAAGAGCCAATTAAAGCGGCTAATTCTGGCTGCTTCTGAAAAGCTGCAATCACCTGATTGAGCGTGTCAGACCTAAGCGTGACATCCGCATCTACAAAGAAGAGAATATCGCCTGCTGCCACGTCTGCACCTAAGTTTCTGGCCTGTGCTGGTCCGCCTGCGATCGGCAACTGAATAACCTTGGCACCAAACGCTTCAGCTAATCGGCAGGAGTGATCAGTGCCGCCGTCAACCACGACAATAACTTCTGTAGAAGCAGGAATATATTGCTTTAAGCTTACCAAGCATCGGCGAAAGCTCTCACCACCGTTATGTACTGGAATCACGATGGAAATAGACAGAGAGGTTGTTAACCCACGATCAACAGTCTCAACTTGAGCGAAAGACATACCAAGATTGCCACAGATTTTAACAAAGTCGGCGGGAACTCCCCCACCTCTTGTAATGGAGCAACAGCGAAGCGACTTGCGGAATGGAAAAGGTGGGGGATGAAAGCCAGGGCGCTGTAGCGAAGCGGAATCGCCAATCTCTCGGAACTTTCTACGAAGAATCATAGTATACTTGCATTGGTCGATGACCCACCCACATGGCTGACCACAAAAGGCTTTTAGCCCTGCAACTAGCATGAGAAAGGGGGAAGGAATACGTCTTGCTGGTCGGCTATTGCCATAAATCCATGATGTGTTGTGCGAATAGAACTCAAACAATCTCAGGAAGTGGGATTGCTGCCTGTGGAGGCTGTGTAAGTCCAATATCTTGCTTGCAGGATGGCGGCAACGGCTGTTGAGACGGGAAACTCCGAAGACGAATAAGACCGTCCTTGTTAACTGTGTTGGAAGCCCCAACTTCAGCGAAGCAAGCTGGGGGTCCACTTCATACTTCACCAGTATTAAACCGAAAGTCATCTTGCTCCAAGGGGCGCGCTAGTCACCAGCTTCAATACCTCTCTCAACCAGTGTGACGCTGCATACTCCGGTCAGTGGATCGGGGGCTGTCGCTAGTCCCGCTCTATCCCCCAGAATGACAAAGTTTTGTCCTACCTCTATCATTGACTTCGCTGTGTCTGTTGGACATTCTGAGCGCTCGGTAATAGTCATCAGACTGTGTTCCTCTAAAAATTACTTGTTATTTCCAATCCTCATTAGTAGAAACAGAAAAATTCGGTCAGCGAGACAGACGACCTAACAAATAAATCGGCTGCGGCTATTGTTGTTCTTTTCCGCTCAAGCACTCCTGAGAAAAATTAGCACCCACTTGACAGCATTAGCCTTTGGCGTTTCTAAAGGAATGTTAGTAGAACAGTAACTAACAAAGTTTCTCGTCATTAATACACAAAGTTTTAATCTTCTCTACACCTCTCATTTGATTGAAAAGCTCATTAATTTTAGAGCTAGCTAATGCGACAACATTCACAATGTCACACCTGGCTCATGATCTCAACTCTCCTCTCAGTATTTTCACTAAAAAAGAAGATTTTGAATCCGCATTTGTAATTTGCGTCAAGTTCGGCAAATTCTTCCGGATAAAACCTCTAGGTGCTGTAAAAAGAAAATTTAGCACAACGCCTTTATCACAGACATGAGGAAGTATTTTAACGGCTTACTTTAGATCAATAGTCTGGACAGTTTTTTGAATGGTTCCCAAGGCTTTCAGGGCTTGCAGTTCCAGGATTGAGCCATTTTATCAAAGTTAGCTTTGCCTCTGACTTTGATAATAAGATCCCGTTTACGATTGAATCAGGGTTTGAGGCTTAAAACCTGCTCAAATTTTGTTCGAAGTATTGTTAGATGCAAAATGTATTAGAGTTATTCAGCTTACTCAATTGCACAGAAAACATTGTCCTAAAAGTGTTATTCAAAGGAGATAATGACTTATTTCGTTATTGTTTGGATTTTGCTACTCACTACTTGCTACTTGCTTGGAATAGCACTACTCAATGTATTCCAAGCTAGTTGTTTTACACGAGTGGGAGATCGTTTGATAGTTGCCTTATGGTTGGGAACTATTATTCTGTCGATCTCGCTACTAACAACCTCTCTAGTTCTTCCTTTGTCTCCACTTGTAGGAGCAATACTTGTAGGAAGTCTTTGTTTGTTGTCTTTACTTTCAAAACGCACTCGAACGGAACTGCTGGCTCTAAGGTCAACGTTATCTAAAGAGGTAATCTTAGAATTTCTGACGATCGCGATCGCGATCGCTTCTCTAACAACTCATCAAGTTACCTGGTACGACACAGGGTATTACCATTACCAAGTCATTCAGTGGCTAGAAAAATTTGGTACCGTTCCGGGTGTAGCCTTACTGTTTCCCAACTTCGGTTTCACTTCATCCTGGTTTGCATTCGCTGCACCTCTAAATGCTGAAATTTTTGGTTCTCGCGTTAGCGCAGTTACTAATGGTTTTGTTTTGCTAATCGCTACCCTTCAATTCTTCATTTGCTTAGCCCACTGTTTGAAGCGTAAAGCCTACCTAAGCGATTGGTTTATGGTATCTTGCTCACTCATACTTCTACCACTTGTAGTATTGGTAAGTTCGCTAGAAACCATTTTAGTGTCGCCATCTCCTGATATTCCTATCATTTTTATTGTGGAGAGTACGGTCTGGGTGATTCTAGGGATCTCTACTCACAAAAAGTCTTTTTCAGCAATGAGTGCAAGGGCGATCGAACCTGAAGTGATTCCACTATTTTTATCAGCAGGAGCAGTGACCATAAAACTAACCGCTTTACCAGTTTTATTAATCTCCGGCTTATTTTTCATTTTTAGTAGAGGATTCAGACCCCGACGAATCTTGGTCGCAGGTATAGTGATCACATTGGTGATAGCGCCAATGCTCATTTCTGGAGTCATTACTTCAGGGTGTCCAGTTTATCCATCTTCTTTGTTTTGTCTCGATTTACCCTGGTCGCCAACCCTAGAAGACATCAAACATATTTCCAAAGGGACGCATGGCGTAACAACTTGGGTAAATTCACCGCCTTCTGGCATACATCCTTGGCTCTGGTCACTCTGGCACTGGTTTAACTCCTCCATCCAAAAGCAATTCATGGCTTTGTTAATTCCACTCTCAATCTTTCCTACAATCTACCTTGTAAAAAAAGTAAAAATAGACCAATTCTATGAACAGCTTTGGGTAATTTTAATAGCAGTTTTAGGAATCATATTCATTACACTGCAATCTCCCTTCTTCAGGTTTGCAGTACCCTATCTCGGTCTTTTACCCGCTTTAGGAATTGCAGTTTACTTCAAAGATAATTTTGAGGATACTTTTAATACAATTGTTGAGCGACTGGGCTCGCAGTTTCCTTTCAGAAATATCCACAGCTTGCTGCCCATCATCTATCTTTCTTTAATTGCTTCAATAGTTACGACCTATGCCTGCATTAACTCATCCCAGTTACTGTTGCCTCCTCAAATTCAGAGAATTTCATTTGTGAAGAAACAAGTTAATGATATTGCCTATTTTTCTCCTGTTCAGAATGTGTCATGTTGGGCAACTCAACTCCCTTGCACGATCGAGGTTTTACCAAATGTCAAACTTCATAATTCAGCAAAGGGGATCGCTGGAGGCTTTGTTCGCGTCCGAAGTCACAACCCGTTATGGGTAAAGCCCTGACTGTTACCCATAACGGGTATGGCAACGATTCGTGCAATTAGGTATCATGATATGGCTAAAACGTCCGCACATCAGAGCTTTCAGAGATCGAGCTTTTACAGGCTTGATTGATACTCTTAGAACGTAATAATGCGGGTTTGAGACACCTTGAAACCATAAAAAAGGAGGCAATGATACCTAATTGCACGAATCGTTGTCATACCCGAGATCAGGTTCTGAGTCTTGAGAAGTTCTACATCGCTGAGTTTTATCGGCTGGAGAAGGTTGCCGTGTCAGATGTGGCGTTTCACCGCAATGGTCGGACCCGCTCACAGATTAAAGCACTTGAAGCATTGCTATCACCCCAACTGGCAACGGAAACGACTGCCAGAACGATTAACCAGAATCCTGAGAACCTGCAGGATTGGAATGCTTTAGTGGTGAGAGCTTGGCTTCTAGAGCAGAGCGGGGCGGCTTCACTGATTCGGGCAATTGCATCTAGGGAAGTCGAATCACTAGACTCTGAATTAACAAACCAAATTGCTGCATTCATTCGCGCTCATGCGACAGAGTTTAGACTTGCCTTCAAGTTCCGCAACGTTGCCACCCTCTCAGACCAGCAAATTTTAGGGGAGATTTTGAGTCGTCACGGCATTAAGACCAAGCGGCGGGGCAATAAGAACAATCTTCGATATGAAGTCTGTAAACCAGAGCTAGAGGCAATTCTAGCCATTATTGAGCGGCGTAAAACTGAGATCGCATCCCCCCTAGATCAAGAAGTAAATCAGAGGGATGCGATCGCAGTTAAAACCCCTGAAAGCCTAGAAAAATGGCTCACTTCAGAGTCATTAAATGAGATTAGAGAACTCTGGAAGCTGGCAGATTGCCCTGAATTACAGGAAGCAGTGAGGCAAGTCATCCCGATTGAGGTTTTAGAGAGGGCGATCGCGTAAAAATGACGCGGTATATCGCCCTCTAAAGTCACTGATGAGCCTGAATCTGACTACCCCACGAATAGGGGATGGATTCGTGTGCCCTTTATGGGTTGGCATCCTCCGTGCCTTCCGGTGGGCTTTGTTCTTCGGATTCATCTAGGGGTAAAGTCTCTTCGGCTCCCCAGTTTTGTTCGTAGGCTTCTCTCTGCATCTCGCGGGAATGATACATCGTTCCCACTGCTGCTTCTAGTTCTGCCTTGGTTGGTTCTGGATTGGTTGGATTTAAGTCTTCCATGTAAACCTCTGTATGTTTGAAGAACGTTTTTTGAGCCTGTCACGGGTAGATTTAGAGTTCAGGGTAGTAAAAGGTTTTACCGTTCCCTGAAGGCTCTAGAGAAGGGATTCATGCACTCTTTTGCTGGTCATCCTTGAAGACTGCCATCATGGTGCGTTCGTGAAATTTCTGGACGGGAGCAACCTTTCCCTCTCTCTTTTGCTGGTCGTAGATATCTGACTGCGTTTTGGTGGAATGACGCATTATCGCTGCTGCTGCTTCTAGCTCAGAGGCGGTTGCCTCTGAGTCCTTGAGGTAGGTGACATACATCTTCCGTAGCTCTTTGGGTGCGACCGGAACACCTGTATGTTTGAAGAATAGTTCTCTGACACTCTTCCACATAGAGGTAGAATCCATAGGCTTGCCTTTTTCAGTAGTCAGCAAGCACTTGTGAGTTGGCTTGAAGACGGCACGGTATTGGTTACGCCATAAGTCAAGGTAGTAGTAAAAGGTTTTACCGTCTGCTAGAAAGCCTTTTGGGGTGTCAGGAAAACTATCCCAGGTTTCTCCATAGATGTCTCCAGTCTTGGAATCAGCAGGGTACAGATGCAAGAGCCATTCAGCCTCATCTGGGTTCTTCATTTTTGCTGCTGCTGTAAACTTTCCGTTTATCTCTTGACCGAACACGAAGGTTCGACCGACTTCTAGTTCATAGAAGGTACGGCTCCGGTCTGGGGGGCTTGCCATGAACAGCAGCAGGGTGAGGAGGTTCTGGATATTCTCTGCAATGGTTATTTCAGCAAGCGGTCTACCAGTACAGGGACTCGTCCTTAAATCAGCCTCTCTTTGAACTGCTCTGAGGACTTTAAGAGCGTCCTCCCAAGGGATACTTTTTTCAGAGTAAGGCACAGCAGGGGGGGCTGTTTTCGCTGATTCGGCGCGGTCGTTACGAACCTCTCGAAGTTCTTCGATGACTTTGATATCGCCAAAGGTTTTCTTTTTTTCCGTTTCATGGCGGTACAAGAACTTGGCAACATTGATGACTGCTGTTAAGGCAACGACATCGCTGGCAACGTGATTCTTTCTCCAGGTTAGATATTCTTTGATGTGCTCCACTGTTTTGGGTGCTTGTGCCTCGGCTTCTAGCTTAAGGGTGAATTCGGCTCTTTCATGGCGACGGTCATCGATCAATCCCTTATTCTTGCCTTTTTTATATCTGTAATCATCCAATATCGGCTTGAGTGGGGTAAAAGGGACGATTGACTCTAGCTTCAAATCATCCAGAGATACCCCTTTCTCCCGGTGGAGCCAACCTAGTAGAAGCTTTATCCGGGTCAAGTCCTTTTTGATCGTGGGTGGTCGTCTTTTCTCGCTCAGGTACGTCACCAATTCATTCAACTGTTCTTGCAATGCGCTGTTGACGGAATCCCCTAGATGCGACCCTAACGCATAGTTTTCGCGCTTTTTTGTGCTTCTGAGTTTAATGTCCTGTGCATATTGCCGTCTTTGCCCATGCGGAGAACGGAGTCTAAGGGGCACTTCAGCCTCCGTCTGTGCCGTCTCTCCTTCAGGCTCGGTGCTGTCAAAGTATCCTTGCGTTTCTGCCCACGCCACCATTTGGTTTAAGGGAGAACGGTTTCTTCGCCTGTGGTCTTTGTCAATTTGCAGATGTTCAAAGACTGCCTCTTGCACTGAAAGCGCTTCCTTAAACTGTTCAGCCGTTACCGGGGTAAAAGTATGATTGGAACCGTTTTTTGCCTTAAGGCTGGAATGCTTTCAGGGCATGAGTTTTAGCTGCCGCCTGACCTAGTTTATTTTTCTTCGACTCTCAAATATTTAAGCGATCCACA
>Ga0209724_1002612_pt1 | contig 15294 bp, 17 predicted proteins | sample grotaG_FD_184143 | JGI IMG/M metagenome (GOLD analysis project Ga0209724, IMG submission 184143) | Glacier valley bacterial and archeal communities from Borup Fiord, Nunavut, Canada, to study Microbial Dark Matter (Phase II) -... | ecosystem: Environmental > Aquatic > Freshwater > Ice > Glacier ...
CAGCCTGTGAAAGCGGAGATCGCCACCACAAAACAGTAAGGCTTTTTGCACAGTTGGATCACCGTGTCGATTTGGTCGTTGGTCAAGATAGCGGCTTGACCTTTCCCGTTCACTTTGGGCACGATCGGTTCCTGAATCCTACTTTTCTAGTTTAGTTGTCGTTTCCTAGATAACGTCAACAGGAGAATGCTGATTTGCGGGTGCATTTTTTGTTCTCATAACAAATAATTCCCTTGTTGAGAATTGACTGCCCTTATTGAGAACCATCGCTTGCTGAGTGCCCAAACTATTTTAGGAAACCGGTTGACCAATAAATCTGCTTGACTGCTTAGCTAATTAAGCAGTCAAGCAGTTAAGCGATTAATCAGTTAATCAGTTAATCAAGTGATCGTTTTGCAACACTCTGGTAGATTGAAGCCAGATAAGCGGTACAACGCTTATCTGATTAACTGCTTAATCACTCAATCACTTAACCAGTAAATTATTATGATTGTAACTCTCGCCTCATTTAAAGGGGGCGTAGGCAAAACTACCAGCGCTGTACATCTTGCCTGCTATCTCTCCAAGTTGGGAAGCTGCCTTGTTGTAGACGGAGATCCCAACCGTTCAGCAACTAGTTGGAGTAAACGCGGCAACCTGCCTTTCAAGGCTGTGGACCTGGTCGCAGCGCCCAAGTACGCCCGTCAGTTTGAGCACACCGTTATCGACACAGCCGCACGACCTAGTGAAGACGATTTAGAAGCGCTAGTAGATGGGTGCGATTTGCTTATCTTGCCTACTTCCCCTGACGCTTTGAGCATGGAAGCCCTGCTGAAAACCGTTTCCCTGCTTAAGCGCTTAGGCAGCGACCGCTATCGAATTTTGCTCACCCTCGTTCCACCTGCCCCCCGCCAAACGGGACACCAGGCAAGAGAGGCTTTAACAGAGCAAAAATTACCGCTGTTCACTCAGTCAATTCGCAGATTTGCCGCCTACGAAAAAGCAGCACTAGAGGGCAAACCTGTTTATGCAACAGGCGATCGCAATGGACGAATTGCGTGGCGGGAGTATCAAGCCGTTGGGGAGGAATTGACTCGTGGCTAAACCGAAGGACAAACCAAACCCTTTTCGCTCTTTTCTGGTAGAAACAGAAGCGGAACCAGCAGACGCTCAAGCGGTTGAGCCACAGACTGATGGTTTACTGCAACAGGCAGCGCCTCCACCAATGTCTCAAGCCGCATCAACCGAGCCGCAAATTCCACCTCGCAAAAGAGGGAGGCAGACAGGCAAACGTAGCAACCCAGATTATATACAGGTAGGAGCTTATATCCCGAAAACGGTTGATAGAGACGTGAAGCGAAAACTGTTAGACGAGGATATGGATTTCTCTGACCTAGTAACGAAGCTGCTGCAAGGCTGGTTAACCGATTAATCAATTAACTAGTTAAGTGGTTAATTGATTAATCGGTTAACCTTCATCTGAGCTGCTTTCAAGTGACCACTTCAAAAGCCTATCGCCTGTTGGTTTGATGCTCTACAACTGTAGAGCTGGACTAATCTTGGCCTGAATGGTGTTTTTGTAGTACGCTGTAACGTCCAAAGCTCGTGAGACTGTAGCTGATTTCAAAGCGTCAGAAAATGAGCTATTCGCTTGACCCAGCAACGCTTACGAGGCTGTCTAATTTTCTGAGAACTTCTGCAAGATCCGCAGTTAACCAGGGCGATCGACCTCTCCTTTCTCCACCCTAATCGCCGTCTTTTTACCACCAGTTGCATCAATCAGACAATCACAGTGATATCCCTCATTTGTCCCTCTGGCAAGCGCAAAAACTGAAAGTCTTGCTGTGCTTGCGTTTCGCTCTTTTGTCATTTTCGAGCCGTCCAAACAGGAAACGCGCGCTGTGGCTGGGTTTCAGAATTCGCTTCAGCGAGAGTGACAAATGAGGGATATAGCCGTCGCCACATAGGTTAGGACAGAGACATCTTCGGCAGCACGCGAAGCACACTGCCAAAAATGTCCTAAGCAAAGTGGCGACGGCTATACTTACCGAGTACGGATTACTATCTCTCCTTTCGGTTACCAATACCATCGCAAAGAGTCCGATCTCTCTCGACAACATTGGGGCTATTCTTCAGATAATCCTGCACCCAATCACATTCTCTTGAGAGCAGCTCATCGATGTCCCCCACTTGCCACAGGCGTGCGGTGCCGTCTTCTCCACTGGTGGCGAGTTGCTTGCCATTGGGGCTGAACACCACGCTATTGACACTGCCTTGATGGCCTTTGAGGGTGGCGAGTTGCTTGCCGTTGGTGTCCCATAGGCGTACGGTGCTATCGTCTCCACCGGTGGCGAGTTGCTGGCTATCGGGGCTGAACACCACGCTCCAGACATTGCCTTGATGGCCTTTGAGGGTGGCGAGTTGCTGGCCGTTGGTGTCCCACAGGCGTGCAGTGCCGTCTTCTCCACCGGTGGCGAGTTGCTGGCTATCGGGGCTGAACACCACTCTATTGACATCGCTTTGATGGCCTTTGAGGGTGGCGAGTTGCTGGCCGTTGGTGTCCCATAGGCGTACGGTGCCATCGTCTCCACCGGTGGCGAGTTGCTTGCCATTAGGGCTGAAGACCACGCTATTGACACTGCCTTGATGGCCTTTGAGAGACGCGAGTTGCTTGCCGTTGGTGTCCCACAGGCGTACGGTGCTATCGTCTCCACGGGTGGCGAGTTGCTTGCCGTTGGGGCTGAAGACCACGCTATTGACACTGCCTTGATGGCCTTTGAGAGACGCGAGTTGCTTGCCGTTGGTGTCCCACAGGCGTACGGTGCTATCGTCTCCACGGGTGGCGAGTTGCTTGCCATCGGGGCTGAAGACCACGCTATTGATACTGCCTTGATGGCCTTTGAGAGACGCGAGTTGCTTGCCCTTGGTGTCCCACAGGCGAGCGGTGCCGTCTTCTCCACCGGTGGCGAGTTGCTGGCCGTTGGGGCTGAAGACCACGCTATTGACACTGCCTTGATGGCCTTTGAGGGTGGCGAGTTGCTTGCCGTTGGTGTCCCACAGGCGAGCGGTGCCGTCTTCTCCACCGGTGGCGAGTTGCTGGCTATCGGGGCTGAAGACCACGCTCCAGACACGCGCTTGCTCGCCTTTGAGGGTGGCGAGTTGCTTGCCGTTGGTGTCCCACAGGCGTGCAGTGCCGTCTTCTCCACCGGTGGCGAGTTGCTGGCCATTGGGGCTGAACATCACGCTAGAGACAATCCCTTGATGGCCTTTGAGAGATGCGAGTGGCTTGCCCTTGGTGTCCCACAAGCGAGCGGTGCCGTCTTCTCCACCGGTGGCGAGTTGCTGGCCGTTGGGGCTGAAGACCACGCTATTGACACTGCCTTGATGGCCTTTGAGAGATGCGAGTGGCTTGCCCTTGGTGTCCCACAGGCGAGCGGTGCCGTCTTCTCCGCGGGTAGCGAGTTGCTGGCCGTTGGGGCTGAAGACCACGCTAGAGACAATCCCTTGATGGCCTTTGAGAGATGCGAGTGGCTTGCCCTTGGTGTCCCACAAGCGAGCGGTGCCGTCTTCTCCACCGGTGGCGAGTTGCTGGCCGTTGGGGCTGAAGACCACGCTCCAGACACGCCCTTGATGGCCTTTGAGGGTGGCGAGTGGCTTGCCGTTGGTGTCCCACAGGCGTGCAGTGCCGTCTTCTCCACCGGTGGCGAGTTGCTGGCCGTTGGGGCTGAAGACCACGCTATTGACACGCGCTTGCTCGTCTTTGAGGGTGGCGAGTGGCTTGCCGTTGGTATCCCACAGGCGTGCAGTGCCGTCGTCTCCACTGGTGGCGAGTTGCTGGCCATCGGGGCTGAACACCACGCTATTAACACGCGCTTGATGACCTTCGAGGGTGGCAATTTGCTTACCGTTGGTGTCCCATAGGCGTGCGGTGCCATCGCCTCCACGGGTGGCAATTTGCTTGCCGTTGGGGCTGAAGACCACGCTATCGACACTACCTTGCTCGCCTTTGAGGGTGGCAATTTGCTTACCGTTGGTGTCCCATAGGCGTAGGGTGCCATCGTATCCACTGGTGGCAATTTGCTGGCCATCGGGGCTGAAGACCACGCTATCGACACTACCTTGCTCGCCTTTGAGGGTGGCGAGTTGCTTGCCGTTGGTGTCCCACAGGCGTGCGGTGCCGTCTTCTCCACGGGTGGCGATTTGCTGGCCATTGGGGCTGAAGACCACGCTCCAGACACGCCCTTGATGGCCTTCGAGACGATGTCGCTCTTGTCCAGTATTTGCCATCTGTTGCAATTGTCCCAAGACGGGCAGCCGTAACCGAGAACCGGGAAAAACTACTGACCAGAAAGGCTGCTGCCAGAATGATCGTTGCAGCGCTTTTCCGGCTCGGATACTTTCAATATCCGCTTCCAAGGTTTGATCGTTGGCAAGTTTTGCCGTTGAAAGCGCCACGAACGTTTGAATTTGCTCGATCTCTGCACTTCGGGCAAAGCCTCCTCCTACAACAGCAGCGATCAAGAGGGCTACACCTAGACTAATCGCGGGCCAGTTCTTGGTTTTTGGAAACAACGCCCCATCTTCTGCTTGTAAATAGAGCACGGGCGAAAATACATCACGGTTCACTTGTCCTTTGCTCATTAAGACCGCTCGCGCTTCTGCCATCGCTCTATCAATTGGACGACCCGCAGCCAGCGCCGCAAAGAACTGGGTAGTCAAAGGGTTGGCTTGCATATCGCTAATGAAATATTGCATGGCCACGATCGCAGGCAAATTTGATCGTTCTGCTAACTCTTGTGCAAAACCCCTAAGCAAACGACTTCGCTCTGATGCTTTACTCGTTTCGCAGGCGGCCAAAAAAACTAGTCGCGTCTGCTTTCCTTCTAATGCCTGAGCTAAAGTTTCAGCCGAAACAAGCGCTTTATCCCCTCTGCCGCGCACCACCTTGCCTGCTTTTTCGGTATTATCGCCTTCGCCATCGTCTAAAAAGATGCCTTCGGGGCTGCCATGTCCGGCAAAGTAAAGGATGTGATAGTCCTTCAGCAATCCTTGTTGCAAGTCTTCCAGAGTTGCGTTGAGTAGCTTATCAAAGACAATCTGCTGCTTTTTGATGGCTCCTCCAAGCAGTATCTCCAGTTCATCAGCGGTTTTCTCAACCTCCAGGCGATCCAGATCCTCTGGAGACGCACCAACGAAAAGAATACGCAATGCGCCCTGAATCTGAAGCTTTTGTAGAGGCTTTCTGTTTTCAGAGAGAGCCAATTTCCGCACCAGTGGCGTGCTGCTTTGAGTCGAGAGCCACTCTTTCCCATCGTGTAAGGTCTCCCAAGGCAAAGCCGCTAATTCTGTTGGCTCAATTTGCAAGCGCAAGCGCACACCGCTATCAGCACTGGCACTACCCTGTGCCTTACCAAAAGCTAGCAGCAGCTCTGGGTGAGTGAAGAGAGCATCATACAAAGCTTTACCGAGTTGCTGAATCATATCGGTAGTTGCAGGTGCCGTTCGGCTCGATAGCTCTCTGAGGGTGCCAGTTACTTGTGGATCGGAGAGCAACGTTTTCAGTTGGGGAGCCAGTTGAGGATCAACTCGAATCCCTTTCGGTCCACTTGCTTCAATGGTGTAATGCTCAGCCTGCTTTTTAAGCGTTATCGTCAACGTCCCAGAGTTTTGACCGACCATCTCGTATGCCTCAGTGAAAGAAAAGGAAAAAGAACCATTTCATTGATCTTTTTTGGTTGCTTCAATCCCACCATTTCCGCTTTTCGGCTCTCGGTAGGCTTCTGGGAAGTAGAACGCATCACCGCGTCGGATAAAAGCGGCCAATTTTACCCACACAGTCTGCTCCTCACTCAAGTTGTCAGGCATTCTCAAATTAAATGCTTGTAAAACAAGCCCACGATAATAATCAAAGCTCACCTTGATTAGTCCACCCAGACCTTGAATGGCAGCAACACTAGCCTGGTAGAAGCAGAGAGCAAGGATAAAGGTGACTCCAGCGAAGACAAGCAATAGAGGCTTATCACCTGAAAATACAAGTAGGAGGATTGTTTCAACGGTGATGAGGCCAGAAAGAAAAGCAAAGTTAATTGACAGGTCTAAGACCGTTTTTTGTTGCGTTAGCCGTAGGGAATGGTCGGCTGCTTTCGCAAACATAAGAGCCCGTAAGTGCGGCCAAAAAAGCACTGAATCTGCCCCGTAGTGCTCGTAGGGGTATTCTTCTGCGATCGCATAAGCATTGCCAAAAGCAGTCGGGCAAACTCGTTCAACACTATGCGGTAACGTTTGCTGAGGTTTTGCTTCTTCTATCTTTTTGTGCTCATTTTCAATCTCCAGCTTTAAGGACTCCAGTAGAGTCTCTTGGGAACTCGCCTGCGGACTCTGACTACTAAACTCAAAATATTTCTTTTGTAGAGAAGCGAGTCTGCCATACAAGTTTTTGCATTCTTTTTGATTGCGTCTTGTTAGACGAGAGAGCAAGCCGTCTTTAAGCCAACGCGGTTTCCCCTCAAAGGAGCGAATCAGGACCGTATTCAGCACAAATAAAGCAATGCCAACAAGCAAGGACCAAAGCAACGAATCAACCCATGCGGACAGATCAATGTCGCCAAGCAAGGGTAGGGTTAATTTATTAGCTGCTGGTTGAGGCAGACGCAGACTCCTGATCGAGGCAGGAATTAGCACATAGAGATGAGCCAAAACAAAAACTAGCGCTGGTAAATAATAAGCTAGTAAAAACCCCTGACCAAGATACTTGACTGACTCGGAAACGGTTTCAGACGGTTCTTTCATGACGGTTAGACGAGTCCCTTACAGTTAGGGCAGAAGAACTGCATCGCCTCATTGAGCCTATAGAAGTTCGCTTGATGGCAATGGGGACAGGTCGGGGGCTGTACTTTAGGTACATAGTCAGCCCGATGATCTTGGCTCAGTTGAACCAATTCACCTTGCAGCCCGAGTAATGACAGATTATCTGCTAAGCCAGCCTCTCCAGATCGATTTGGATTGATAAAAAGAGCGGCAAATTTGCCGGCATCAGTCACAACAACGGGTGCTTGGGGATGGCTGGCAACCCAAGCAAGAAGATCGCCACCACTTTCCGTCGTCTCTGTTGGCACGATGCGGCTGACGGGAGCAAGAGGCAAGCTCGAGAGGGGTTGAGTTAAACTGTCAGGTCCTAACTTTTTGAGTATTGCTTTCAAGTCAGCGAAGAGCATGACGTGATACTTTTCGTCAGAGAGTGTAACGACAAGATAAGTATCGTTTTCTGAGTACTGCAAGTTTTGCAAAGCTTGAAGAGCTTCTGTCAAAGTCTGATTGCCCTGCAGGGAAATAGTGCGTTTGCCGTGCTCTTCGATCGTTCTTTTCCTAACTGACATAAGTGTTTGGCGCTATGTTGAAGATTTAACTTGAGCGTTATTAACCCGGCAAAGGAAGTTGTAAAAAAGGGTTCAGTGATTGCCGGATTACTAGAGGGATAGTGACTTGGTGATGCAAAACTTTTTTTAGAGGCTCAAATGAGAGAGGAAGAGCTTGAAGAGGGCGTTCTACCAGACGTTAAAGTTCTTCAACTCAGCAAAGCCCATGGAAGCACCTGTCCTCTAGTGTCAGATGCAAGACCCACTGCGTCAATGAGTACAGTCCTCAAGATCAACGGCACCTATGAGAGTTTGCCGCCGCCGTTCGTGATCGGCAAGCACCTCCAGTTATCTGACCATATAACTAACTCACCAACATCAGAACTGGGATACAACGGCAGCGTATCTAGCTGTGTTTGTATCTCGCGTAGTTCTCAAGTCGCTTTGATTCCTAGTCAAGCTTCTAGTGACCTCTAACCTTTAGTGCTTCGCCTCAACCAATAATCTAACTTAAGATAGATGATTTTTCTTTACTAACCCTATCTGAGATTGCGACAGGATACAGGTAAACACCTGCAAGATTACCTTCAAATGCCATTCCTTCGTTAGCTTTTAGAGCTGAAATCACAAAAATCGAGAAATGCTAAAACGGCGTTCCCGTAGCATTTAGACGAAAGCCAACCCAAGCTTGAAAGCTAGACCATGACTGACTTGTGAGGTTTGTCCACTCAGTTCGCTCAAAGCAAGAAATCGCTTGATGAGTAAGTTTCCTTCAAGCCTAATTCGTAGAGACAATGCCGATCAATTGGGGAAAGCTAGCACTGTAAGCTCAAAAACTACTGCATGAGATTCATCCCATCGCTCACCGTGTTTGCCCTAAGTGCTGTAATTCTTGCCTTTCAACTCCCTGCACAGGCAGATATGTCTGCAAAGGTGGTCTAGATCGGAGACGGAGACACGCTTACCGTGCAGCAAAGCAACCGTAAAGCCACAATCCGGCTGGCTTGTGTTGACGCGCCTGAAAGAGCACAGAATCCTTGGGGCGCTGAATCGACGGTGAAACTCAAAGGTCTACTTCCTATCGGACAGCAGGTGCGGATTCGTGAAGTCGAGAAAGACAAATACGGTCGCACGGTGGGAGAAGTCTTTGTCGGCAATCGCTCCATTAACTTGACTCTGGTTCAGGCAGGGGCGGCTGTAGTCTACCGCCAGTATCTCAAGGGGTGCGCGGGCAACGAAAATCAGTATTTGTCGGCAGAACAGCAGGCGCGATCACAAAGAATCGGGTTTTGGAATCAACCGAACCCGGTCATGCCGTGGAACTTTCGTCGAGGGACTGGGGCACGAAAGCCACCAGCTTCGACCCCAAAGCCAAAGCCAGTAGGACAGAAGTTTCCATCGTGCGTCAATTCAGATTGCAACTGTTCTGACTTCAAAAGTAGAGCGCAAGTGGATGCCGTTTTCCGTGCCTACCCTGGCGACCCCTTCCGTTTAGATGGTGATAGCGATGGAGTCCCTTGTGAAAGTATCTGAAGTTAAGCGTTCTCCCTGGAGCCTTAGACCCCGCACCTTAGTTAAGCCTATTCTGCTTCTGGCTCTTCTTGGCGGGCTAGCGTTAGGTGTGCTCCTAACTGCCTATCATCCGGTCATGGTCTGGGCAAACAAAGGCGAGTGGTGTGCAAGATTTGATGCGACTGGGAAGCTAGAGGCGTTTAAGTATGGAAAAGCCTGTCAGGTTGCAAACCATGAGTGAGCAACCCACCAATTACCTAGATTACGCTGGCTCAACCACACCAGGACTAACTGAATATGTTTTGTTGGGGTGCGCGATCACCTTCATGAGCTTCATCTTGTGGAAGTGGGACGCAATCAAGCGCTGGGACGAGCGCGAGTAACGCTAGCCCTCCAGATCGAGATATTGCATCAGCACCGATTCTATCGATTCATAACCACTCAGCCATTCAAGACGCGCGATCGCTGACCTTCTAAACGCTGAGAACTATCCAACTAAGCGCGGTGGCAAGTGGCAGCACACAACCGTTAGGGGCATCATCAAACGTCTTCAGACGTAATACGTCGTGTCTTACGTCTGCCGATCCGTCTTCTCTTTTGCGGTGTAGCAGTGGAGAACGCCGCTCTCAGACTGAACGATTCATTCATGCAACATTGAGTGCTATCATCGACGTTAGATAGCAATGTTACATGAATAGAGAGCAATGAGACGACCTCAAGCCGAACTTGAAGCCGAACAAAACGAAATCATCGCCAGGATCGCAGACCTCCAAACTGAAGGCGATGTGTTGACCGGGGTGCGACTCGATAAGGCGGCGGCTGGGGGCACGGCATCGAACCAATCACAGAGCAGCTACAAGTATGCGAGGTTGAGATCGGGGCGGGGCAACACGCTATCGAATGGGCAGAAATCCCAATACATTCCCCTCAAGGAAATTGCAGCCACGGAAGCGGCAATCCAGCGTGGGAGAGAATTAGTTAGGCTCCAAAAAAGACTGGAGAAATTGAGCAAGATGCTGGGCTGATCAAGGGCGATCGCTGATTAGTCTCGTCCCTTCTTCTAATAGTTTGGCGTGAGATTTGTAGAGCCATCTGATGCTTGTCGCTCATCTGACCCACCGGACTGACCCATCACGTTGACCCACCTCTGACCCAGTTGACCCATAGGGCGGGTCACTGCCTTTTTGGTCGGTGGGTCACTGAGTCATGGAGCGTTCAGATTTTCAATCTCATCAAGGGTAGATTCCCCGCCCCTTGGGGCGTAAGAAGTGCTAAAAAGTGGCTGTTTCATACTCCGTCCGCTTGCGGCGGAGTTGTTGATTTTGTGTTAGCAGAAAGCGAATTTCAGGACGGCTGAAACCTTTACGACGGGCGTTGTATTTCTCGTAAATCTTCTCTGCCTCAACATCAAGATTCTCTTCTATCCACTCTGCCAACATGGCGATCGCCAACATCAAATCTTTAGCAGGGAGATTGGGCTTAGAGATGTTCGATTTTGCCTCCTCAATAGGAGCTTCTTGATCAGCAGTTGATGCCTTAAAAGCCGCTTCTAACTGCTGACGAGCATTCAGCTTGATCGATTGTTTCAATGGCTTGGAATCCTCTAGACTTGGCAACTCTCCTACAGGCAGCCATCGCCCATCGACAAAGCAAATCCGATCACAGCCTGCATTGGAACTGGGCATCGTCAACACGGGGAAGTTTCTCTGCACATTGCCAAATGATTCAGCATGAAATCCAATGCGGTTGCCGTTCCAATCCACCGAGCGACCAGGCGCGATCGCCACAAACACCAGTGCCAAACTTTTCACGGCTTTGGTTTGTTGGCTCAATGCCCCTGCCACAAAATCGGGTGAGAGTGTCCAGATGGCTTGTGCCCTTTTTGTACCCGTTGATGCGAGGCAAGCAATCTTATCGGCAACCAGTCTGAGCAGGGGATCGAGAGCGCTGCTGTGCTGATTGCTCAGACTGCCGGTGAGTGTAATCTCATCAAAAACCAGAATGGCATTGCGAGTGCTGAAAAACTCGTGAACGAGGGTGATCGCATGGTCGATAAACGGCTGCGCTTGCAGTTCAGAGAGATTTGATAAGTCACATCGCACCGATTTAACGGTGTGTTGCCAGTAAGTCGCATCTTCATCCCCATAGCTAGCTAGATTGAGGTGATAGATGCTGATGCCCCGCTTTGATAGCTCTAAGCTTGCCACGGCTGCAAGGTAGGATTTACCCGTCCGTTGTGCCCCAAACCAGGCGCGAGATAAGAAGGGAGATGTCAATAATGCTGATAATGCCGTTGCCTCATGGGATGAATCAGCAGCCGGGGAAGCTGGCACCAGGGCGGCACCCAGCTTTGTAGCAGTTCCAATGGGTGAAGATGCGGCGACCGAACCCGAATCCGTAGCGGCTGGCAGAGATTCAGCTTTCGGCTCGGTCGATTGATAAAGCGTGTCAAACGTAAAGTTCTCAGTCTCAGCCACGATCGCTCGTGCCAAACTCTCAGCCTCACACTTCTGTTTCACAATCTCTTGAAACGACCGCACGATGTCGTGGTCAAGCGCATCGCTCATACCCAGTGAAGCCCGTTGCTGAAACTGCATCGTGAATGCCCCTAACAAGTCGTCATAACACTCGACCAACGCCTCTTTCGGCATTCCCTTCTGGGTGAGGGCGTAAATCAGTTTCAGCAGTTCGGGGCACGTCTTCAGAAGCAAATACTCGCTCTCCCTCACCCCTTGTTCTCTAGCGGATTGTTGCCCTGCAAAGAAGTTGTACGCCGCAGCCGCAATGGGCAGAATTGCCGTTAAGCCGATGCCCATCGTTGCCGCAGTAAGCAAGCCTGCCCCTGCCCCAACGAAGGCAGCCAGGTAAGCCGTCTTCTTGCTCAGTTCAGCCGAGCGGTCTAAGTCTCTGACCCAGGGGCGCAGGTTTTGAGTCGCTTCATCGGGTGACATTCCCAACTCTAAAACCATGTGCCCAAACACCGATTCATCAGCATCAGGAAATGTTTTGTCGAGGGCGGTCTGCCCATATCTGGTTAAGTTTGACATCGAGGCAACCCCTCCTAAATGGACAAAAGCGTTCGCGCCTGGTCAAGACTGCGAACGCTTTTTGAATGACTATTTCGCTTCTGCCTGAGCGCGTAGGATGCGTCTGCGAATCTTGTACTTCTGACTCTCGCGAGCGGTGAGCCGCTTTTTCTGGGCAGAGTTGCCGAAGCGATAGCCCACTTCACACCCAGCGATCGCCATCGCCGCCGCAATCAATCCCGGCACGTACAGCAGCCCATTCACTACGAGCGGGAAGGTCGCAAAGGCGAGACACGCTTCCAAGAAGTACATCACATAGCGCCACGTCTCATCGTCTCGATGCGCTTTCTCATGAGCCGTTCGTGCCCACTTTTTCGCCTTGGGTAAGAGGGTAGGCGAGTCCTCAGTTTCTTTGGCATTGGTGAATTTAATCAGTCCCAGTTTGAAAGCCAGGGCATCAGCTAAATCAGGATTGAGTCGATAGACCAACGGCTCGATCTCCTTCCACTGAATGAACAGCCCGATCGCGCAGCCTGTCAAGATGCCGACCACTCCCCCGATCGGCATTCCTGCCACGTTCAACGCCTGACTGAATACGGGCACGACCCAGCGAGCGTAGCCAAACATGGATACTGCAACAGACAGGGCAGCAAAGCTATAACCTGCAATCATCCAGAGGTTCTTGTCTAAAGCGACGTGCATCATCCCTTCAGCAACATCTCCGAAGTGAGAAAGGATGGAGGCTCGTGGATGCTTTTCGGTGCGGTCGTCGAAGTCTTTGAACACGGGTTGCCGCTCATCCACTTCGCGATCGCCTGTCGTGACTTTGGGCTTACTGGTTCTAACTGCCATTATTTAATGCCTCTCTGTTTTAAGACTTGAGTGATTTTCTCGATCGGGGCTTGCTTGATGCTGCTAACCATGCCCGCCTCATCCACTAATGCGGTGTAGCCAGATTGAGCGCTGCATAGTGCTGTGTTAGCGGGTAAGAGCCGCTTGCTGTCTCGGTTTCGGGGGTTGTAGAAAGCGTTGCCGCCTTCCACCATCGGAAACTTTTCATCAATCAGAATGCAGCGTTCAGCCCGTTTGAGGGCGATGCGTTCGTCTCTGGCTACTTGCTCGGTTGAACGGGTGATGGCTTGCTCTACCTGCTCTGTGGCTTGTTTGTGCTGGGCATCGGCGTTCTGTTTGGTGATCAACTCCATGGCGATCGGGGCAAGGCAAGCCACGCTGACCAGAACTGATGCGAGGGGGCGATAGCGGGGATGAACGTTGAGGAAGTTCACTTTGCACCTCGCTCAATGGTTGTCTGAACCTTGAAGGTGATGCCTTGATCACGAGCCCAGTAACCGCCACAGAAGCAGGCTAGACACATAACGACAGTGATAATGCCGCCAAAGGTTGAACCGTCATCGTGGTGGTAGTTCACTTCAATCTCTCCTGACAAACCACTTGGTTATCGACTACGGTTGCCGTACCGCCCTTTGCCTCACAGACAGAGACTTGTGTGACTTGAATGGCGGTTGAAATCGCAACTCCGAGAGCGCATCCAATTAGAAAGAAGCCGATGCGGTCAGCGTTGCGGCGTTCGTGGTTCATTCCGCGCCCTCTGGCAGATAAATCCCTTCAGCAATCTGGTGGCAGATTGCGATGACTAACGGCATTGAGTGAATCGGGTTTGTCCAGTCACAATCGGGATGAGTGAGCAACCCGTGAGCGTCATAGTCTTCTGAGGTTTCACCCTGCTCTGCCATGAAACTACCGAAGCTTGACCAGTCGTCTTCGTTGTAGACACAGCACTGACCACCCCAGGCGGCAATGTCTGTAAGAATTGAGAACTTCTCGATGAGGCAGAGCGATTCTAGGTAGTCGCCATATATTGCTGCAATCTGGGCAAGCTTGCCGTCGTGATAGGTCAGAAGTGAATTTTTACTCGTCATAATTGATAAATCTCCAAATGATTGATAGTTGTTTGAGAGTGCCGAACACTCCGTGGCGCGTAGCGTTCGCGTTTCCTTTGTCATGGGCTGGCGAGAACACTCCGTGTAGCGAAGCTTGCGGCTTTTGATTGAGTTCAAAACGCTTTCATGGGCGTTCGGGTCGGCGGTGCTTTGACTTGATCAGTACTGTTGTTGTTTGTCGGAATGCTGTCTGCTTTTGGCTCTGGTTGAACCGTTCTCGGTTGATTGCTAACCAGTACGGTTGGGTACTGTCCCGTACTAGGCAGAGTTGAGACGATAATGTGACTTGCAGCGTCATCAAGTGAGCAATACTCGCCTGTATCAACCAACTTTTGCAGCCGATTCAATGCGGTCTGAGTCAGTTGAACGGTGTTCTTCTTTTGAGCCATTACAAGCCCATCCCAAAAATCGTGATGTCCTGTGGGCTAGGGGCAATTTTGAAGCGTCCTTCAGTTCGCTCCTCTAAATCAGCAGCCAGTGAAGCGGAGCCACCCACGAGCAACACTTCACCCAAATCATTCAGGTAGGGTTGCCATTGGGCTGATGCCTTTGATCGGATGTCGTCAAGCCACAAATCACGGGTAGAGGCAAGGTGAGTGACGAAGCTGGCACCATTGCGACCGATTTGATAGGAGCCGCTTTCAATGCCGTCCATGATGGCGGATAGGTCTGCACTCGTGCCTGTCTCTTTAAGCAATCGAGCCTGAATACTTTGGGCTAGGGCATTCGTTCCAGGTAGCGTGATCGATGCCTCTCTGAGCATCAGACCATCGGGGCTGTAAAGCCGTCCTGATGACGTGCCACCACCAAAGTCAATCACGCCATTGATTGCATCTAGCCATTGATAAAGGTCAGTTTTGACTCCGTAGTTGTAAGCGGCGGTTGCTTCCTCAATCAGCGTCACCTTGGCTACTGTCGTGATGAGCGCTTGACCATTGCGAGTGTATTCAAACGTGCCTTGCAGCTTTTTAGACTCCGCGATCGCTTCCCCATTGCGAGTGTCGGGCACTGCGATTTTGAGGTTCTCAACTCTTAGAATGCTCTGACCATAAGCAGGCTCTAGGGCAACAAAGATTGAATCGAACATCATTGAGAGCTTTCCTTTGTCGAATGCTGCTTTCCCGTGCATCGTCTTGGCAGCTTGCCCAATCGCGTAGATGCGTCCGTCTCTTTCAATGATGGCGGTGTCAGCAGAAGGGCTAGGAACATCCTCCCAACTGGCATCAAAATCTCGAATGACATTGGGTAGTCTCACCATCTGACCGTTGACCGAAGCATATTCGATGTAACGGTTGCCAGGGTTGACTAGAATCTCTTGCCTGATGGCGGTTCGGGTGGTGATGAGCTTTTGAGCTTCGGTAGTGGGTGTCATTGGGGCTTTCCTTTTTGATTGGGGCTGACGAGTAGGGCTTAGGGATTGGGATTGGGCGGAATTGAATCGGGAAGAATCTCCCACGTTTT
>Ga0209724_1002614_pt1 | contig 15287 bp, 14 predicted proteins | sample grotaG_FD_184143 | JGI IMG/M metagenome (GOLD analysis project Ga0209724, IMG submission 184143) | Glacier valley bacterial and archeal communities from Borup Fiord, Nunavut, Canada, to study Microbial Dark Matter (Phase II) -... | ecosystem: Environmental > Aquatic > Freshwater > Ice > Glacier ...
TAAGTCACTTAATGAAAATCTGGTCCTGGCTGAAGCTCATGCAGCCGCCTGTGAAAATCAATTGGGGCTGCAGCGATCTTTGGTGGTAACCACTGAGGATATTGATTCGATAACAGCAAATATTCAACTCGTTAAAGAACACTTACAGGAAATGAACCGCGAACTTGGGCGGCTAAAACAAATTCTTAAAGAAGATGATGCAAAGCAACTACGCATTCAATCTGTAAAAAATGAAATTGAAATCCAGGAAAAAGTACTTCATAAATGGGCGGCATTGTCTGCCCTGATAGGCTCTGAAAGTGGTAAGAAGTTTAACCAGTTTGCCCAGGGACTAACCTTGGACAGGCTTATTGTAATATCCAACCACCATCTTCAACTGCTGAATGACCGTTACCTTTTAAAACGAAACGCAGCAGAGCAGGGACTTGGCCTGCTGATTATAGATAAATACCAGGCTGATAATGAAAGGGAAATCAATACCCTTTCTGGCGGCGAAAGTTTCCTGGTGAGCCTGGCACTGGCGCTCGGACTTTCTGAAATGACTTCCAAACTTACTACGATAGATTCTCTTTTTATAGACGAAGGATTCGGCACCCTCGACGCTGATACCCTGGAAGTAGCGTTGACTGCATTAAGAGGCTTACAAATTGGTGGAAAAACGATCGGTATTATCTCGCATGTGGAACGGCTTAAGGAAGAAATTTACACCCAGGTTGAAATATCAAAAGGAGCCGATGGCTTCAGCACACTGAGAGTTATACCGGAATAATGAATTTGTCATTTCATTCTTGTAAATCTCTGCAAAATAAAAAGGCCCTCTGTAGAAACAGCGGGCCTCAACGATTGCTTGCCATATGAAAAAAACGTAATGTAATATGATAAAAGAACATCCGCAATACCCAACTTCTCAACAAAATAATGCTATTATGCTCCTTAATGTGTTGTTTATACACAAAGATAGGAAAGGTAACTTTGTTGAAAACATTTTTGATATAAAATAATTGTTAACAGGAATTGGTACTTACTTGAGTGGCAAAAATAAATTACACAATTAAGTGTGATTATCCTGATTGAGAAATACAGGTTGTAATTTTAATTCATAAATCGGCAACAGTGAACTTTAAAAAATATTATATCATTCCTGCACAACCCGAAGAACTCTATGCTGCATTAACAAATCCGGCCACTATACAATTGTGGTCGGGCGCCCCTGCAGAGATGAGTACCGAACCGGGATCTGAATTTTCTTTGTGGGAAGGTAATATTGTTGGTGAGAACATAGCGTTTATTCCAGGCAAAAAGATCGAACAGGAATGGTATTTCGGTGAAAGGGAGGAACGTTCCCTGGTAACGATTATCCTTCACTCCCATAAACACGGCACTTCGGTTGAACTAAAACATAGCAATATTCCCGAAGACGATTATAAGGAGATTGTTAAAGGATGGGACACAAATTATTTTGGCTCACTGTTAGAATTTTATAGCGAGTAATCATACATCTATGACATATCCTTCTCAGCCGGACCCGGAATTATTGCTTCAGTTGGTAGACATCAAAATGCCTTTTGGAAAATATAAAGAAGTGTTGATTTGTAACCTTCCTGTGTCATACCTCGAATGGTTTCAGCAGAAAGGATTTCCAAAAGGAAAGTTGGGGATATTATTGGAGACCATGTATGAAATTCGGTTAAATGGATTGGCATATTTACTGGAGCCACTAAAGAAATAAAATATTTTTTCATGGGCAAACGCTTAAGGCACTTAGCTACAATCAACATTGATAAATCCACAAACTATCAGTAAACCAATTCTTATTATCAAAAAAATTATTCAGCATTTTATACCCGCAATCTCCGGCCATCTTTTCAATTGCGTCTATGCTATATTTTTGTGATATCTCTGTACGTATGGTCTCGCCTTCTTTGAAATAAATAAAGTCTGCTTCACCGATACATACAACTTGTTCCTGCAGACTGACAAGAAAACTTTTACATGAGCCGGTTTGCGGATCATATACGGGATAATGATCAAATTGTAAAAGGTTGAAATCCGCCTCGAGTTCCCTGTTTATCCGTTGCAGCAGGTTAAGATTAAAATGTTTGGTAATGCCTGCTTTATCATTATAGGCATCCATTATAGTATGGGGATTTTTTGCAAGATCAAAACCGGTAAGCAGCATATCGCCGGGTGCAAGATGTTCCCTAATATCAATACAGAATTGTTTGGCTTCGTCTTTTGAAAAATTACCGATATTAGATCCTAGGAATAATACCAGTTTATTCCTTATAGAGAGCGCGCTTGCTTTCTGCAACATTTCCAGGTATTCACCACGTAAGCCATGCATCCTGATGCCGGGAATGGAAACAGGCAATTCTTCTTCGAGTGATTGAATAATATTACCCGAGATATCTATTGGAAAATAAGTGAAAGAGATTTTATTAAGTAATAGTTCTTTTAGAAAAAAACTGGATTTTAATGCATTACCGGCACCCAACTCTACCACATCAAATTCTTTATGATAGGAGGAGATGGTATCGATAATAGACCTGCTCTGCTTAGATAAAATTTCCAACTCACAATTGGTGAGATAATACTCCGGGCATTTCATAATTTCCCCGAATAGCCTGTCTCCTTCCTTATCATAAAAATATTTAGATTCCAGGTGTTTTGCCGGGGCGGAAAGACCCCTCAAAACATCTTCATAAAATGTGTTCATATAAATACATTTATTCTGCCAATCTTATCCCTGTGTACTGCCACCTGAGTGGCGGATGAAAGAAATTCCTGTAAGTGATCCGGCTATGACCCGCCGGTGTTACTTCGGAAGCGCCTCTCAATACTTTTTGATTTACCATAAACTTCCCGTTGTATTCGCCAATTGCACCAGCCGCTTTTTTAAATCCGGGATAAGGCAGGTAAGCGCTTTCGGTCCATTCCCATCTACTTCCCCATTGAAATTTTTGTGCCGCCACTTCCCATTCAAATTCTGTTGGCAGTCTTTTACCTTTCCATGATGCATAAGCGAATGCCTCATAATAGCTGACATGACAAACAACTTCATCGGGATCAAGTGGCAGCAGGCCTTTCAAGGTATATTGAAACCACTTATTGCCGATAAGATACCAGTACATCGGGCAGCTTATTTGTTTTATTTTTATCCAATCCCAGCCTTCAGCATGCCAGTAAATAAAATTTTGGTAGCCACCGGAATTTATAAATTCGAGGTACTCTCTGTTGGTCACAAGGTTGTTTGAAATTTTATAATCCTGTAATAACACCTGGTGCCTGCCCAGTTCGTTGTCAAAACAAAATCCCGTGCCATCGAATCCTATTTCATAAATACCCCCTTTCATTTCTATAAACGTTTCTTCTGAAAGACTACCGGTAGCTGTGATGATTTTTTCTGTGTATCTAGGGAAGAGCGGATTGTGTCCTAAAATATATTTTATATCGGTTGAAAGAAGTTCCTGGTGCTGTTGTTCATGGTTAAAACCGAGTTCGAGCAACTCGAAAAGTTCCGGTGATAAAGAGCCAGATAATAATTTTGTCATTGCTTCGTCTACATGGTGGCGATAGCTATAAATATCTGCGACTGTCGGTCTGCTAAGATTGCCGCGATCTGTTCTTATAACACGGTTACCTACTGTTTCATAATAGCTGTTAAAAACATAATTATATTCAGGGTTAAATTCGTTGTAACCTGTAGCATGGGGTTTTAAAATAAATGTTTCAAAAAACCAGGTGGAATGTCCTAGGTGCCATTTTGGTGGACTTACATCGGGTACAGGTTGCACAACGTAGTCTTCCGTTTGAAGCGGTTTACAGATATCCTCCGAATGCTGCCTTATTATTGAATACCTGTTTAAGTAGTCTTCCATATTATTGACGGTCCGTTTCTTTTTTCAGATCGGAAATAGATCGAATCTTAAGTTTGTTTGCCTGTTCTTTTCGCATCATCAGCGCATAAGCGTTGTTGAAGCCAATTGGTTTTAACCAGGAAATATCATACCTCTTATTAAATTCATTTTGTACATAGTTATATACTTTATCCCTGCTGCCTATAACTAATGATAATTCTGTTGCATTTGGTTTTAGCATTACTAGCAAACCAGTGCCTGTATATTCCGGATAACAATCTATTTCCTGATTAGTTAAAGCATCAAAACAAATTTTTGTACCACCTAGACCTGTTTTAGTTATCACTTTAAGATCAGTATAACCGGTTATCAGCATTTTGTACATATTAATAAGGATATATTGTTCTGCAAATATTTTAGAACCCAGGCGGATGATGCCTTTGTTACCGTTGCGGGAGGGTTTAAACAATGATTTGGCGACAAGAAAATCATAAGCAATTTTTTCAGGATCTTGTTTTAAAAAATCTGCTTTGTAATTTAATTCCGTCATGATAGAATCATTGATCACACCGGTGAGCATGTTTAATGTTTTTTGCAGTTCCGGGTATTTCTTTAAAACTTTATTGAGTATAAGTGGCGCTGCATAGTAAGGAGGAAAAATTCCTTTGTCGTCATCGAGTATCTGAAGATCGAAAGCTTTTATTCTTCCGTCTGTACTATAGCCACTGATGACATCCAGCTTTTCTTCCTGAGCGGCCTTGTACATAACGGCATCACTGATAACCACCGTCCGGATGCGAAGATTGTATTTGTCCTTCAGTCCGAGGTAGCCATCGGACCGGCCCATAAATTCAGGTGTAAATCCTGCAAGTAATTTTCCTTCATATACCGAAGGAAGCAGATAAAAAGAAGAAAGTAAAATTATAACGACTGGAAATATTATCAAGCCGGCCTTTAATTTCCGCAGGTTTAAATGTTGGATTTTAGACAGCATGAAGTCAAAAAATATTGCAAGCAATGCAGCCGGTATGGCACCGGCAAGTATCATATTAGTATTATTTAAGGCGATACCGCCAAAGATAAATTCTCCTAAACCACCAGCTGCTATATAAGCCGCGAGTGTAGCTACGCCAACATTAATTACCGTAGCCGTTCTTACTCCTGCCAGTATAACGGGCATAGCTAGTGGTAGCAATACTTTTATCAAAATCTGATGCCGGCTCATTCCCATACCCTTTGCAGCTTCCGTAACAGTAGCGCTCACACCCGTTATCCCGGTGTAGGTGTTTCTGATAATAGGAAGCAAGGCATACAGCAACAAAGCAACGATTGCCGGCTTCGCCCCTATGCCTAATAATGGAATCATGATTCCCAACAAAGCTATACTGGGGATGGTTTGTAATACACCGGCGATGCCTAACACCGTTCCGGCCCATTTTTTTCTGCCGGCAATCAAAATACCCACCGGAATACCGATCAGTACTGCTATAAGCAAAGAAGTAAATGTAAGCCCGATATGTTCTAACGTCTCGCTAAAGATTTTATCTTTCTGCTGACCTAAGAATTCAAAAAACGATTGCTGCTGATCAGGCATTTTTAATTTTTATTTAAACTGTTCATTGCACTCATCAATGAAATGAAATTTATCTGTTTTGTTTGATTGGTTCCGGTGTCAACCACGTTAATCAATTTTTCATCAACGGTTATTTCATCGTAAAACATTTCCATTGTGTCCCATACTGAAGTTTCAGATTGAATAGTTAATACAGCTGCGTTTGTATCGATCTGATTCGGATTGTCAGGGAATAAAGACCATAGCCTGCTAAGCTTTACCGATCGGAATGCGAGTTGTGTTTTTTCTTCTTTCAAAAAATTCCGTACAAATTCGTTAGCAGGTTTGAACAGCAGTTCATCGGGAGTGCCTAGCTGAACGATCTTTCCTTTATCCATCAGGCATATCCTGTCTGCTAAAGCAAATGCTTCCTGAACATCATGCGTGACCATTAAGATAGTTTTACGTTTGAACTCGTCCAGCCCGCTAAATTCTTTCCTTATCTTATTACGGGTTATCGTGTCAAGGGCACCAAAAGGTTCATCCATCAAAAGCACAGGCGGATCGGCAGCCAGCGCCCTTGCCAGCCCTACTCTTTGCTGCTGGCCACCACTGAGCTGATCCGGATAAACATTCAGGTATTTATCGGGAGACAGGTGAAGTTTTTCCATTAACTCAATGGTCCTTTTTTTTGTAAGCTCTGTATCTTTGCCGAGTAATTCTGGGACTATAGCAATATTTTGCGCAACAGTATAATGAGGAAAGAGACCGTTATGCTGTAATACATAACCTATGGAGCGCCTTAGATTATCAGGTTGCTGTTCCAGTATATTTTGTCCATTAATAATTATTCGTCCTTCCGAAGGTTCTGTAAGTCTGTTGATCATCCGAAGCGTGGTTGTTTTACCACAACCACTTGTTCCGAGGAAAATCATGTTTTCCGATTCCTTTACTTTGAAAGAAATGTCATCAACTGCTTTAATATCACCAAAATATTTGCTTACATGTTCGACGCTTATCATTGGGTGAGCGATTATTTATCAAGGGTCATAAACAAATTGTTTAACGATTCGGAGTACAACGGATGTGCGAAAATATTTTCACGGATCTGTTCATAGGTTATGCCTCCCTGCATAGCCACCTGCAGCACTGTCATTACTTCGCCACCTTCTTCACCTAATATTGCCGCGCCTAAAATTTGTTTGGAATCTTTATCAACAATCGCTTTCATCAAACCTTTTGTTTCACCGGTTTCAATTGCTCTTGCTACCTTGTCCATCGACAGAGTTACTACCAGGTAATTAAGGTTTTGTTTAAGCGCTTCTTTTTCAGTGATCCCTATGCGCCCCAACTGCGGATCGGTAAACATGGTATAAGGCACAGGCCTTCCTTTTATAGATACCTTTAATTTTTCAATTATATTTTTTGCAAGAACAATGTAGTCATTATAGGAGATATGCGTAAAAGCCGGGCCGCCTTTTACATCACCTAAGGCATAAATGCCAGGTGCCGATGTTTGCAGGTATTCATCAACAATTATAAATCCGCTTTCGTTAACGGTTACACCTGTTTTATTAAGATGTAAAGCAGCGGTTTGTGGCGTACGGCCTGTGGCAAGCAGGATGTGCGAACCTTCAATGGTTGTCTCTTTTTCTTTCACTAAAATTGTTAATGAAACTTCGCCGTTTATAGCGGCACTAATTTTTTTTGCATTAGCATCAGTAAAGATTTTAATACCTTCTTCCTTTAAAATATCCTGTATACATCCTGAGATATCTTCATCTTCTTTGGGTACTACAAGTGGACCCTTTATAATCATACTCACTTCACTTCCCATGCGCCTGAACATTTGTGCATATTCAAGTGCTATATAACTATCCCCGATTATAATAAGGTGACGGGGAAGTTTCTCTACGTCCAGCAGGCTGGTAGAAGTATAGTATGGCACATGTGAGATTCCTTCTATTTCAGGAATTTTCGGAGTAGTGCCAGTATTTATAAAAATTATACCGGCAGCGTAAGTTTCGGTGTTGCCATCATTCAATTTTACTTCAATAATTTTATTACCGGTAAAAGTTGCTTCTCCCATCACCAGGGTTAGATTTTCTGTTTCTTCAAGGCCTTTTTCTGCAGCCTTACGAAAGGAGCCAACAATTTTATTTTTTCTTTCTATAACTTTTTTAAGATCCACTGTAAAGTCTCCCGTTATTATTCCAAGCTCCTTACTATGGCGGATTGTGTGCGCGGTCTTCGCCGAGGCAATCATCGCTTTTGTTGGTGTGCATCCATCATTGATGCAGGTACCTCCTACCAGTCTTTTTTCTATGATAGCGGTTTTCATCCCGGCTTTTGCCAGCTTCTTAGCCAGCGGTGTCCCGCCCTGTCCCGACCCGATAATAATTGCGTCAAATTTTTGCATCAGCTGATTTTAATAAATGAAAGTATGTTTATTGTAAGCGAAAACGCTGCAATGAACAGGACAAAGATTATACCCCTGGGTATCTCAGCAATCCTTCAATCACCGTTACTGCCCTTCCTTCGATCAGAACCCGGTCACCTTCAACCTGTAATTTTAAAGCTCCGCCACGTGCCGAAGCCTGGTACGCAGACAATTTTGTTTTACCTGATTTCGCTGCCCAGTAAGGAGCCAAAGTGCAATGCGAAGATCCTGTTACCGGGTCTTCATTAACTCCATGCGCCGCAGTAAATGAACGTGAAATGAAATCATACGTTGAAGTTTCCGACGCCTTGCTTGTTACCACCAGCGTTTCGTGTTTAACCAATATTGAAAAATCAGGATCAAGATCAATTACTTCTTTTTCTGTCGCCACTTCAATAACAAATCTACCATCATCCGAGCGAACTGTGTTTACCGGAGTAATTTTTAAAGCTTTAATAATATCATCAGGTACATTGGCATCACTAAAATTAAACCTGGGAAAATTCAACTGGATCCAATCACCGTTTTTAGTGACGGTTAACAATCCGCTCATGGTAAAAAATCTGGCGGTATCGTTTGAAGAGAGAATACCTTTCTCCCATAATACATGCGCGCTTGCCAGTGTTGCATGACCACAAAGTTTTATCTCAACGGTAGGCGTGAACCAGCGCAGGTTGTAACCATCTGCGGCTTTTAGCAGGAAGGCTGTTTCGGCAAGGTTGTTCTCCATGGCGATCTGTTGCAGCAGCGTCGCCGGCAAAGCTTCTTCCATTAAACATACTGCCGCAGGATTTCCTTTGAAAGCGATATCGGTAAAAGCATCAACCTGAAAAAATGTAATCTTTGTCAATTGCGGATATATAAGTATTTACAAAGGAACAAAAAACCTACCTTCCGTAGTAACAAAAAGCGATAATGCTCAATTACCTTTTTTACAATGAGGAATGGAAACAGATGAAATCATCATAGCACAAACAAAGAGATGGATACAGGATGTAGTGGTGGGCTGTAATTTTTGTCCTTTCGCCGCGAAGGAATTAAAACTTGGCAGCATACATTACCAGGTGCTGAGATCAGCAACAATTAAAACATGCCTGCAGGAACTTGCTTTTGCGTTTCAACAACTTGACAACGATAACAACATCGAAACAACATTACTGATATTACCGGATGACTTTGGTGATTTTAATAAATACCTTGAACTGACAGAGCTTGCTGATGAATTTTTAGCCGATCTTGGTAAGGAAGGAATATACCAGGTTGCAAGTTTTCATCCACTGTATATTTTCGCAGGTTCAACTTCTGCTGATCCTGCAAATTATACCAACAGGTCGTTGTATCCAATGTTACATATATTAAGAGAGGCAAGTTTAACAACTGCGCTGACGGAGTTTCCACATCCGGAAAAGATACCGCAAAATAATATTGCCTTCGCTAAAAAGAAAGGCCTTGAGTACATGAAAGTTTTAAGATACTCGTGCGGAAGACAGCTATGAGGTAAGAGGTTTTCAGGTTTGAGGTATGAAACTTTTTAGTCGTCTGGCTGCATAAACAATATGTAAGTTTAAACAGGTCGGTTTATAAAAGAAACGTTAATGCCTGGACAGTATTAAATCTTTTGCACCTGTATCAGTTATGAATATTAAACCTGACTTTTTTTTGAAAGAAGAAAAGATTAATTTGATTTAAGATTATAAAATGATGCTAAATGAAAAACGAGAAACATTGTAATAATAAGGAAGATGGTTTCCCCGGAGAAAGCAGGCGTGATTTTATAAAGCAATCTTCATTACTAACCGCGCTGGCGCTAACGCCTGTTACTATTTTAAAAGCCGCTGAATCTGAATGGGATGAAAAAATTGCAGTAGCTTTTGAAAAACTTCCGGTAACACTTCAAATAAATAATAAGAAATATACTTTATCTCTTGAGCCAAGGGTCACCCTGCTGGATTTGCTTCGGGAACAATTAGGTTTAACAGGATCAAAAAAAGGTTGTGATCATGGCCAGTGTGGTGCCTGTACAGTACTTGTCGATGGACGGCGCATCAATTCGTGCTTAAGCCTTGCCGTTATGCAGGATGGTAAAAGCATCACTACTATTGAAGGATTAGGAAGCAGTGAAAACCTGCATCCGTTACAGGAAGCATTTATAAAACACGATGGTTTTCAATGTGGTTACTGCACGCCGGGACAGATTATTTCGGGCATTGCCGTCATCAGGGAAGGACATGCAGGATCAGCAGCAGAAATCAGCGAGTATATGAGTGGTAACATTTGTCGCTGCGGTTGTTATCCGCATATCGTAGATGCTATAATGGAAGTAAAACAGGGAGGTAAAAAAGTATGAACCAGTTTCAATATGTAAAACCTTCCGATCTAAAATCAGCCTTGACAATTCTTGCAAAAGACCCAACCGCGAGATGTATCGCCGGCGGTACCAACCTGATCGACTTAATGAAGAAAGGGATTGTTGTTGTTGAGAAACTCGTCGATATAAATAACCTTCCTCTTAAAAATATTGAGACGCTGGATAAAGTGGTACGAATCGGTGCACTTGTATTAAATAGCGATGCCGCTGAAAATAAAATAATTACAGCACAGCATCCGTTGCTTTCACTCGCCTTAAATGCAGGAGCTTCACCCCAGTTAAGAAACATGGCGACAGTTGGTGGTAATATCCTGCAACGCACCAGGTGCTCTTATTTTTGTGATCGCTACATGCCCTGTAACAAGCGGCAACCCGGATCAGGCTGTGGAGCATTAGAAGGATATAACCGCATGCATGCGATATTCGGCGGCAGTGATGCATGTATTGCAGTTCATCCGAGCGATATGTGTGTGGCGCTTTCCGCCCTCGATGCAAGTGTCGTAATAAGCGGCATTAAAGGAGAATATCGTATTGCCATTAATGAATTTTTGCGCTTACCCGGCGATCATCCTGAAAAAGATAACATGCTTGAGAAAGCAGCGTTGATCACGGCTGTTGAAATACCGCATCATACGTTTACAAAAAACATTTATTATTTAAAAATCAGGGACAGGTCCTCTTATGCATTCGCGCTGGTTTCGGTAGCTGCGGCGCTGGAAATAAGCAATGGGGTAATTAACGACGTGCGCCTTGCACTAGGCGGTGTGGCACACAAGCCATGGCGTTTATACCAGTCGGAGAAATACCTGATTGGTAAGCAGGTTTCCGAATTTAATTTCAGGGAGGCAGCAGACCTTGCATTAAAAAACGCTAAGGGATATAAGTATAATGCCTTTAAATTAAAGATGGTACCGGGAGCTATTGTTGAGGCTTTGCAAAAAGCCGTTTCCGCAACATAAAAATTTATTATGGAAAAGCACCTACACAACAACGTTAATCCGGCTGAGCCACTTGATCGTGTTGATGGTAAACTAAAAGTAACGGGAGCCGCGAAATATTCAGCTGAATATATGTTGCCCGGACTTACCTACGGCGTACTGGTGAGCAGTACCATTGCCAAAGGCCGGATTAAATCTTTTGATACAAAGCAGGCGGAGAAGGCACCCGGGGTGCTGGATGTAATCACTCATCTGAATGCCCCTGCAGTTCCGGGTTACCAGGTGGCTCCCGGCACAATTAAAGGTCCGGCGACGGCAAGACCGTTATGGGTTTTTTATGATGAATATATTTATTTTAGCGGCCAGCCTGTAGCGTTGGTGGTAGCTGATACGTATGAGCGGGCATTGTATGGCGCTTCACTTGTTAAAACGGAATATATAAAAGAAGCACATCAAACAGCATTCGATGCTAATATCACCAGGACAGTTACTCCTAAAGGCTGGAATGATTATTCCCGCGGGGAAGCAGATGCTTACCTTAAAGCACCGGTTAAGATAACGCATGAATATACGATACCCGTTGAAGTGCATAACCCGATGGAACTGCACTGTACCATTGCTATATGGGAAGCAGCAGATAAGGTTACCGTATATGATAAAACACAGGGCGTTAAGTCAACGCAGAAAACCATCATGGATGCGTTTAAACTCCCCGAACAAAATGTTCAGGTTAATACCTTATTCATGGGTGGCGGATTTGGCAGCGGCTTACGTACATGGCCACACGTAATTGCGGCGGTGCTTGCCGCTAAAAAACTGAACAGGCCGGTTAAGCTGGTACTGGGTCGCGACCAGATGTTTACAATGGTTGGCTTCCGGCCTGGATGTTTACAAAAGATAGGAATCGGCGCTACCGCGGATGGAAAAATAACAGGCATAACACATGAAGCTACCGCGGTGACATCAACCTATGAAGAGTTTACGGAACGTACCATCAACATGAGTAAGTATATGTACACCAGTCCGAACGTAACAACCCGTTACCGGATCGTGCCGCTTAATTTAAGTACGCCTACATGGATGCGGGGGCCCGGTGAATCAACAGGTGCTTTTGCACTCGAGTGTGCCATGGATGAAATGTCGTACGCACTGAATCTTGATCCGATGGAATTCCGGTTGCGCAATTATGCTGAAACAGACCAGGAACGAAATCTCCCCTGGAGCAGCAAACACCTCAGGGAATGTTACGAGATAGGGGCAGAGCGGATAGGATGGAGCAAACGGAATCCTGCACCACGTTCTATGCGCGAAGGTGATATGCTCGTTGGCTATGGAATGGGTTCCGGCGTTTTTAACGCATCCCGAAACCGGGCCATAGTTATGGCTCGCATAATGATTGACGGATCACTGATACTTCAAAGCGCCGTTAGTGATGGCGGCCCTGGCACCGCTACTTCCATGGTTCAGATCGCTTCTGAAACGATGGGCATAAGTACCGACAGGATAAAATTTGAACTGGGTAATTCATCTTTTCCTATGGGACCAACGCAGGGCGGTTCTACTACTACCTCAACTTTAGGTTCCGCCGTTTATGACGCATGCGTAGCGCTTAGAAAAAAATTACTGGAACTCAATCAAATACCGTCCATTAAAAACGCCCGGCCTGATGACCTTCTTTTCAATGAAGGCGCTTTTACCCTTGCTTCTGACCATTCAAAAAGACTTCCTTACATAGAAATTTTAAAACAGCAAAATCTCCAACAATTGCAGGTTACAGAAGAGTCGAAATCGGGTGACGAAAGACAAAAGTTTTCCATGTACTCTTTTTCAGTACACTTCACTGAAGCGCATGTGCATCCTGTAACTGGCGTTGTTACAGTAAAGAGAGTGGTATCTGTAACGGATGCCGGAAGGATCGTAAGTTTAAAAACCGCGGAAAGCCAGGTCATAGGAGGTGTTATCGGTGGAATTGGAATGGCGCTAATGGAAGAAGCAGTTATGGATCACCGGTATGGCAGGTATGTGAATAATAATTTCGGTGACTATCACATTCCTGTACACGCGGATATACCGCATATCGAACCCATCTTCATCAATAAAAAAGATCCTTACATAAACCCCATGGGAACAAAAGGACTGGGTGAAATTTCTATGGTGGGCTTTGCACCTGCGCTCGTTAATGCCATTTTCCACGCAACAGGGAAACGTGTCAGGGATCTGCCCGTTACACCTGATAAGCTGTTATAACATTATAACTGTAAAGCCATGTTATCATAACAAATTACTAAAATCTTTTAATGTGTAAAATTTACACAATATCATTGTATCTTGCACGTTCTAAGGGCTGAAAGTACTTTCCTTTGAATCAAGGTACAATGAGCTTAACAAAAACAAATTTTAACCGGCTGTTTCCAGCAATAACCAGAACAGCACAAAATATAACATCATGACATCTATCATTAAAAATTTATTTTTCGACGAAGAACTGGTAAACAATATTAAAAAAATAAAGGCTGATAAAAATATTTTATACCAGCAATTGATAAGCGGAAGAATAACATTGCAGGAGTACCTGGCCATACAGGCCGGTAATACTTCCAATTAACTTTGTAGCATAAACAATTGATAAAGCGATGCAGTATGATAGTGACTCTCCTATTATAATGCATCGCTTTTTACGTTTAACTCATGGATCAACCTAAAGTTGTTCTGGCTTAAGCGTGAGTATCTCTTTAGTTCTTAGGATATAAAAATCCGGGGCTACATCTACTTCACACCAACCAGATAAATATTGTCGTCCACCTTATCGAAAGCACTTGTGATAAAGGCTTGCATGCTTCATCAAAAAAGTGTACTTTATAAATGCATTTATCCAAAAGGAATGCGCTTACCTAAATTATACATAAATGCCGCTGCAAAAAATTTCGGAACTTCATCTGAAATCCCTGGTATCATCAGGGATTTATCATCCTTCACCTGTTGCCTGGGAAGACCAGGTATTTTATTTTTTACTGATTGATAGATTTTCAGATAACAATGAATCGGGGTATAAAGATATCAAGGGGAGTATTGTACAGACGGGCACCACACCGCTTTATACGGAGGCTGATAACAGAAACGCGATCAACACTGAAACCGATGCTGCCAAATGGCGCGAAGCCGGCGGCAAATACCTTGGTGGCACAATCAATGGATTAAAGAGTAAACTTGGTTACCTGAAACGCCTGGGGATCAGTACTATATGGATCAGTCCGATTCTTAAGCAGGTTAATTTTCAACAGACTTATCATGGATATGGCATCCAGGATTTTTTGCAGGTAAATTCAAAATTTGGTACTGCCGGTGAATTAAAAGAGCTGGTAAAAATTGCACACCAAAACGGAATTCTAATAATACTGGATATTATTCTTAATCATGTAGGCGATGTGTTTAGCTATGATCCTAACCGTACGCCGGCCTATAAAGATGATAAAGGAAATTTTGATCCGGCATGGGATGGCAATCCTTACCCGGTTGCAGGCTTTACTGATAAAGAAGGTCACCCTTCCCTTCCCTTTAAAAAAACCAATCCCCTCATTCCTGCAAATTTTCCTGACAATGATGCAGCAATATGGCCGGTGGATTTTCAAAACCCTGCCTGTTACACTCAAAAAGGGCGCATTAAAAATTTTGATTTTGATCCGGAATTTAAGGAAGGTGATTTTTTTGATCTGAAAGATGTTCACCACGGAACAGGAGGCACGGATGAATACATCCCTTCTCAGGCATTAAGAGACTTGTGTGAAATTTATAAATACTGGATAGCTTTTTCAGATATCGACGGGTATAGAATTGATACGGTTAAACACATGGATCCGGGAGCGACTCGTTTCTTTGGTGCCTCCATTCATGAATTTACACAAAGTATCGGCAAAGAAAATTTCCTGCTGCTGGGTGAAATTACCGGAGGACGTGCTTTAGCATTCGAGTTACTGGAACTTACCGGCATCGATGCCGCGTTGGGTATTGATGAAATTCCTGACAAAATGGAATTCCTGGTCAAAGGTCTGCGTAATCCTGCTGATTATTTTAACCTGTTTCGCAATGCCGATAAATTAGGAAAGGGCACACATACCTGGTTTCGTAATAAGGT
>Ga0209724_1002615_pt1 | contig 15286 bp, 10 predicted proteins | sample grotaG_FD_184143 | JGI IMG/M metagenome (GOLD analysis project Ga0209724, IMG submission 184143) | Glacier valley bacterial and archeal communities from Borup Fiord, Nunavut, Canada, to study Microbial Dark Matter (Phase II) -... | ecosystem: Environmental > Aquatic > Freshwater > Ice > Glacier ...
TCTGCCACCCCTTGCACGTGATTCTCTGTATGAAAATGCCGCTCTGAACACCAGAACCGGGCAACTCATACTTGCTCTTGCAGAAAAGATATCTGGCGCTTCTGCTGCCGACATCGGGCGTCTTCATTTGGAGCAAACCGCCTGGCGCGCTGCGGCACATGTGGGGGCATCCATCCTCAAGGCATCCGTAGCCAACCAGGCCATCTACCCGCAAGCACTCTTTCCCTTCGAAGGAAAAACAACTTTGCTGGCGTCAGGCAAATGGCTGTCTTTTGCCGACCAACCGCGCGCTACGTTTCTCGTATACAACCTGCGCTCCTGCACACACCCCTTTCCATTCACATCGCTTCGCTACGAGGTCAAAGGCGGCCGCCCCAAACCGCCATCCGAAAGAGGGGTCTCAAACTCCACCACGGGCCAAACGCGGGCATCCGCTAAGGATGCAAAAGATCAGCCTATCGTCGAGCATGACCCGTCCAATAATCTGGCATCGCGTACCCGATCTTTTCAGGTCGAACCTAGATTTCCTGACTTAACGCTCAAATTCATATGGAAAAATAGAAACATATCTCTTGAAGATCAAGCTGCAAGAAAGAAAAGTAAAGCGGCTCCCGTCGAGAATGCTGCCATGGGTGAACCGGGATCGGAGCGACGAACTCGCCCATTGGATATCGCACTAATAACGTCTCCTGATTTCTGGAAATCAGAACTTATCCCGGAATTTCTGCGCGATACAGTTTTTCAGCTTCGCTTTCTGCAAGGCATGACTGTTGAGTTACTTACCGAAAGCAGTCGTGACGGCTGGACAGTTCCGATTTCGATCCTTTCCGATGAGGAGGGGGAGATCGATAGCCGACTATTTATTACTGAGCCCGATGGAAGCTCTCGTTTGCGACGAGCCAGCGTGTTTGCGTTCGAACGCAGCGACAAACATGTGTGCGCGGTGGTGATCGAGTTCGACCCGGTTCATATGAAGCTTTATCCCACAACTGGACAGGGTTCCGATCAAGTATTGCAGACGTTACGCTATGCAACGGCGGACTTTCTGAAAGGTCTACTACATGACGCTGGGAATTCCAGCTTGTCAGATTTGATCCACTGGGCGTTCAATTTACGTGAGAAGTAGATTGCTAGCCAACTGATTGACTAGGCTCGCGATGGGGTCACGCGGACTGCCATAGAACAATTCCCTGTCGAAAAGACCGCGCTTCAGCTTTACCCCGGTTACTCACCGACCCCTAGCGCGGATGGACAGCGAAATCGGTACGCAATACCAATTTTTTCTACCGGTGCATTGGTAGCGTGTGACCGTCGCCACGACTGCTTCTGCCTGCACTGAATTCCAGCAACGATTTATTGGAATTCTGCCAAAAACTTCATCAAGATGATTTGTTTTTTAGGTGAAAGTTTTTTCAATTTGATGATAATATCATTATAGAAACCTCCATCATCCATAACAGGCGCATTCACCCCCGGTCGAAAAAGCGGAGAACCGTCTCCAGTAATAACCCAATGAAGATTCAGCATCCGCCCCTCTCCATCTCGTAATGCGCCTTTGTGCTCCGAGAGCCGCGCAAAATCCGGAAGTGCAACACGCCTCTTGATGGCCTGGACAGTACTAGGATTTGAATACCCCAAGCGTCGAGAAAGCTCCGCAGGCGTAACACCAAGATGCTCATCCACCGCAGAAAAGAATCGTCCTGCTATATCGCTAACCACATCATTTGAACGTTGTTGCCGTGTCATATATATGATATTATCATCAAAATCCACTAACGAAAGTAAGTCTGTGAACAAAAATCTTGGGCAGTACATGACGCCGCTTGGAGTTGCAGGACTTGTTGCGCGCGAGCTAGGCGATTGCGAAACCGTCGTAGATTTCGCAGTTGGTGAAGGAGCTTTGCTCCGTGCAGTTCAGGAACGACGGGGCAGCACCAAGTTAATTGGTTTCGATATCGATCAACTCATGGTGAAAGTGGCTTCCAACTCATTGGTTGGCTCTGACATTCGGCGTGGAAACGGTTTGCTGGCACGTCTATCGGCGTCAAGCCTGACCGGACGTATAGGCGTGGTCGGAAACCCGCCGTTCATTGGCGAGAGCAAAGATCGCCACGGCTGGTTAAAACGCGCGTTCAAAGGTCTTACTGGCAAGCTAGGCCAAGACAGAGCTGAGATTCAATTCTTGGCGCGTTCACTGTTGACTGCGCGGGCTGGCAACGGGCGCGTGGTGATCGTGTTACCCATAGGCTTCGCCGACGGTGACGTGTATCGACGTCTTCGTACACTTCTAATGACTCAGTACAGGTTACTGCGATGCATTGAGATGGGCAATGATGTTTTTGCGAACACCGAGGCTCGCACGGTCATTCTTGTTATCGATACTATTGGGGTGCCGAGTGACGAAGTGGAAATCTGCGAGATGCCAGCTGGCGTCCAAACACCTATTTGTGTTTGTAAAAAGGTACTGACACCTGGTGCACGCCTTGATGCGAGATATCACAAGGCAATGAATTTGACAGCTATGTCAGCTGGTCCGCAACTCAAAGATTTCAAGGTCACAATAGTTCGAGGCATCGTCTCCCGAAAAGAGGCAGAAACCTTGAACATCGCTGCATTGCACACCACCGACCTCGGTCGCGTCCAAGATGGTCGCTTGGTCACATCACGACTTTGTGCATCAACGGACGAGCGGCACGTGGTCGCTCGACGCGGAGACATCCTTCTCCCTCGCACCGGCTCACGAGTTCGATGGATGCCCGTTTTGGTTGAGTCTGGCGCCGCACCGATCACAGATCACGTATTTCGAATTCGGGCCCCCCGCGCCATACGAAAAATGGTTATTGACTCATTCAATCATCCAGCATTTTCCGACTGGCTACATGGCGTTAGCAAGGGCGTTTGCGCCACTGTTCTCACCAAAAGCGAGCTAATGCAGATGCCCCTGTTCGCTTCAGGAAGCTAGTTGGATTTAGTGTCTATCACATCGTAGAGATGCCAGCGACGCACATCCTCTGTTCGGTCTGCTGAGCGCTCAGGGTGATCGTAAAGTAAAACCGCCTGGTCCATTGCATCGTGTTCAATTAGAAACAGCGCTGCACCGATTGCATGCGGCTTCGTGCCTAATGGGGCGACCAAAACGGGATTCTGCTCTTTGTCGCTGGCTCGCAATTCATTCAATAGACGGTAAGCAGCAGACACACTCGATGCTGCAATGTATTGAATCTGATCATCGCCTGAGAGGTAATCGATATTGTTCGCAATGGCATCAATTTCCCAACCTGACTCAAAAGCCGGAACGCCAAAGACAATATGCTTCCTCCATGGCTGCAGTACTTCTTCTTGTTGCATAGCTTGCCCCAATCTCGCCCCTTCGTAGCCCAGGAAAAAGACCGCTTGTCCAGTTGCTATTTCGCTGAGATTCGTCATGAACATCGGGATCGAACGAAAGCGCCTGTTCTCGCTGAGATTGAAGTTCCGGTGATCGCACAAGTGATTGTCAATATTTCGACGATATCCCAGTGGCTCCACGTACAGAAGTGAAATCGCTTTAACTCTTTCCTGTGTTGCGGCTGCAAGTGTATAGAGAAGTTCTGGATAGCTCAGTGAGGTGGCCTCAATTAGCAAGCTATTGACACCCGAGAGTTGGGCGCGCAGTTTCCCAAAACTGGCTTGCAGCTTGTTCACGTATGTCACATTGGATCCGACAAGGAACCTCATCTCAAAATGAGCTTTCGCATGACTTTTGGTAAAAGCTATAGCTGCTTTTGAGCGGTCATCCAGCAACTCATCAGAACTGATGGCGGCCATATCCCACTTGCGATTTCCGATAGATGGAGGGGCGCGCTCATCGTGCGTAAGCGTGGATACTTGAAAGCGAGACATCACATCCCTCCCAAATCCAAGTCAAACTGATCATCATTGCGGATGACGGACCACGTTTTCTCGTAATGCCTGAGTAAGAGGGTGAACTGGTCGACCGGCCCAGCCAGAATAGTGTTCGCGTCGCGGGACTGAATTTCGAGCTTTCGCCCTTTGTTGTACGAAATCCCAAAAAATGGGGCGTAGATAGGATTCAACACATAATCATTAGACTCATACCGGTTACCCTTGACCTTAGTCTCAGGCTCCTCGAACAAAACGGACCACTTCACGGCTTCATCAAGAATAGTCTTCCCCGCACCGGACGTTTCCTCATCCAAGATAGAAAAATGCGTACGCTCCGGCTCGCTTTGCGATTCACGTGACTGCGAAAGTCGGAATACCTTCCCGAGGATATTTACAACTGCAAGTAAGCGATTGCCATGATCACCACTGCCAGCAACTTCCTTCCTAAATTTCTGACTCGCAGCGAAGGCTGCTTTCGCCTGACTATCAATGGTCACACTAAAATCAGATAAAGAAGCGCCACCAGAAAACGATCCAATTGATAGATGGCATAGTTCAAGAAAGTGACGGATGTTCGTTCTGGACAGCTTTGCAAATGCATCAAATCCAGCATAAATTGGGCAACTACGCTGCCTATAAGGAAGATAGAGCAGAAGCAATGTTCCTATTAGCAGATGGTGTATCCACTCGCCCTCTTTAAATTTCGATGAATTTCCAGATGCGTATTCGCTAAGCTCATTGAATACTTCATCCGCGTTTTTGGAGCGTTGATGAAGCAGCGCGGCGCAGATGATGGTCGCTTCAGGCGCATCCTTGATCAAAAAATCATCTGCAACACGGCGACTCTTGAGGCGCTGTAACCCAGCAGTAACAATCCTCTTCCATCGGCCCAACAGCACAGGATCATCAAGCGCATCTCGGGCAATCTCCCCATAGCTCTTGCCAGGAAGTATTCGCTCCATCTCTGCAAATACGCGCGAATGATAGAGTGAGTCAGACAAGCGTTCGGTAATGCGATGTTCATTACGTAGAACATCAAGTTTGATAGGGGTTGCGTTCTCCGGCACGCCTGCTTCAGCAATCAACCTAAAAAAGAATAGTTCAGCAGCGAAAAGTCGAAACTGTGGAGCCAACGCATCGTCAAGCTTAATCAAACGAAAATCTGCCACCTCCTGAATTGACTCGGGCCCAGTGGTGTTTCTCGTACGCATCCCATTTGGCTTCATCGCCACATGGAAAATCAACGGTGGCTCACCACTTTTGATGAGGGTGTTCAGCAGCTTTTGTTGATACTCCAATAAATTTTCATACTCATCAACATACACTGCAAAAACAGATGTTGCGAAATAAGGTAACTTTGCATGAAACTCAACAATTAAAGATCCTAAAAATTCGCGCAAAGGAAGAAGTGCTGGCGGTTTCGTTTCATCGAAGTTTTTGAACCAGCGTGACAAGTTTTGACGCTGGGAGCGAAGCCACTTCTCAAAAGCTAACAAGCTGCTTGGAAGTCCGCCTTCGACAAAACCACCTGCGGCATCGTCAAAGTCAAGTTTGTCTATTTCACCGTATAGTGCGGTGCGCTCAGCGCTGCAATTCAGAGTCCGAACAGCTCCTACGATCTGTTCCGCAAGCGCGAGACAGAGTGCATGTTCAAAGATGTTTTGCCACTTGGCATCTGACAGTCCGGCACCAGTAAAACCACTGAAGTATTGAGAATCGGCTTTCAGATACAGTCCGACCGTCTTAAACGCATCTTCCGGTACCGCCTTGCGATCGAAAGAAAACTGGCTTTGAAAGGAGAGGTAACGCAGCAAAGCCGTCTTCCCACACCCGCGTCCGCCTTCAAGAACAACAGACTTTCGAGCCTCGTTAAAGCCCAGCGTAGGAAAGTAAGGCGGCAACACGTAAGACGACCAAATATCATGGCCGAACTCTTCTGTGCGATTTCTAATGAATGCATTTTGCATAGCGGTCAACGATCGAGAAGTGCAGTTAACTTTGGCGTGGACATCCAAAATATAGGAAGCGTATTGTTTGGTGTGGCATGCGAAAAACCATACGCTAGTCCAAGGGACCCAAAGCCGTCTGCTATGCGCCCTTTTACCGGCAACCCCGTGTATTTAATCGCCGACTGGTATTGACTCTCAATTAAATTTGAAAATCCGGGTATTCGATATCGAGCAAAAGCTTCCGAAGAAAGTACGGCATTTATTGGACGCAAGTGCTCGCCCCACACCACGTTTACATAAGGGTACATTTTATTAATACGTGCCAGTCCATCGCTGTGAACTGCAGTAACCAAGTAAGTGATACGTACGCCCGGGTTTGCTTTCAGTATCTCTTGGATTTCAATTCCCATTAAAAACTCGATGAATTGATTGCCGGTACCGCAAAAGTCGTCCACAAAGAAAATATCAGATAAGTCTGCCATCTTTCCAAGCGTATGTGGCCAGACAAGCCAGTCGTTGTGAATGCGGTAACGCCGCTGAGCCAAACGCAAGATGTAGGGACCAGATTTAGTGGGAGGAGCAGTGTGCCCAATCACGGGAGCAACACGGATTTTTATTTCGGCACAGTCTTCTGGTTTTTTTCTCAAAACATCCAAAAGTTGTCTTTGCGTTCCGCGATCTGTGAAACAAAGGTCATGAAACACAGTGTCCAATAACGATGCATATTGATCTCGCGAGCGGAATGCCAGATTATCGAGAAGATAGGCTCCCAGCAAGCCAGCGTCACAGTTGCGTAAACAACCAAGCCAGCCAGTAAGTCGACTTTCTTGAACACCCTCCCATATGCCCGTATGGATCAATTTTTGACAGCGATCGACAACCTGCTCGATGTAATCTGATTGATCTTCAGAATTCTCCATCTCTCAGCGCTCCCCTTCAATTTTTTGCGTCCACTCTATGGTGGTACCACTTCTTCATTGTTAGCTTTAATGTATCCTGTATCCCTTTCCACAGCAGAGTCCAAGGTGGAAGATTATCCGAATATCGTCGCTGGTATTCCGAACCATCGCAATCAGTCACTGCTCTCGAATCGTCAGTCGCGATCGCTGGTGCCGATACTCAGTTGACCCATCTCTGTCGTCGGAAATGTGTCACGGGCACGGCTTGTTTGACTCGAATTGGGACAGTAATCATTGAATCAGGTCATCCCTTCGCCAGTCCGAAAATCCTTTAACCAAATTCAAATACCACTCTGGGGCACCCTCGAAATCCTTGCCCAAATGATTGTACCGAACAGCCTTGGCATGCCAAGCCGTCCGCAGTCGTGGCTCAAGGTCAGCCATTAGCCAGGCAATCAATTGAATCAGGTGATGCCGTTCATGTAGATGCCTTGTTTCCGTGGCTACCCGACCCGCGGTCAGCTGCATTTCCGGCACCTCCAGTTGATCACATACATGGGCATGTAATCTAAGTGTTGAATAGCTCGATGTCAGTAACATGGCCAATTGCCGTATAACACTGATTAAGTCAAGATCAATAACGGGCTTGACTGAATTTCCGCGCATCAGTTCCTGGCACAACTCCGCATGCCAGTTACTGGCCTGCCCGTCGTAACTGATAATGGATTCCGCAACCGACTCTGCCAAATCAAATCCACAGTGATGGCATCCCGCCAGTGAATCGGAAACGGCGACATCACTATGCCCAATATCCCTGCGATGAAAAGCCACGCCCGCGCCGCAGTTCGGGCAGCGATCCCGCAGCATGCATTGATGTTTGACGCACACCGTGTTGAACGCCACCCGCCATGATTTCCGGAAGTACGGCTCCGGACCCTCCCGCAGGCATTGCGGACAGTACTGAAGCCCGAAACCCTCGCGCTTGCGGTGGTACATCTTGAGCGTCAGAATCCATTGCAGTACACCCGAGAGCTTGAACTGCGGGTACAGCAGGCCTTCGTAGGCCCGCAGTGTGGTGCCGTAGGCGATCTCCAGCGGGGTCCCCGTCCGGACGCTGAGTTCATTTACAAGCCAATCGGGGCCCAGCCGGTCAATATCGCGATTCCAGACCTGCAGTCGGTTGCCAAAAATGAGGTTGCAGAAAGTCTGGACTTTCAGACCATGACCATGCGCCAGGCGAACAAGCCAGGACGAAAGCAGTTCGTCTTGCAGGGGTTTATACCGAATGGGCCACAGCGGTGACGTGAACCCTTTCATTGCCGTCAAAGCCGCTGATATTGTTTCCGTTTTGACGGCGGCACCCAGCGCAAAGATCGAATCTGCTCCAGGGTAATTTGCTCCGTCTTTCCGCGAATGGCATCCACGGCCAGTTCCTTGAACAGGTCGCACATATCACCCAGCGTGCCCTCGCTGCGCGTATGCATTTCCAGCATCATGGCGGGCTCTTTCAGTTTCGAAGGCTTCTTGAGCGGCGTGCGCAATTCCAGGGTGGCCAGCAACGAGCCAAACTGGTTGTCGGCGCGCCAGAGCGGCAGTTCTTCAGGCGAAAAACGACTGGACATTTGCGGGTCGGTATTGAAAGCATTGAAGGCATCCTCAATGCCAGCAGCCACGATCACCACCTTGGTCTCATTTCCCAAGCTCTTGAGCGCATTTCTGAAATCTTTCTGCCGGTTCAGGCTGCCGGCAATCAGGTGGTGGATCTCATCAACGATCAACATCTTGACGCCCAGCTGTTTAAACAGCACCTTGATCTGGGAGTTCTTATCCTGAGCAGCAGCTGCCGGCTTGTAGGGCGCCATCAAGGCGTCAAGAATTCGCGAATAGAAAGCGGATACATCGGGCGTTGGCGGCGACTCCACCATCACAACCGGACAAATCGTGGTCTCGCCCAAGGGGTCAAGGTCTGCGGGATGCTGCTCGAGAAAGCGCTCCAGAATGGACGTCTTGCCATTGAACGACGGCGCCACCAGCAGCATGTTGGGCATTCGGGTGATGCGCGGGTATTCCAGCAAGTCCTCCATGCGGGTCAGAATTTCCTTAGCACGGGGATAACCAAGCCAAGTCCCTGCGCGGATGGAATGAATGCGCGCTGCGTCAGGCGCATGGACCAGCGCCTTGGCCGCATCATTTAGATGCAAATAGTCTGTGGGGTTGCCCATCATTCGTCATCCAGGGGTTGGACCATGTCCGGATCGTAGCCGCGCACCGCTGGCGGCGGTGTGCTGGGACCAGGTGCGCGTGAAACGGACGGCATGGTCTGCGCCTTGTCGCCACGCTGCTTATCGTGTTCGGTGCGCCGTTGTTGCTCGCGCCGAGCCGTCTTCGTTTTGGATGCGGCATCGGCCTCGAGGGCGCGCTGTTCATTGATGATCGTAAAGATGGCTTTTTCGTTTTCCGGGCGGATGCCACGCTCAGCACCTTTGCGGTGGGCCTCGCGAAGTTCCCAAATGCTTACGGGCGACAAACTGGTGTCCCGGTAGGGGATGTGGACGTAACGCCGCGAGAGCTCATCAAAAAAGTACAACTGGCTGATATCGCGCGGATCCCGGTGAAACCGGAATTTTCTCTTGTGCTTGGGAAACTCAGGATGCGGCGCATTGATCCAGGGCCGCAACACATCGTGGTAATAGTGCACATCGTCGATCACCACGCCGTACCCTTGGATGGTGCGCTCAATGTACGGCGTGAAATTAATGCGCAACACTTCTTCATCCAGCCGACGTGCCGGAAGACCCCGCCCAGGCTTGCTCTTGGTGCCGAGCAAGCCTTCCCGCCATTTTTTCAGCGGTGACGTGCCAATCCCGTCGTGCCTGCTGATGTGGTACCTGGCAAAGAAAAGAACGAGCCACTTCTCGATCTCGGCGAAGGTCATGCACGCATTGCCTTCAGCGTCGTACTGCCCCTTTTCATCCGGCCCGGAAAATGTAGCGCCCTTAACGGTCTTGAGGCCTTGGGTGACGGTACCCATCAGGCGCTCGATGTGGGCGCCATAACGTGGCGTCTTGACCGGTCGCAGGTGGATATCAATATCGTATTCATTGCAAGCCGCTTTGAGCATGTCGCCACGGAACTCGCGGGCGTTGTCCATGTGCAGCGAACCCATGACACCCCAGAAAGGCCATTCGGCAGTGGCCAAATCGTGTCGCCGAATCCAGGCCTCCTTTGGCAGGATGGCGTGCGCAATGCACATGCCGGCCGACATGGCCGAAGGTGCCTCAAGCGTCAAGAACATTCCCAGGCACACCCGGCTGTACACATCGATTGCCAAAGTAACCCACGCCCGATTGATCGACTTGCGATGTACATCGTCCACGATGATGACCGGCAACAGGGTATGGTCAATTTGCACGATCGACAACGGCCAATCCGCATCCGGGATCACTCCCTTTATCGGATCATGCCGGTCATGCGCTGCTGCAGCGCCCGCACGGCGACTGGTGCGCTCACGGCCGTCGGTTCGAGCCAACCGCGCTCGGATGGTGTTGATGGCCGGCAGCGTCAACCCAGCGTTGGAACAGCGCCTGCGGATTTCGGTCACCGTCGCTGCAATGGACTGCTGCTGCTTTGTGTCGTGAAAGTTCTCCAGGGCATCATGAATAAGTGCTTCCACCTCCGGTGAAATTCGGCTTCCATCTTTGCCGCCACGTTGCTTTGTGTTGGGCAACAAGGAAGACAACAGTCCGGTCTGCCGGAAAGCCGCAACCCATCGATAAACAGTGGCCCGGCTCACACCCGCTTTGACGGCAATCTGGTCGCCAAGCGTTTGCGCATAACTGCCACCGCTGATAAGCAGTGGCTCGATCAATTGACGCCGTGTTTGTGCGACTTCCCACAAATCATCGGATACATCCAATAATGCGGTTTCACGTTTAGGTGCAGGCGCCGCCTCACCGATTACCCGTGGCGGACCGAGGTCGCCGATCTTAAGCAGGACACGCTCGCCGGATTCAGTGTCCCTGGCCAATACCAGATTGATGTCCGCCAAACTGAGGACGACATAGTCGCGCCCCTCGTTGGTGACCGTGGCCCCTTTGTTGATCCACAGCTGCGTTGGTGGTGCGTGCCGCGTCACGCGCCAACTCCCGGCAGCCACAAAGGCACGTCGTTTGTGAAAAGCTTTTCCAGGTCGGTAACCAAATGCCGCGTTAAGACCATGGACCAGATAACGGGCAGCCAGTACAGCTTGTCGTCGTCCGTCGGCGCCAAGGCGTCCAGAATGGATTGCGATGAGTTTTCACCGCCGGCGTTTGCCATGTGTTGCTGCACCGTTTGGATATCGTCATTCGATGGACTGAAATTGCGGTACTCGCGCAGGAACTTGAGGTTGGCCAGCCGAGGTGAGCGAATCTCATTCTGGTCAACCGTCCGGAATTCCCAACCTCTTTCATCAGCATATTGGCGAGCTGCAGCGAACTTGGGCGCATATTTTTCTGCATTACGCACCAGATCTTCGGCGGACTTTACCTCGACCAGTGAAGGTTTTCGAATCTCGCCGGTTTGCGGGTCGGGGTGGTATTCAACGAACACATCGGGCACGTAACCCTTGGGGACGCCAGTAACCGGTATACGAACAGGTTGGACTTCAAACTTGGCCACGGCATCATCAAAATCCAGAACGAGTAGGTAATCCTTCTCCAGCAACGACTCGAAAGCATCCATCTCTTCGTTCTTTCGGCTGGAGTAGCCACCAGTGACGAACAGATAGTTCTTCGGGATTTTTCGAACCGCCATGCAGGATTCTTTTTGTGAAGTAACAGGTTTGCAGTGCGAACATCGTAATTCAAAAGGCGTATTCACCCAATAGTCAGCCACGTCCTGCGCAAACCACAAAGCTACGTCGAAGGGTTTGACTCATACTTGCAGAGGTCTACACCTTCATGACCCAACGTAGAATAATGTTCATAAACTAAAAGGAACGCCAGTGTCTGACGTCTGGGAGAATCTCCAGGAACAGAATGAGTACAAAAATGAGGCAACTGTGGAGACGCGTTTCGTCCTTCCCCTGCTTGCCGCGCTGGGCTATGCCCTCGAAGATATTGCACCCAAGTACGGCGTCGTATTTCAGCAAGGCAGAAGCGGTCGGCACCACGAGGCGGATTTTGTTGTGTTTTCGGGACCAGCTTGGTCGCGGGAGACCTCGCTCATTGTTGTGGAGGCGAAGAAGCCCGGGGAGAGTTTCCAGAAGGCCAAGGAACAAGCGGAGTCTTATGCGGCAAACGTCCGGGCACCGTTCCTGATCATCACCGACGGCACCGGATTGCAAGTGTGGCAGTTGCAGCCGGCGTTGGAGAGTCAGCTGATTGTGGATGCGCAAGTGCAGAACCTAGTCGGGTTTCAACCACAACTTGAAGCCACCTTAGGCAAACCCGCAGCGATTGCTTATTGCAAGACGCTTTCGCACAAGACAGTGATCGATTTCAGCGACGACTTTTCCGAATACATCCTTGCTGAGCTTGCGCGGTCCCGCCACTCGCATGTCACTATCGCCAGGACGCTCAAGGGCACGAGTCAAATCTGGCAGTCGACGGAGTTGCGACAGAGCTTCCCAGCCGGTGCGATCGTGGTCGCACCATCAGGCTTTGGCAAGTCCTACCTTGCGGTGGATATCCTGCGCGATGCCCTGCAAGCGCGAGCGTTCGATGGGCAGCAGCCACTTGCTGTGGAGGTGCCTCTTGCCGACCTCGCCCATAGCACCCAGAATCTATTGCAGTTTGTCTGTGACCGTGTAAAAGCTCACCATCCGGGCTTCACCGATGCGGCGATGAAACACATGCTGCGTGAGGGCGGCATAGTGCTCGCCTGCGACGGCTTTGACAAAATAGCCAATGATCGGCAAGGTTCCCTAGGTAGCGAATTTAGAAACTTCTGCCGCGACTACCCCAATTCCCAGCTTTTTGTATTTTCTCGATCCACCCATGCATTGTCGCTGCCGTTGTTGCCCACGCTTTCGCTCGAAGGGCTCACACAGACTGAGCAGAGCAGACTTGCGGACCTGAGGCTCGGCCCGCACGCTTGGCGGTTCTTCGGCGCCGCTCCAGCACTGCTCAACGAAATCCGGACCGTCCCGCTGATCTTCAGTCTCTTGCTGGATTTCTGGGTGGAGCATGAAAAGCTACCTCGAAGCCTGCTGCCACTGTTCGATCGATGGATTGACGAGTTGACTGCAAACCCCGACAGCATTCAAAGTACTGTCGTTCGGCAGAGCGCACTTCTTGCTTTGGCCGCAGCGGCGGCAGACTCCGCATTGTCTGCGGCTGAGGCGGTCACCTACGTAAAGGAAGCAGGCCTTGACGCGGGGGTATTGGACGAACTCGTGGCGTCGGGCGCCGTGATCAGAACAGGCTCGGCGATCGAACTGGTGCACGATTCGATCGGGGACTTTCTGCGCGCAAAAGCCATCTCAACGATGTCAGAGTCCGAAGCTGTTCTCGCTGTGCAAGCTCTGCGGATCCAAGCGGGTTCGCTGCTACCAGTTTTTTTGCTCGCAATGTTGACTCATTCCGGCCCGGTTAGCCTTCTCTGGAAGCGCCTGCCCTCTATTGATCTAGATACCTATTTTTCCGCGCTACGCTACCGAAGGGACCTCTCCTGCGAAGTCCCTGACGACGTAACACGCGCATCAGAGCTATTCCTGCGAGAAATGCTCCAAGGGGTCATGTTCCCGCTGGAGGGGCCTTTCCACAACTTGCGGGCGGCGGTTATTGAAGATATTCTCGATGGCCCGGCGGCTGGGATTCGGTTAGACGGCCAAATCGATGCAGCGTTCACGGGCGTGGCGTATAGCACTACACCCTCGCAAATGTCAGAAGGCGAGATTCACGTTGGTGGCCTAACGCCAACAAGGTGGTCGAGCCTGCCGGGTTTTGGCTATAGACTCGACGACGGTAGGGTAATGGGCACAAAAATTTTGCGGGAAAGCGTGTTATCCGTCGCGGCGAACGGAAGACTCGCCGGCGGCCCCTTATGGAGGATGGAGCGGCTATTGAGCCGCACTCGCCATCTAACGTTGGAGCACGGTTTCGCATTTTCAGAAACCGAACTGTTATCGGAAATTGCTTCCAGGCTCGAGTCGCAACGAAATAGGTATGTACCAACCGAATGGGGGGGCAAAGCGCTATATCCGATTGATGAAATCTTTGAGGACATCGATGCATTGCAAGCGAACGGCAAGTCGAAACTGGCTCCGTGGTGGCACGAATGTGGCATGACTGGCGACACGTACCGTGAGCCGGATGACGTGCTGCAGAGATATGTGGATGCCTTTTACCGCCGTCTAATGTCCGTATACCACGAGGTCATGGAGCGAAGTTTTCCAGCTCTTTGCGAAGACGTGGGCCTTTATTCGTCGCTTCCCCTACACTGGGATGTGACGATCACGCGCGCATTAGTTCCGTACCAGCGCGTGACGTTGTATCCCCGTCCGCGGCCAGTGGCAACATGGGGAGAGTCTGGAGCCACCGCTGTTGTGTCGGGTACGCCCCCAAGCATCTCTCGCGACAGCTTTGAGAAATTTGCCGCTCAACTTGGCGCGGTTGGACGCAAACCTGCCAAGCGATATGGATTGCCTGGGTTTTTTCCGCTGCCAGCGCTGGAAGGCTACCACCGCCTTAACGGCAGTCGCGGCGAAACGCCGGTTTTCAAAATGGTCATCGACATGGTCACGGACGACTTGAACCGTATATTTGAAGACTTTCATTGCCCGGTGCCGGCGCTTTAAGGTGACCGATCCGCACCCCTGATCGTATTGCTAGGAACTTTTAGGGTCGTATATATTTTTTGGCCGCCGCCAGTATCGAAGCTCTTATCGCTGGATCCCAATCGTTTTCGAGAAACTGCGACTCACTGCATTTCTCTGGATAACTCAATATCAAGTCACATAGAAATGCAGAGTTAAGTCTCCAAGGATGCGATCTCCTAGAAAATATTTCTGCTAGATATTCAATGCCAGCGTGAACTAAATATCTTTTCAAGTTTGATAGTTGGTATTCGGGGAAATTCGGCCAGAAACCAACATCCATCGCCGCACGGTATAGGCCCCTGACTTTCTCGGAGCGGGCGAAAAGAGGAATGAAGTTCCAACATGAATGGACTACGCATAACGGATAGTTCCTCATTCTCAATTACTTGCATTTACCATCAACGCTTAAACTACTTCAAGTAGACATACAGGCTGACACTCGAAAGACAGTCTCGCTAACTTTTGAGCTTTATCTCATTAACCTCTGGATAAAAACCATGAAAAACAACTCAATTATCTCAATAACTTCTGATTGTTAACAAGCCCGACCGTCTGACATCCGCTACGTTTTCAATAGCTGCCTGCGTAGGTATGACAAGGGATGGAGCCTGATTTGATTCGCAATTCACCCTTGAGTCCCGGACTCTGGTTCAAACCCCAATCGCTTGAACAATTGGCCGGCGCTGGCGCCTGGACGCGCGGCTTGATGCTCTACCGCAACCAAAAGGTGTTGAGCCTGGACATCGAGCCGA
>Ga0209724_1002617_pt1 | contig 15282 bp, 10 predicted proteins | sample grotaG_FD_184143 | JGI IMG/M metagenome (GOLD analysis project Ga0209724, IMG submission 184143) | Glacier valley bacterial and archeal communities from Borup Fiord, Nunavut, Canada, to study Microbial Dark Matter (Phase II) -... | ecosystem: Environmental > Aquatic > Freshwater > Ice > Glacier ...
AGTCCGCCGAACCGGTCTCAATGGGCCTCAATGAGGCCTAAATGGCGTCGGTACCGGTCTCTCCGGTGCGGACCCGGAGCAGTCGGTCGACACCGACGCTCCAGACCTTGCCGTCTCCGATCTTGCCGGTCTTGGCAGCCTCCGAGACAACGCTGACGATCTTGTCGACGTCGGTGTCCGGAACGATGACCTCCACCTTGAGCTTCGGAACGAAGTCGATGGTGTATTCCGAGCCACGGAAGTTCTCGGTCTTGCCGCGTTGGCGGCCGAAACCTCGAACTTCGGTGATCGTCATGCCTTCGACTCCATTGGCCAACAAGGCCTCCTTGACCTCCTCGAGCTTGTGCGGCTTGATGATGGCAACAATCATTGCGAGCGACATTGCTGTCCCCTTTCTGTCGTCTCGGACCGGCTCAGGTGAGACCCTTGCCCATGTAAGCAGCTTCCGGATGGTACGCAGGCGAGCCGTGCTCGTGGATGTCGATGCCTTCGAGTTCGCCCTCTTCGCTGATACGGAGCATCTTGAAGTAGGCGATGACCTTCATGATGGCGAAGGCGCTGGCAAAGGCTCCGACGGCGATGATCACGTTGCCGCCGACCTGGGCGATGAAGAATTTCACGCTGCCCGTCTTGGTGCCTGGCATCAACAGTCCGACGGCTGTGCCGTACTTTCCTGTGGCGAACAACCCGAGACTCCACGTTCCCCAGATGCCGGCGAAGCCATGGACGGCGACGGCACCGATCGGATCGTCGATCCGCAACCATTCGATCAGGTCCACACCGAACACCACTACGATTCCGGCGACGAGGCCGATGATGATCGCGCCGGTCGCATTGACCCAGTAGCAGGGGCAGGTGATGGCGACGAGACCACCGAGGAAGCCGTTGATGCTGATACCGAGGTCCCACTTCTTGATGCGGAAGTAGACGAACGCAAACGCCGAACCGCCGGCAGCCGCCGCCGCCAGCGTCGTGTTGGCGGCGACGCGACCGATACCGGCAGCATCCATCGCCGACAGCGTCGAACCCGGGTTGAAGCCGTACCAACCGAACCACAGGATGACGCCACCGATCGACGCAGCGAGCAGGTCGTGGCCAGGCGGCAGCCCGCCACCGTCACGCTTGAACTTGCGTCCGAGTCTCGGCCCGAGTGCAATACCGCCGGCGAGGGCGATGAAGCCACCCATCGTATGGACCACGGTCGAACCGGCGAAGTCGTGCAGCACGAACCAACTCGTGACAGTTCCGCCCGGCTTGGCGACGGTGGAGATCAATCCACCGGGACCCCATACCCAGTGTCCGAGGATCGGGTAGATCAGGCCGCTGACGCAGAACGAGTAGATCAAGTCGCCGACGAAACCGGTACGACCGACCATTGCCCCCGAGGTGATTGTCGAGCAGGTGTCGGCGAAGGCGAACTGGAACAGGAAAAAGGCCATGAAGGCGACGCCGGTTGCGCCGGTCAGGGTGTAGGTCGCCGGAGCTCCGTTGAGGAAGAAGAAGCTGTGGCCGATCCATGCGTTTCCGACGCCGAACATGAAGGCGAACCCGAACGCCCAGAACAGGATGGCGCATAGGCAGGTGTCGACGATGCACTCGACGAGGATGTTGACGACCTCACGGGTGCGGGCGAAACCGGCTTCGAGCATCATGAACCCTGCCTGCATGAAGAACACGAGGAATGCGGTGACGAGCACCCATGCCGTGTTCGACGCACTGACGAGGTTGGCGTTGCATTCGGCCTGCGTCGCAGCGACAGCACCGGTGTTCGGGTACGGCACAGCGGAGCACCCGAGGGTGTCCTGCGACTTCACGCCGCTGGCATGCGCTGCCTGTCCGATGATCCATGGGCCGATCGTCTTGACAAGGAAGAAGAAGGCGGCGACGCCGACCAGTTTCCCGACGAAGAAGGCGATGAAGAACTTCTGGCGGTCCTTGTCCTTGAGCCGCTGCATGAGTGGTTGCTTCGGGGGTTTCGGAGCGCGGACCGTGCGGGGCGGCCTGAACTCGTCTCCTCCGGAGCGTAGGGTCAATATGTTCACGTAGCGGATTCCTCCTCGGTAGTGCAGCAGGCCAAGCGTGTGATCTGCCGTGATGCGTGCAGGCGGAAACCTAAAAAGAGGGGATTTCCCAGCTATCGCAGCCGTGTTAACAGCAGATGTACGCCCTGCGCGATCGCCGACGGCGGGACACGATCGAGTGCCGTCTCCGAGCACTCCTCGATGCCGACATGCCCGCCCGACTTGCCGGGACTTGACCCGCCGGTCAATACTTGTGACATGGACTTGGCGTACTCGACCGAAGCAGAAGCATTCCGCGCGACGATCCGCTCGTGGCTCGTCGAAAACCTTCCGGATGGTTGGTTCGAGCAAGGCTTCGAAATGGACGGCGAACAACGCAAACAGTTCAACGAGGACTGGCCGAAGCGGCTGTTGGACGGTGGTTGGATCTGCGCGACCTGGCCGACCGAATACGGCGGCAAGGGATTGTCGACGATCCAGGGGGTCGTGCTGGCGGAGGAATTTGCCGTCGCCAAGGCACCGATGCGCGCCGACTTCTTCGGCGACACGCTCGTCGGGCCGACGATTCTGCAGTGGGGGACCGAGGAGCAGAAGCAGGAATTCCTCCCGAAGATCCTTACGGGTCAGATGCGTTGGTGCCAGGGCTTCAGCGAACCGAACTCCGGCTCCGATCTCGCCAGCCTGAAGACGACGGCGATGCTCGACGGCGAGGAATGGGTGATCAACGGACAGAAGGTGTGGACGACCGGTGGCCACCACGCCGACTACTGCTTCTTGCTGACGCGCACCGATCCGGACGCGCCGAAACACAAGGGCATCTCCTATCTGCTGGTGCCGATGCGTCAGCCAGGGGTCGAAGTTCGCGGCATCACCCAACCTGACGGCACCGCCGAGTTCTGCGAGGTCTTCTTCGACAATGCCCGCTGCCCGAAGGACAATGTCGTTGGTGGCCTCAACAACGGCTGGATCGTCGCCAACACGACGCTCGGCTTCGAGCGCGGCCAGAGCGCGACGACCGGCTATCGCCGGTTCCAAGAGGAATTCAAGCTCATGGTGCAGCAGGCCACCGACAACGGTCTGATCGCCGACCCGATCATCCGTCAGCGCCTCGCCGAGTACTACTCGAAGATCCTCATCCTGCGGGTCCACGGCCTGCGTAGCCTGTCGGCCACACTGAACGCCAAGAAGGACCAGAGCGTCGTCGCCCTCGGGGCGATGAACAAGATGTACTGGTCGGAGATGCATCAGCAGGCGACCAAACTGGCGCTCGACATCTTCGGCGCCGACTCGATGCTCATCGACAGCGGCCCATCGACGGGTTCGTGGCCAGGTGCGCTTCGAGACAAACGCCGCCCCGGCTACCCCGTCAGTCCGATGATGTCGTCATTCTTTTTCTCACGCTCCGAGACGATCTGGGGCGGCACCAGCCAGATCCAGCGGAACATCGTCGGCGAGCGCATCCTCGGACTGCCGAAAGAACCTCGATAGCTCGGACGGGACGAGTTCACGATCGGTTCGACCGTCATCGAGCATTGACCGTTGCGCTGCTCAGCAGCGCAACGGTTACAGTGCTCCTGCACGTCATCATCGCCTCACCTCTGTGCTCGAACTCGTGTCAGGAGACGGTTCATCGACACCGTTCACAAATGCGTCACAATCTGAACATGCGACGGCAACACGGTCCCACGAGCCTCTGCGAGTATGACGATGGCTGATCTCCGCACCAACGCAACCGCATGGGACGAATTGCTCGACGCCGATGGTGAGGCCCGTCCAGCTGCTCTCGAACTGGTCGCCAAGCTGCGCAGTATGGGCGTGTCAGAACTTCAGCAGCGTCAAGATCTCGCCGAGTTGGACATCCTCACGATGGGGATCACCTTCACCGTCTACTCGGATGGCCGCGGCATCGATCGCGCCTGGCCGTTCGACGTCATTCCACGGGTGATTGCTGCTCGTGAGTGGCGAAAAGTCGAAGCGGGGCTGGTGCAGCGGTTGAAGGCGCTCAACGCCTTCATCGACGACCTGTACAACGACCAGCGGGTGATCCTTGACGGTGTCTTCCCAGCCGAGTTGCTCGAGGAGTCCGTGAATTACCGGCAAGAATGCCGTGGTGTGAAGCCGAAGTTCGGGGCATGGGCACACATCTGCGGTTCTGATCTCGTCCGTGACGCCGATGGCCAGTTCTACGTACTCGAGGACAACCTGCGCGTCCCTTCGGGCGTCAGCTACGTGCTGGAGAACCGCGGGATCTCCAAGCGGGCGTTTGCCGACGTCTTCGCGACTCAGGACATCCTTCCCGTCGACGCCTACACCGACGAACTGAACAAATTGCTCGTCTCGCTCGCTCCTGATGGCATCGAATATCCGACTGTTGCGGTGCTGACGCCCGGCGTGTTCAATTCGGCATACTTCGAACATGCCTTCCTCGCCCAGCGGATGGGTGCCGTGCTGGTCGAGGGACGCGACCTCGTCGTACAGTCGGACGACTGTGTCTACATGCGCACCATCGGCGGCCTCGAACGGGTGCACGTGATCTATCGCCGTATCGACGACGTGTTCTGCGATCCCGAGGTCTTCCGCGAGGATTCGACCCTCGGCGTGCGGGGTTTGATGCGTGCGTGGAAGGCCGGGAACGTGGCCATCGCCAACGCGCCGGGATCGGGTGTCGCCGACGACAAAGTCGTGTACGCCTGGGTTCCCGATCTGATCCGCTACTACCTCGACGAGGAACCGTTGATCCCCAATGTGCCGACGTACCGGTGCATGTACGAGGACGAGCGGAACTACGTCATCGACCACATCGAGGAACTGGTCATCAAGCCGGCCAACGAGAGTGGCGGCTACGGGATCCTCATCGGCAACCGTGCCTCTCGCCAGGAACTCGATGCTGCAGTTGCGGCGATCGAGGCCGATCCCCGCAACTGGGTCGCGCAGCCGATCCTCAGCCTGTCGACGGCACCGACGTTGTGCGATGGGGTCATCGAGGCGCGACATCTCGACCTGCGCCCATTCATCCTCACCGGCAGCACCAGCTATGTCACTGCCGGCGGTCTGACGCGGGTCGCGCTGACCAAGGGGTCGCTGATCGTCAACTCCAGTCAGGGTGGCGGCAGCAAGGACACCTGGGTCGTCGAGACGAATTGATGCTGCTCTCTCGTGTCGCCGACAACCTGTATTGGGGTGCTCGCTATCTCGAACGGGCCGAGAACACGTCCAGAATCGTCCGTTCCTATACCGATGTGATCGTCGATCTCCCTCGATCGATCACCTCCTCATGGGAGCCGCTGCTCGCCGTCGTCGGCAGTTCGGAGACGTTCCGCGAGATGTACGGGGCCGGTGATGAACGGTCGATCGTCCATTTTCTCGTCGCCGAACTGGCGAATGCCGGCAGCGTTGCGTCAAGTGTCGAAAACGCCCGCGAGTGCCTGAGGACCTGCCGAGACGTGTTCCCGCGCGAAGGATGGCTCGCTGCCAACGATCTCTACCTGTATGCCGCTTCGCACCGCGACGAAGGCGTCGCCCGTCGCGGTAGGGCCCGATTCCTCGCACGGATCGTCGGCGACAGCCGGCATCTCGACGGGATTCTGACGTCGTCGATGTCGCGTGACGAGGCCTACGAATTCTTCAGGATCGGCCAGATGCTCGAGCGCGCCGAAATGACCACGCGGGTACTCGGGGTGCGCGCGTCCGCACTCCTCGAAAGCGCGTCGGCATACGCCTCCCCCGTGCGGGCGACGGCCGCGTCGGCAGCGGCGAGCTCCTCCAAGGTGTCCCTCGAGGATCACGACGAAGTCCAGTGGATGGGCGTGCTGCGCTCATTGTCGGCACTGCAGATGTACCAACGCTCGACGCGTGCGGCGATCGACGCGAACGGTGTCGTGAGGTTCCTGCTCCACGACGCATCGTTCCCCCGTTCGGCCACGTACTGCCTGCAGCGCGTACAACGCGGACTCGAACGGTTGCCGCGGGGCGCTGACACCAAGGAAGTCATCGCCGACGCCCTCGATGTACTCGACAGCGTCGATCCCGACGCTTCCGACGGGTTCAGTCTCGACGCCGAAATGGACCGCCTCCAGGTCACCCTCGCCGAACTGCACAATGGGATCGCCAACGCCTACTTCCACACCGCTGCCGGCTGATCGACCCGTCTCCGATGCCATGGTGAGCCAGACGCTGACGTATCGAGCCACGCCTGGGCGCTTCGACGAGCTCTACGACGAGGGTGGGGCGATCCGTCCGGCGTGGAAGCCGGTGTTCGGTGATGTCGAACGCCAGGGCGAGCACGGCCTTGCGGAGCGACGCCGGCTGATCGGCCAGTTGCTCGCAGCAGAGGGTGCCGGTCATGCGGTGCAGGACGGTGAAACCGAGCCGAACATGTTGCCGAGCGACCCGTGGATGGTCGATCCGTTGCCCTACATGCTCGAAGCCGTTGAATGGCGCGCGCTTGCCGCTGGCGTCGACCAGCGTGTCCGCATGTTCGAGGCGATGCTCGGCGACGTCTATGGAAGCCGCAACCTCCTCCGCCGCGGCGTCGTGCCGACCGAAGTGGTCTACGGCACGCCGAGATATCGCTGGCCACTGGTCGCCGCTTCGGCCCACGGCGTCACCAGGCTCGGGATGCCGATGACCCGCGTTGCGTTATATGCGTGTGACCTTGCGCGCCTCGCTGACGGAACATGGCGCGTCGTCGCCGACTACACGGATACACCGCAGGGCATCGGTTACGCGATGATCAATCGCTCGGTCATCGCCAGGGTGCTCGGCGGCGAGCTCGCACGCAGCGGGGCGGCGACGCAGTCCGGATTCCTGGGTGCGATGCGGGCGAGCTTTTCGGCGCTCGCAGCACCGGAACGGCCGACAATGCGAACGGTGCTGGTGACGCCAGGCATCGAAGACGGCGCCTACGTCGAGCAGTCGTACCTGGCAACACTGCTCGGTTTCAACCTCGTCGAGAACTCCGACGTCGTCGTGCGCAACAACCGCGCCTGGCTGCGTACATTCGGCGGTCTCGAAGCGGCGGACACGCTGGTGCGTTGGAGTGCAGACCGTGCCGCCGATCCCGTCGCCGGCGACGCCAAGGGCAGAGGCGGCGTGCCGGGGCTTGCGCGCGCTCATCTTCACGGGTCGGTCGGTCTGGCGAATGCGCTCGGGAACGGGATTGCCGAGGAAGCGGCGCTCCGCGAGTTCCATCCGGCGATCTGCTCGGAACTGCTCGGAGAGCAACTGCAACTGCACAGCCTTGCGGCGGACGCGTCGACGGACTCGGTCAAGCTGGCGTCGACCCCGATCAGTTTTGCGTCGGGCCTGCGGACCGGCACGATCGTGCTCCGGCTTTTCGCCACCCAGGCGGAGGGCAAGGTGACGGTGATGACGAGCGGCATCGCCAGGGTGCTGCGCCCCGGTGACAGGCTGATGAAGCCGTCGGCCCTACTCGCCAAGGACGTCTGGGTCGTCGGTGATGTCGGCAGAGCGGCGATCACCACGACGAAGCGTCAACGCCTTGCGCAGGTCGATCTGCTCGCCTCGTTGCCGACGAGATCGGCAGACGCGCTGTACTGGCTCGGTCGCCATGCCGAACGAGCGGAACTGCTCGCCCGTTCGCATCGTGTCGTCGCCTCTCGTGAACCGACATTGAGGTCGTTTCCAGCTGATGCTTCCGACCTGACGGCGCATGCCTTCGTCGGGCTGCTGCGGAGGGCGCGCACCGAAATGCCTGCTGCGCCGACGGATGCCGCTGGTTCGACGGCGGATCTGATCGTCGACGAACTGGCGCGTGCTGCGACGGCGATCGACGACCGGCTGAGCAACCTGTCAGCAGAGGCCGCCACCGTACGCGAATTCATGTCGGGCACCACCGGCCGGGTGTTGATCCGACTGCGGAACTATCTGTCGGAGCGTGCAGAGACCGGCACGGTGACGGATGACGATCTCGACGAACTGCTCGTCGACCTTGCAGCAATGTCGGGCATGGCGATGGAATCCACCGTTCGCGGGCCTTCGTGGCGGTTCCTCGACCTCGGACGACGGCTCGAACGCAGCTTCGGCGTACTCGATTCGATCGAAGCAGCCGTCGTCCCTGTGGTGCCGAATGTTGCTGAGTCGATGCTCGCCGAAGCGGTGCTGGCGACGCACGACAGCCTCGTCGCCTACCGTCGCCGCTACCGCAGCGACGTCGAAATCGACGCCGTCGTCGCGCTGCTCGTCAGCGATGATTCGAACCCTCGTGCGCTGCAGTTCCAACTCGACCGGATGTCAGAGCATCTCGCCTCGTTGGGCTGGTCAGACGGCACCCAACTGATCGACAGGGTGGCGCGGGCGATCTTCGACTGGAGCGATGTGACGATCGATCGGGTCACCCGCCGGCGGGCCTCGTTGGAGCGCCTGGTTGCAGACGCCCGTGCAGCGCTGGTTGAGTTGGGGACAGGAATCCAGGTGCGGTGGTTCTCCGATCCGATCGCACCGCAACCTCTCGCCCGCCTGCAACCACTCGGGAACGATTCCTTTACCAGCGTCGTAAGGAACTGACCGCCCATGGGCACACTCGCCGGACGCCGCTATCGCGTCGTGCACAAGACCGAGTACCACTACGGCGCGACGATGTCGTCGGGACTGACGGTCGCCCACCTGCTGCTGCGCGAGACGGCGATGCAACACGTCATCAGTGCCGACATCAACGTCGATCCGCTTCCCGAGGAGCGCCACACATGGATCGATGCCTTCGGGAACCTCGCCGTGCAGTTCACTGTCGCCTCGCGCCATGACCACTTGGCGATCACCGCCGTGTCGGAAGCCGAGGTTTCCGCCGCACTGTGGCCTTCGGTCCCGGAAACGGTTGGCGAACTCGCAGCACTGACGCGCAGCATCGAGGGCGACATGGCGATCGACGTCGCCCCGTTTCTGCCGGCCTCGCCGTTCGTGCCTGCCGAGTCGATCCGTCTCGTCGGCGAAGACGACATCAGCGGTGCGCTTGCCGGTGACCGCCCGGCAGCTGAGGCGATCGTCGATCTCTGCGGTCGCATCTTCTACGGTTTCCGTTTCGATTCGGCGTTCTCCGACATTTCCACCCCGCTCGAACGTGTCATCGACGAACGACGCGGCGTGTGCCAGGACTTCGCCCATCTGGCGATCGCTGCGCTGCGTAGTGCAGGGTTGGCGGCGCGATACGTGAGCGGCTACCTCGAAACGATGCCACCCCCCGGGATGGTGAAACTCGTCGGCGTCGACGCCTCGCATGCCTGGTGTTCGGTGTGGCTCGGACCAGGATTCGGTTGGTGGGATTTCGATCCGACGAACAACCAGATGCCGCCCCGCAGCCACGTGACGACCGCGTGGGGCCGGGACTACGGCGATGTCGCGCCGGTCCGAGGTGTCGTTCTCGGCCCGCAGATCGAACAGAAGATGCACGTCGCCGTCGACGTCACCCGCCTCTCCTGATCTGATTTCCTCGCTCGGGATATTCCGGCGCCGGGGCGCCTTTGATCCCGGCTCGGGAGCGTTGCCACTTCGTCGGGCAAGCCCTCCTCGTTCCCGATCTGACGGCTGCTCGTTCGGCCCAGCCGCCGGAATATCGCTGCCCTGGGCGCTGCGGGGTTCACTAGGATCGCTTCGACATGTACGGGGTTCGGCGCACATCAGCAGCGAACGCGCCGACTGGGCCGGCGCAGGCGGTGCGAGGTGATCGGTTGCCGGTGTTACCGGCCTCGCTGTCGAGCCGCGAATCCGACGTCCTCGAACTCGTCGCAGAGGGTCTCTCGAACGAGGGCATCGCCAACCGTCTGTTCATCAGCCCGAAGACCGTCGAGTCGGCGCTGAGTTCGGTCTTTCTCAAACTCGGTCTTGGCGAGGACGGTCGCGATGGCAACCGTCGGGTAAAAGCGGCGATGTATTTCGTCTCGCTGCAAACGACGCCGTCGCTGGTCCCCCTCGGGCACCAGGAGTTGACGGTGTTACTGACGTCGGCACCGTTCGATACTGTCGTCAACGTGCTCGAGCAGCGCGCTGCCGATGCCGCTGTCGGCGTGTGGGGACTGCTCGCGGCTGCGTCGTGGTGCCTGGCGATCAGTGACGATCTGGATCATGCCGTCGTGCTGGCCGAACGCTCCAGTGCTGATGTCGACACGCTTGTCGCAACGACGCAACGGTCGGATCAGCGCGCCGCTCGAATCATCGTCGACGGCCTGATCGTCACGTTGATGGCGATGCGCGGCGCGGCGCCGCTCAGCAGCCGCGAACTCGATGATGTCGCCACGCTTGCGGCGTTGCCGCTGCGCCATCACGAGCGAGCGGTGTTCGATGCAATGGAATCGGTGCTCGAGATTGCGAACTGGTTCACGTTCAGCGATCGGCCGGCGGAGGCGGCGGCGATCCTCGACCGGAGACTCGACCGGGTCGACGACTTCGACGCCTTCTCGCAGAACGCGGCGTTGTGCTGCCTCGGTGAATTGGAGATCCGCCGAGGTCGCTGGCAACGGTGCGACGACTCGCTCCAACGTCTGTTGCAGCGTGACCGGGCAGTCGGCCAATCGAGCGGGTACGCCCACGCGCTTGCGGCCCGGCTCAGCGCCGGACGCGGTGACACCGCTTCCGCAAGAGCACATTTACGAGCCGCTCGTTCGGCGGCGACGGCGCGAGGTGATCATTCGACACGGTGGCGCACCGACGCAGCGGAGGGTCTGTTGCGGCTCGGGCTCGGCGACGCCCAGGGTGCGGCAAAGGTGCTCGGTCCACTCGTCGATCGCGCCGACGGAGCGGGCCTCAGATTGCCGTCGGTGCGTATGTGGGAAGCCGACCTCGTCGAAGCGCAGATCCGTTGCGGGGATGCCGTCGGTGCGCGACAGACCACGAAGTGGCTCATGACAGACGTCGAGGCAACCGGATCGCGGTGGGGAGCAGCAGCGCTGATGCGTTGCCACGGGCTGCTGGCGGTATCCGGTGCAGCGGCGATCTCGGAGTTCGAGTCATCGACCGATCTCTTCGGCCGGATCGACGCGCCATTCGAGCAGGCACGATCGGAATTGCTACTCGGATCAAGCCTTGCCGGCAGCGGTCGCGATGATGCCGCCACGATTCACATCTCCAGAGCCCGGGACCTGTTCGAATCGATCGGCGCAGCGCCATGGGCGGCGGCGGCAACGTCGCGCCTCTGATCTCTTCGGCGTCATCTCATCAGATCGAGGGATTTCCCCGTATCGGCGACCGGCCTCCTTCGCCTAACGTCAGCGGTGGCGATCCGTGGCGATCGTCGCGTCGAAGGGCGTGGTTGCACGGTTGCACGGTTGCTGGCGAGGTCAGCTCGTCGGAGTAGATGAGGTCATCGCACATGGGATATCAACTCGGCGTCGATATCGGCACGTCGTACTCCGCGGCCGCTGTGAACCGTGGCGGAGCTGTCGAAGTCGTCACGCTGACACCGTCGAATCCGGTGATGCCATCGGTGGTGCTGCTCAAACAGAATGGCGAGGTGCTCGTCGGGGAGACGGCTGTTCGGCGAGGGATCGACGAGCCGACGCGCGTCGCGAGAGCGTTCAAACGCCGCCTCGGTGACCCGACTCCACTCGTGCTCGGCGGCACGCCGTACGGCGCAGAGTCGCTGATGGCTCATCTACTGACGGAAGTTGTCCGTGTCGTGAGCGAACGCGAAGGTGCAGCCCCTGATCGGGTCGTACTCACGCATCCTGCGAACTACGGGCCATACAAGCTCGATCAGATGCGCGAGGTTGCGAGGTTGGCAGGGCTCGATCTGGCGAAGGTCTCGTTCGTCACCGAGCCGGAAGCTGCGGCGATCTCCTATGCGGCGACGAATCGCGTCGAGCCGGGTGAGGTCGTCGCCGTGTACGACTTCGGTGGCGGCACGTTCGACGCTGCGCTCGTGCGGCGAGATGCCAATGGATTTTCGTTGATCGGCAGGCCGGAGGGCATGGACCGGCTCGGCGGCATCGATATCGACGCAGCGATTCTCGAATACGTCGATTCGGTGCTCGGCGGCAGGATCGAGGCGCTCGATCCCAACGATCGTGCAGTGCAGAGCGGCGTTGCGCGGCTGAACGACGACTGTCGCCTGGCCAAGGAGGCGCTGTCGACCGACACCGACACCACGATCTCGGTGTCACTGCCAGGTTTGCAGGACAGGGTGCCGCTGTCGCGCGCCCAGTTGGAAGCGATGATCCGGCCGCGGATCAACGAGACGATCGACGCGCTCGTGCGTGCCGTCGCCACTGCAGATCTGGACATCTCCCAGGTCGGGCGAGTCCTACTCGTCGGAGGGAGTTCGCGCATCCCGCTCGTCGCCGAGTTGGTGCACGAACGCACGGGACTTCCGGTATCGCTCGACGCCCATCCGAAATTCGCCATCGCAACGGGCGCAGCGGCAGTGGAATTCTCCGCCAGCACCTCCCCGACGTCGACTCCGGTTCCCGTCCCGTTGCCGCTCTTCCCGTCGCCAGGTTCACCGCCCGTGACCGCTGTGCCCGCTGTGCCCGCTGTGCCCGCTGTGCCCGCTGAGCCCGCCTTGGGGACGAGTCCGGCGCAATCGTTGCCAGGTCCGACGGACAGCGCGCAGGCGAGAAAGCGCCGTACGAGATTGCTGGTCGCCGCCGGAGCCGTCGCTGTCGTGGTCGCCGTTGCCGCGATTGTCGTGGTGGCGAGCGGTGGGAGCAACAACGCGGCGACAGTAGCGGCATCGACATCGTCACCGACGTTGGTCGTTGCCACGTCGGCGTCGCCTTCGACGGCGGATCAACCGGCCGGCACCGCCGCAGTACGATCGGCGACTTCGGCGACCTCGGCGACCTCGGCTTCGGAAACGTCAGCGGCGACGACATCAGCCGTGACAACAATTCCTGCGACCACCGTCGCTGCGCTACCCGCGGCATTGACGTTCAGCGACAGGATCGGTTTCGCCGGCCGCGAAGGCGGGGGCGTGTTCAAGATCGAGGTGACGAAGGCGGAGGTCATCGAGGCCGACCATCAACGTACGGCCGTCATGCATACGAAGGTTTCGAACCTCGCCGCCGTCGACATCGCCCTCGGGTTGATCAAGTCCCCGGTGCTGTTGCTCGCAGACGGGTCGTTGTTGTCAGCGAAATTCAAAGCGCTGCCCACCGTGCCAGGCGGCGGAACGACCGCGGTCGACATCGTCGCCCCGGTCGACGAATCGTTCACGTTCACCGGCGCCGCGCTGGTGTTCGGGAACAACGCCTCGAACCAGTCGATCATCCCATTCGACACGAGCGCCAAGGTCACGACGTTCACGCCGATCGTCGATATCGGCAAGGGCACCACCGTCGACTCCGGAGCCGGAACGGTCGCAACAATCACTGGCGGAGTGCTGCACGCCGACTACAAGGATGGATCGAAGGACAGCTACCAGCTCGAACTCGCCGTCGACGTGACGTACAAGGATCCGACAGTGGGGACGACATCCGACATCCAACAAACCTTCACGCTCGCGCTCCCGGACGGAACGAGTGCCTCGTCATCGTTCGGCACGAGCCTGATCTTCAATCACGGAAATCAGATCGTCGCCTCCGGCTCGACGGAGAAGCAGACCATGCTGTTCGAGGTCACGAGTACGTACTACGGCCAGTACACGCTGACGATCGGACATCAGCGCTCACAGCCGCCGAACCCGAAGGGCAACCTGACGTTCACGTTCACCGTCGCCCAGCAACCCTGAGACCGGTGACCTTCGCCCCATGCCCGGGGCCGGTGTCCGAATCCCGCTAGCGGGAGGCGCCGTCCAGGGCCATGATGGTGCGCATGACCTCCGCATCAACGATCGCAACGGCCGGTTCGGCCGTGCCGGCGGCCGGTGCACCAGACGAGGAGCGGTGCTATCGGGCGGTGCAGAGCAAGGATCAGCGGTTCGACGGATGGTTCTACACCGCTGTCCGCACCACCGGAATCTACTGCCGCCCCAGCTGCCCGGCAGTCACGCCGAAGCGCCAGAACGTCACGTTCTACCCGACAGCCGCCGCAGCGCAGATCGCTGGCTACCGGGCGTGCAAACGCTGCCGCCCGGACGCCACGCCAGGGTCGCCGGCATGGAACACGCGTGCGGATGTCGTCGGACGGGCGATGCGCCTGATTGCTGACGGCGTCATCGACCGTGACGGAGTGACCGGGCTGGCGACTCGACTGAACTACAGCGAACGGCAACTCAACCGGCTGCTCACCAGCGAAGTCGGAGCCGGTCCGCTCGCCCTCGCCAGGGCACAGCGGGCGCAGGCCGCGCGGGTGCTGATCGAGACGACGACGATGCCATTCACCGATGTCGCCTTCGGGGCAGGGTTCGCCAGCATCCGCCAGTTCAACGATACGGTCCGCGAGATTTTCGCCTCGACCCCCACGGACCTGCGGTCACAGCGACGGCCGGCGACGACCGGCGCCGGAGTCGTCTCGCTTCGGCTTGCCTTCCGGCCGCCGATGGATACCGCGACGCTGTTCGGGTTCCTCGGGATGCGTGCCGTCCCCGGTGTCGAATTCTGGGACGGGTCGACGTATCGGCGAGTGCTGACGTTGCCGCACGGTCTGGCCACGGTCTCGTTGACCCCGGCCGTGAATCATGTCGATTGCCGCATGCAACTCGCGGACATGCGCGATCTGACGACGGCGGTCGCTCGCTGCCGTCGGCTGCTCGATCTCGACGCCGACCCCGAGTCGATCTCCGACCAGCTGATCGACGACGAGATGCTTGCTCCGCTGGTGATCAAATCGCCGGGTCTGCGGTCGCCGGCACACGTGGACGGCAACGAGGTCGCAGTGCGCGCAGTACTCGGCCAGCAGGTGTCGGTCGTCGGTGCCCGCACGCTTGCCGGTCGCCTCGTCGTCAAGTACGGAGAGATGCTTGCGGTTGCTGACGGGGAGCTGACGCACGTCTTCCCGACGGCAGCTGCGCTGGCCTGCGCCGATCCCGCCGATCTGGCGATGCCGGTGAGCCGCAAGCGTGCGTTGTTCGGGATGTGTCGCGCCTTGGCATCCGGCGAGATCCAACTCGATGCGGGGGCCGATCGAGCCGAGGTCGAAGCGCAACTCGTCGCCCTCCCCGGCATCGGTGCATGGACCGCTGCATACATTTCGATGCGCGCGCTCGGCGATCCCGACGTCTTCCTGCCGACCGACCTCGGGGTGAAACACGCTCTCGAACGCCTCGGTGCCGACGGCTCTCCGAAAGCAGCCCGCGATCGAGCCGAGCAATGGCGTCCCTGGCGCTCGTACGCCCTCCACCTGTTGTGGGGGAGCCTCTCATGAAGGAGCAATCAAC
>Ga0209724_1002620_pt1 | contig 15275 bp, 10 predicted proteins | sample grotaG_FD_184143 | JGI IMG/M metagenome (GOLD analysis project Ga0209724, IMG submission 184143) | Glacier valley bacterial and archeal communities from Borup Fiord, Nunavut, Canada, to study Microbial Dark Matter (Phase II) -... | ecosystem: Environmental > Aquatic > Freshwater > Ice > Glacier ...
AAGCTACTATTTTGCAGCAGGTGCCGAATGCGGGCGAGTTGCCGCTACTCGGCAGTTCCCTCGGCTTCGCTCGCGATGGCCTTACGCTCCGTCTGCGCCTCAGCAGCCAATACCCCGACATCCGCCGCTTCCACATCCTCGGCCAGTCTATCGTCGCTTTCGACCGCCCTGACTGGGCGCAGCTTATCCTCACCGACCGCATGCTCGACTTTGAGCGGCTCGATGCCGTCAGCGACCGTTCGCGGCCTGTCCTCGGTTATGGCCTGGTCACCGCCCTCAACCGTAGCTTTCGACCTCAACGCCGCATGATGCAGCCCGCCTTCAACCACAGCCGCGTGGCCGCTTATGGTGAGGCGATGGTGGCTGACACTATGCGCACGCAGGCGGGCTGGGCCGATGGTATGGTGCTGGACTTTCAGCAGCAGCTCATGCAGCTTACCATGCAGATCATCGGCCAAACCATGTTCAGCCGCGACCTGCTCGGTGAAGCCGCCGAACTGGGCGACACGATCAACGAGATGTTCACCGCAGCCTCACATCCATTGGCTCTGATCATCCCACAGAGTTGGCCGACCCCACGTAACCTGCGCCTCAAGCGGGCCATTAGTCGCCTCAACCAGTTTGTCTACGCGATCATTGAGCAGCGGCGCGAACAAGGCGGTGACAATGGCGACCTGCTGGCGATGCTCCTGGCGGTGCGCGACGAGGACGGCCAGCCGATGAGCAACCAGCAATTGCGTGACGAACTGATCACCATCTTCCTGGCAGGCCATGAAACCACCGCACTGGCTCTAACCTGGACGTTCTACCTCTTGGCAACCCACCCCGGCTACTACGACCGCTTGCAGGCTGAGGTGGACGCAGTGCTGGGTGGTAGGTTGCCGACCGCTGCTGACATTGCGCGGCTGCCTTTCGTCACCCAGGTGATCAAGGAAGCGATGCGGCTCTACCCACCGGCGCACGCAGTCGCCCGCACGCCAGAGGTTGATGCTGAGTTCGAGGGCTACTTCATCCCCAAGCACACCACGATGCTGGTGGACATCTACGCCATGCACCACCATCCTGCCTACTTCCCCCAGCCGGAGCAGTTCGACCCTGACCGCTTCAGCCCGGAGCGCGAGAAGCTGATCCCGAAGGGCGCGTACCTGCCATTCGGCACTGGCCCGCGAGTGTGCATTGGCAGCGGCTTCGCCATGATGGAGGCGCAACTACTGCTTGCCACGCTGACCCAGCAGCTACGCTTCCAGCTTGTGCCTGGGCAGCGGGTTAGTCCAGCCAATGGCCCAACCATGCGGGCGCAGGGCGACATCAAGCTGCGGGTGCAGCGCAGGGATGTGAGGCAAGGGGTTTGAAGATTACAATTATGTCCATTGGCAGCCGGGGTGATGTACAGCCATTCATCGCGTTGGGGCAAGGATTGATGCGGGCTGGTCATGAGGTCAAGCTGGCTAGCAACAGCACGTTTGCCGGGATGATCACTGGCGCAGGGCTGGGCTTCGCGCTTATCTCCGGCAACCCACAGCAGCTTATTGAGGATAACCGCGAGGCGTTGACCAAACGCTCAGTGTTCGGCGGCTTCAACTTCGCCATGACGTTGCTGCGGCTAGTTGAGCCGCTGCTAGAGCAGATCAACGAGGAGGCAATCTCTGCCTGCGCTGATGCTGAGGCACTGATCTACTCCCCAACGATGATGGTACCGGGGCTGGCGATTAGTGACCAGCGGCGCATCCCCGGCACGCTAGCCCAGCTAGCCCCGACCTTTACCCCAACCCGCGAGATCACGCCGATCTTCCTGCCAGAGTTGCCGTTGCCGAACCTGCTGCGCGGCTGGTACAACCAACTGGGGTATGGCATAACCAAGCAGTTTGGGCGGTTGATTTGGTCGCGCTTCGGTAATCCGCTGCGGCGCGAACTGGGACTGAAGCCGCTCTCTTTGGGAGCGATCTACCGACGGCAGCAGCGTGGTCGCATCCAAACTTTGTGTGGCTGGAGTCGCCACGTTGTGCCGAAACCTGCCGATTGGCCTGCTGCTCATCAAGTAACCGGCTACTGGTTCGTCAACCCGGCTCTGGTCGAGCCACCTACCCCCGGTCTGGTTGAGTTTCTGCAAGCTGGACCAAAGCCGATTTACTGCGGGTTCGGCAGCATGGTGGGCGGGAACAGCTTGCAGCTGTCGCAAACAATCCTTGCCGCCGTTGAACGAACTGGCTGCCGGGCGGTGCTAGCGACTGGCTGGGGTGGGTTGGTGGCCGACGAGGTGCCGGACAACGTGTTCGTCATTGAGCGAGTAGCACATGACTGGCTGTTCCCGCAGACAGCAGCGGTGGTACATCACGGCGGGGCTGGCACAACGGCGGCGGGCATCAAGGCAGGGGTGCCGGGGATCATCATCCCTTTCTTGGCTGCCGACCAGCAGTTTTGGGGTAACCGGCTGGCAAAGCTGGGCGTAGGTGTGCCACCACGTCGCTACCAGGACGTAACGGTAGACTGGTTGGCTGAGGCACTGACCGCTGTGCAGGCTGCTGAGGTACAGCAGCGAGCTAGTGCGTTGGGGGAGCAGGTGCAGGCCGAGGGCGGGGTGGAGCAGGCAGTAGCAGTGTTTGAGGCGCACACGGCAAGATGGCACAGCCGTGCAATGCAGACAGTGAGTCCATAATCGAGCCACTTACCTCCTGGAGAGTGCCGATCAGAAGCCGCCAGACTCTTGATGCACTCCTGGATCGGTGGCTTGAATAGAGATGTAGCCGTTCAAGTTACAAGTGGCTTCAATCTCTACTCACCCAAAAGGCGCGTGCAACACCAGGGCCGTCGTACTTGCCTGTCTCAAGTCGCTTCTTTCTTCCAATCTCCACCCACACTGAAGGGTGGATGCAACAAGCGGCCAACGTATGTGCAGTGCTACACTCGCAAGGTTCAACCACCCACTTCTACGAGGGGGTGTAAGATTTAGGCGAAGCCGCTACCTACCTGATCCACTAAACCGTGTCAATCTTCACCCTTTGATGCGGGTGGGGATTCAACTCGCGCCTATACTTTAGACACTGACCCAGACCATTGTTTCAATCCTTCATCCATCTCTTGGGGGGCGGTGCTAGACACCGCCCCAGTCAGTTTCAACATGGTATCAACCTAGATGCAAGCAGTCTACCTAGGATGCGGGTGTGACATGGCGGCCCAATGATACACACAGTAACGCCCGTGTTTCAATCCCCACCCACCCGAAGGGCGAGTGCAACGCCGATTGCCCCAGAACTGCTGGTCAGCGGAAAGGTTTCAATCCCCACCCATCCCTTCGGGATGGGTGCAACTTTGTTTGCGATTGTCATCGCCCACCATGCTGCCGTTTCAATCCCACCCAGCCCCTTACCCTCAAGCAGCAGGCCGGGTGCAGTTATACTACCGGTTAGCTGACCAACCGCGTCAGGGCCACGCCTGCGGGTAGGTCATGGTCGTCAATGTCCACGATGTAGTCACGGTAGTTGCGAGCGACTTCCGACCTCACCTGCCGCTCAACCGTCAGCCGCTCAAACAGCTTGTCAGCGGGAGCGTTACCCAGATGTGACTCGTGGCTGAAGATGTACAAGCCACGACACGCTATCATGCCTCGCGCCGCCGAACGGTCGTTGTCCCACATCTGTTGCAATGCCTGCCAGAACAACGCAAGATCATCTTTGTTTGCGCCGCTGCGTTGCGCGAAGTGCGGGTTGAAGAAACCGTGCGCCCGGTAGAGGCCGTAGGGGATGATCGCTTTGCGCCCCATCTCCGTCTGCTTGCCCTCTCTGCCACTACCGTCGCTCTCGCTTACGATCACCTTCATGTCCTCCTCACGGGTGACGGTGATACGAGTGATAGCTATATCTAGCGGCACAACGGCATCAATTGAGCGGGCGAAGGTTAGTTGCATTGGCCCACGTACCTGCCCGGCGTTCACGCCAGTGGTCATCACCGCACCGGACATCCGCACGTCGTAGAAGTTCTGGCACATCCAGTCGCGGGCTGCCGCGACATCGCTCATCACCTGTTTCGCGCCAGTGGATTTTAGGCCAAGGGCTGTATAGGCCCGCTGGTGCTGGGCGTTGAGGGCAGTCCCACTCTGCACGTAAATCTTGTTGCGCTCCTCGTCGCCGCGCATTACGTCCACGTAGTCGCGCACCTTGCGCTTGAGGCACACGTCGGTGACAAGCCCCTGCATCGTTTCAGGGTCGGTACGCGGCAAGTTGCCTGCGTCGGGGTCGCCGTTGGGGTTGCCGTCAGTAACATCAAACAGCAACACGAAGTCATGGCGGCGGGTAGGGTCAGTGTGAGTCTGGTTAGTCATTGTTGTTCTCCCTCGTACTTGGGTTGTTCGTTAGTCCGCTGTCGGGCTGCCTTTGCTTGCGCTCGTTCAGCCGCTCGCTGATGGTAGTAGCCAAGCGCAACTAGACCCTGCTCTCTTAGATTGAGAGTTGTCGGAAAGCCAGTGCTGGGTATTTGTACCATCACCTCCTCCAATGTCTGCTGGATGCGGTATGCGGCAGTGGGGTAGTCACGAACCAGCTTTGGCAGGTGGGCGGTAGTTGCCAAGCGGATCAGGCTGGGCATGACCGTTGCTGGACTGGTTGATGCCGCACCGTAGTAGCGGTTGACGATACCGGCTTTGGGGTTGCCGAGCGCAAGATTCTGTGTTCGTTCCAACACTGCCAGCAGCCGCCCGCACTGGTAAGCGACGTTGGGTACATCAGGCTCAAGTTGTACCATGTAATCCTCCTTGCTATAGTAAGTGGCTGGTGGCTCAAGCTCGTCCCAACTGCTCAACAGCAGTTTGACCAACGCAGCATGGGAACGGCTAACAGTCTGCTCGGCACGGATGCGCTGTAGTACCGGAGCAAGTAGGGCTAGAGGTAGCGGCCTGCCAGTCAAGGCCGCTCTCAGTAGCGTTTGCGCTGTTGCTGGTTTGAGGTCGGTACTGGGGTCGCGCACGGTTGCTGCCGCCAGTGCATACAGGCCAAGTGGTCGCTGAATAATCCCATCATAGCCAACGAGCCGTTGGTGAATGAACCACTGAGCCAGTCCACGCTTGATGCTGCCCAGCGTGGTGTCCAACCAATCGCGCACAACCACCCGTCCGATGTTGGCCGTCAGCACAGCCACGTAGAAGGCTGGGTTAACTGCTGGCTGCTCTCCGCTGTAGACTGAGCGCAGCAGATCACGCACCTGTTCGGGATGTGGCTGGTCAAGTAGCGTCCAGAAGTTGAAGCCCTGACTTTGCTTCGTCCAGAAGACAAAGACAGTGTCGCCGATGGTGTAGCGGCTGACTTCTATCCGATTGGTGAGCAGGGCGTTGAGTGCCTTTGTTGTGCGCTCGCCGCAGTCGCTACAGGTAGGAGCGACCAGTGAACGTTCAAGTCCATAGGACTCGAAGGCAGCAGCGTTGGCTGAAACGAGGGTAGTGCCACTGGATTGACCACCCGGTACGCCCTTGATTGCACCCTGCATCCGACTGAGTGCTGGGCGAACCTGACCGCAGACGAGGCACTGCATCATCGGCGCATCGTCCGGCGGCTCATGCTCCTGCGCCCAAAACGCTTGTACACTCAGCAGGTCAACTGGGCGCACTGCCTCACGGCCAAACCCTACTTGGAAGGTGATGAGGCCAGCGGGGTCAAAGTCGTCAGGTAGCTCAAGCTGCTGAAGTGGGCCGTTTTGCAGGAAGGCCAACACCGCCATGACTGCTGGCTCGTTGGTGGACACGGCACAGCGGGACAGTAGTTCGATGTAGGCAGCATTGACGACTTTAGTTCGTGTGGCCGACTTGCCCGGAGTAGAATAGCCCAACGTGTAAGCGGCACGGTCGGCCAGCAGCAGCGGTCTGACTTTGCTGGTGCGTCGCACCTGCGGCACCAGCAGCGGTAGCCCTCGTCGGTTACGCTCCTCAGCCAAATCCTCAAGGCGGCCAGTGATGCAGCGGCCCTTCGCATCGAGGGTGATCAGATAGCGTACAGCAACCCGGTTGTAGAGGCGTGGCGGCAGTTGTAGACGCTCATCGGCGTACTCACGTAGTCTTTGGAGCAGCACAGCACACCTCCTTTGCTGGCAAATCAGGCACGTGCAGCACGCCGGAATTAAGTTGAGCGGGGAAGAAGTGGGGTGTGCCAGTACCGTCGGGGTTGTAGTGCAGGTCAAGCAGCATCAAACCAAGCTCCTCGCTGTGCTTGATTGGCTGCTCGTCAGGGTCAACCGGCCCAAATGCCGCACTGAACTCACGGCAACCCAGATAGGGTGTGGCGAAGCAGCGGCCCTGCGCCACCCGTCGCCTGAACTGGTCGCGGTATTTGGCAACGTCGGCAGTGGCATCGGGCGCAAGCTCGATCTCAGCCCGGATGCGATAGGCAACATCACGTAGCAGCAGGGTGTGTCGCTGGGTATGATCAGCGGTCACATCGTAGCCACCCACCCCTTGCTCCCTCCAGCGGCGGGCGATGACCTCACTTTGGCGGCTCTTAACCTCGTTGCGCGTCAGATTAAAGTAGCGGATAGGCTTAAGTACATGGATTGCGCGTACCCGCCAGCGCATCTCCGGTTTCCACATGATTGCTTCCAGCACCCCACGTGCAGCCGATGGGGTGATCAAAGGATAGCTGACCCGCTCAACCTTGTGTTCAGGGCGGGTGAAACAGGCAAAGTCGCCCGCCACCCGTACCTCAAGTAGTGAATAAGGGGACATCGTTGCTCCTTCCTCGTTTGTTGGGTAGGGTCAGGCCGAGCCGTTGGTCGTACTCACCACGCCACTCGCCGAGGGCAAGGTCAGGTGTAACGGGCTGGATCAAACCAGCCGTGATGTACTGGTCTGCATCATGTCGGGTCAGGTTGACAAGGTACGGGTGCAGGCGGCGCATGAGGTTGCGGGTTGGTTTAAGGCGGCCTTCACGTAGACCGGCGATGATTTGCTGCACTTGAAACCGCACCTGTTCGCTGCCATAGCTGACCACGAGAGGATAGGTAGGCTCGATCATCTGGAAGCGGTCGGCAGTTAGCGGGTAGTCGAAGGCAGCGCGAGCCTGTTGCACGCCTTCGCGGTCAAAGAGCAGCCGTCGGTACAACTCCCGATAGTAGGCGCGGTAGGTGGTAGGGTCGTCCGGCACACTGAGGCTACCCACCGCCTGCAACAGCCGAGTGATGTCCGCCCCTTTGAGGTAGGCAGCAGGCGGCATCGCTTCGTCCGCTGGCCGGAAGATGACGACGCAGCCAAGACTGGCTAGCCGACCCTCACGGTTGCAGCGACCCGCCGCTTGGATGATGTATCTAGCGGTGCAATTGAGCGCATGACAAAGGGGAAGTCAAGGTCAACCCCAGCTTCCACTACCTGAGTCGAGACGAGGCGACACGTCTCCCCAGCGGCTAGCCTGCGGCGCACCTCGGCCACCACCACGCGGCGGTGGGCAGCACAGAGCATGGTCGAGAGGTGCAGCACCCCTGCATCGTCAGCAAGCTGGTCAAGTAGCTCCTGCGCGTGCCGTCTGGTGTTGACGATAGTGAGTATTTGCCGCTCCTGCCGCATAGTGCGGGCAACCTCAATCCAGCTTTGGGCGCGGTCAAGCTGCCAGTCGTACTCCACCCGTCGCAGCAGGGTGAAGTAGCGGCGCGGCTCTGGCACGATCTCACGGGCAGCAAGGTTGGCAAAGACAGGGATCGTGTCGAAGGCGGGTTGAGTCGCGGTGGAGAAGACGACGGTTGCACCGTAGTTCTGGACAAGTTGACGCAGGCCGTCAAGGATCGGTTCGAGCAGGTGGATGGGGAGTGCCTGCGCTTCGTCGAGGATGATGACGCTACGTGCCAACCGGTGCAGCTTGCGACAGCGTGATGGCGTGCAGGCGAACAGGCTCTCGAACAGTTGCACGGTCGTAGTAACGATAAGCGGCGCGTCCCAGTTCTCGGCAGTAAGCCGCACCCAGTCAGAACCCTCCTCGTAGCCTTCAACCTGACTGTGATGTTCCAGCACCGTCGGCGCAGCCAGGCCGCCGAAGATCGAGCGATAGACGCGGGCCGTCTGCTCGGTGACGGTGGTAAAGGGTACGGCGACGATGACCCGCCGCAGGTCATGCTTGAGCGCGTGCCGCAGAGCGAAGGCCAGCCCAGAGCGGGTTTTGCCTCCGCCAGTCGGTACAGTCAGCCGGAAGAAGCCGGGCGGTAGCTTGGCAGCTTCAAGGCAAGCCTTGTAGATGTCGGCGCGGGCCTGAGCCAGGGTGGAACTACCCTGTGCGGGTAGGGCGTTCTGGTTCTGCTCGAAGGCTTGCCTGTGTGCCGGGGTCAGAATGTTTTCACCACGTCGCTGTTCAGTGCGTTCACTATCAAAGTGCTGTTCGGTGTCCAGATAGTCGGCATCCACCAGCGCAGAGAACAGCATTCGCAATGCGAACTCGGCAACCAACGGGGTTGCGGTCAAGGCAGGCAGTAGTTCAAGCCGTGCTTCTGGCTCAAGGTCAAGGATCATAGCACGGGCGCGGGCAAGTGCGTCAGCCGCAGCATCGCCAGCCATTTCGCGCAACCAGCCATCGAAGCTGGCGAGTGCGCCCAAGCCGCCGTGATGACCCTGGATCAGCAGGGCGCAAGGGCCAAGCCAGTCGCGAGCAAGCTGCGAACCGGCGGCCTTGTGGTCAACGCGGCTGCGCGGCTCGTCCGGTCGATAGTAACAAGTTTCAAGGTAAGCCTGGAACTCCGGGTTGAACTTGCCGAGGTCGTGCCAGAGGCCGACGTAGTAGGCAAGTTCGCCTGCGCCGAAGCTGCTGGCGAACTCGCGGGCAAGCTCTGCCGTGCGATGTAGATGGTCGGTAAGCTGGTGCCACTCGCCAGCCTGGTTGGGGGTGTGGGCGTAGTACATGGTGCAACCTCCTTTCGGTGCTACACCCTACCCTCATGCCCGACCAGGCAAGGCGGCTTTTTGCCTTGCCGTCGGGCTGGCTACGTCCTATTCCGGTACGTAGTTACTGTTTCTGTGTGGTGGCGATGGTGGTTGCTGCTCGGCTTGCTCCGCCAACTGCTCCTGGCGGCGGGTAGTGCCTAGCCGATTATGGGCGTCAGGGTCGCTGGCTGCATCCACGTTCTGATCGAACCGCTGCCACGAGGCTTCGGTCAGGCGGTCGATCTCAGCTTGCTGCTCTGGGGTAAGGTTCTGCTCGTTCATGCGCCGTTCTCCTTGCGGGTAGGGTGTGCCAAGGCAAAGCAAAGAGGTCAGCGGCGTTGTTCGCCTGCTGACCTCTCGTTCTGGTCTATTGCTATCTATGTGTCTGGCTGTGGAAGGTGCTGACAAGACATCCGCTGCTTTGTGCCACATGGTTAGATAGCTTCGGTACTACTTGATCTTGACGATGTACTTAGACTTAGCTTGCACAACTCCGTTCTTAATTATTTCGCAAACCATATCATGACTTCCTCGGTACTTGGTCGTTTCCCAAGCGGCCTCATCCACTACTATGCCCGCAGGACGAGGAGTGATGCTGCTCTCCTTAGCGGCCTCACGACCGTGATTCCTAACTGTCCACCTAACTTCATAGGGTCTCAGAACGTCTGTAGATGCAACTTTGAAGCATAGCCACGTCCATTTTGGCAGCGACCAACCATTGCTAGAATACCGCCCTAGAAGCGCGCCTTCCCTCTCGTTAGAAGTAAAGGCCTCGATCTCAACACGTTTCGGTTGACTGGCTGCGGGCAGAGTGACAGCCCTGATCTCCTCGTCGAACGCGTCCTCAGTAAACTCCTCATCTTCAGACATGGCTGCTGTCGCTGACTCAACCAAAGACACTTTATCGCTGGCTGGTTCTGTCGGAAAGTCAGTACCAAAAATGACGTTCCAAGCCTCTGCACTCTTTTGGATGGTATCCATACTACGAGCTGCTTCAGCAGCTGCCAGCGACTCCTGTACTATCTCCGCAAACCGCTTGGCCTCATCTGGTTCAACGCTCAGGCTAAGGATTTTGTCAGTATTACCCAAGTCTGGAACATCTGGGAAGTTGCCTTCTGTTAGTAGATCACCACAATCTTCCCAGAGGTTGGACAAGAAGTTAACAAAGGCTTCAGCATAGGTCGGTGCATCAGCATCTTGGTACTTTGCCACAAGAGACTCAAGGGTGAAGCCTTTTGGCACAGGCCGCTCAATCTCACGTAGATAATGAGCTTGGTAGCGGTACCAAGCCTTGACGATCTTTACAAAGGGCACGTAGTGACCACCTCCCAACTCGTTTAGTTGGGTTGCTGCCTCCATGTGACCTACTGGATAGGTGTCGATCCACACCTCCAATGGACGGTCTGGAATCTCAAGTGGATTGTTATCATCATTAACAGACACCACAGGAACCACGTCCAAGGTCGTACTCGACATATCAATACGCACCGAACGACGCTGCATAGCTGTCTTAGCTTGGTATCCAACTTGCTCCAAAACGGCACGGAGATCGATGACTACATCCTCCGGTTCATTCTGATCAGTCTTAATGTTCAACAGTATGCAAACATCTACATCCTTGATTGGCTGGATAGCCGTGTTGCGTGCGTAGGAGCCATACAGAAAAGCGTCGTTGTACCATTGCTTCCATTTCTTGTCATTATGATTAGCAAGACGGCTTCTCAGAGTTTTGTGGAGTTGAATAGCCAAATCCCTACTGGCAGAGCTTGGCTGAATCTCACGCAGATAACGGCGGAAGTAGCTAGGAATGTCCACTAATGAGCCTCCATGTTCATGGTGTAAGCAAGCCTGTACCCATCGGCATTGTGATCATAATATACATGAACTCTGTGCCGGTCAACAAGCTGCCGACCGACCAAAGCTGCAAACTCAGTTGACGAAGCTACAAAAAGATGCACATCTTCCACTTGCTCCCTGTCCCACAGTTGGCGCAGAGTATCGCCAAGCTGCTGTGCCAATGCTCGTGCTTGGTCTGGGCTGGTAATTGCATCTCGCGAAGGGCCATCTGGTGGCACGCAACGAACCCGCCAACGTGGTGTTATTGAGTTCTGCTTGCGCCACTTAGTAACATCTTGACTAGTGTCGCGGCTAACAGCAACCTCAACAATAGCTACATGATTATCGGCTTCTCCGGGTTGACGAGTAGGGATAAAGTTAAAGCCACTACCCCTCGGCCCGTCCGCCGCCCAAGTATCTTGCCTAGTACAGAGTTGCAATTGTAGACTCCCTTTGGGAGGGAAGCTATGACCGAGGGCAACAGCAACCGGCAACCTTGCCTTCAGCCACACGCTCACCAAGTTTGGTCGCCCTTGTTGAGCTAGGATGCTTGTTACATCGGCAAGGGCGGGCAGAAGGGTTTGGTGCCAGACGTTGGGATCAGGATAGTTGCCATCAAACCAAGCTGACCAGTCTAGATCGAGGTGCAAGCGGTCGGTGGGAGGTATGTAAGGGAAGGTGCGAAGACAAATGCTCAACCCTTGCTGCCTGTCCTCATCACGGCTTCGGCGCAAGGCCAGAGCTGACCTCAGCGTGCGTTTTGCTATGGTTTGTACCTCTTGTTCCGAAGGTACAGTGTCAGCAACCTTCTCCGCGTTGAAGTCCGCAAGCGAAGTTAGCCCTAGATCGGCGCAGTGAAGTGCAAGCTGACCAAAAGAGACACCTTGCAGCACAGGGATGATGTGAAACTGAGGATCACGCTGCCAACGCGCCAGAGCAGTTGGTACTTCGTACCGCCAGATGAAGTCGGAATTGAGCAACCGCTCAGTCACGTAGAAAAGGATAGCATCGCAGCCATTGTTAACTAGCTCGCGCAGCCGCGCAACGTTGTGACCGCCAAGCTCCAAGCTGGTTTGATCGCGTACCACCCGAACCCCACGCAACTGCAAGGCGCGTTCAAGCAGCAGCACTGCATCTTCATCCTGTCTCGCGTAGCTGATGAAAACTGAAGCCGGGTCGTGAGAACCCAAACGGTTGTTGGGTTGCTGTCCATCATTGGTCATTATCTGCTGCTGCTCCGTAACTGGTTCATCCCCAGGCAGCTTTGGCAAGCTGGCATTAGCTGCTGCCTTCTGTTCTGGCTGCCCAGCCACAATTGTCACCCGCCGAAGTGGGATGTAGTCAGCAACGTAGGGGTACTGGTTGGCCCAGTCAGCGAGAAACTCAACGCCTAGCACCGCAACTGCTGGAGTATTGGAGCCAAACCACTTTTGTACGTACTCGGTTAGACCAGTTCTCAGTATGTCCTGCTGTTCAGCAGTAAGGCTTTTGCAGAGACAAACCACGTAGCGGTAGCCCTCACGAAGTCTGTTACTCAGGTAACGTTCTTCTGGTTCAACTTCAACAATCGTCTTGCCACGTGGCTTTTTAGCATTTGGCCCCACGAGTTCTCTGATAAGTGCCTCAAGCAAACCTTGAATGCTCCTACCACCCATCTTCTCTGTAGCTTTGAACTGCCAGACGGTCCTTTTATCAAGCAGACCCTTGCTGTCACTGGCGAATCCATGTACAGCAGCATCAGCACCGCCGTCGGGAACATCCGTCCGCAGGGTAGTCACAACCTCGGTGGATTTTATATCCAACTGGCGTGCATGAGCCTCGATCAGAGCGTTCATAAACTTGGCGAAGTCGTAACCACCGGGACGTTGTAGATTGAGGAGGTCTAGTGCATCTATGGGGGTGTTAACTTGGATGCTCAATGCTTCTCTTGGGCGTACTTCCTCTGTCCTGTAGTAGGTTTGTGCTGAACCTATTGTTTGGTTGGCTGGAAGGCTTAGATTAAAGTTCCTTTGCTTTACACGCTGTTGGCCCTTCTCTACTATGTAGGGTCGCCACACTGGGTCTTCTTCAGGTTCAATCTCAACGGCAAAGGTATAGGTGACAAGCTCAATAGACCGATCCTCAACCAGCCCCTCAAGGATGTCCTCGAACATTGGGGAACTCACACCAGTTACTTTGCTAAAGTAGCTAACTTGGTGTTCGTGTTCGTTGGACTTGTAGTGGTAAGGATGTTTGTCCTTGACTTGCTGAAGGTAGGACAATATGCGCTCCACAGCAATCTCTTGGTATAGGGCTTTGCTTGCAGCCGTGAAGCTACCATTGAACACATACAAACCTTCTTCAGCTTCCTTATTCTCTCCAACAATAAGTGATGGTAGTTCTTTAACTTCCCCATAGGAACAAGGTAGAGGCAGAGTTGAAGGTAGGGTCGCGCCGTTCTTCAAAGCGCGGAAGCTACAACCTTCTGATCCTTGCTCATACTCACCTTCAAACTGGCTGCTGTCTTGCCACATGAGGAAATTGGCTATTTTGAAGAACAATGCTCTCTGTTTAACCGTTGGCTCTGTGCTTTTTTGACCGCTCAACCTTACTCTCCTTGTATCCACTAGCTACTTTTGTTCACTGCACCTTAGCTCAGACTCAACATCATTTAGGGGAACCTAGCTCCCCCGCAACCTCCCGGAACTGCGCCAGCGCAGCCTCCAAGTCCTCCATGATCTCGGCCGCCAGCACATCTGGTTCCGGTAGAGTGGCACTATCTTCCAGCGACAGGTCGCGCAGCCAGGTGATGTCCAGGCTGGCTTTGTCGCGGGCGGCGATCTCCTCGTAGGTGTAGCACCGCCACCGGCCTTCGGGATTGCTCTCTGACCAGGTAGCTGTGCGCTGATGGCGGTTGGCCGCATGGTAGCAGGCAACGAAATCATCCAAACCTTCGGCCTTCAGTGTACGCTGCTTGAGGGTGAAGTTCTGGTTGGTGCGGAGGTCATATATCCAGACCTCTCTGGTAAGTGCGGCCGGCCTCCGGTCGAAGAACAGCACGTTGGCCTTCACCCCTTGCGAGTAGAAGATGCCGGTGGGTAGGCGCAGCAGGGTATGCACGTCGTACTGCTCAAGCAACTTGCGCCGGATCGTCTCGCCTGCGCCGCCCTCAAACAGTACGTTGTCAGGGACAACCACTGCCGCCCGGCCATCCTCGTCCAGCAGCGTTTTGATGTGCTGGATGAAGTTTAGCTGCTTGTTGCCGGTCGTCGTCCAGAAGTCCTCGCGGTTGTAGGTACGCCCCTCGTCGGCTTCGTCGTCACCTGATTTACCACCGCGCTTGCCAAAGGGTGGGTTGGTCAGGATCATACTGTAGCGGCTGCCGGGATCGACCAGCAGGCTGTCCTTAACCTGGATCACGCTCTGGTCACTGTCCAGCCCCACGCCATGCAGGTAGAGGTTCATGACGCAGAGGCGGGCAGTTTCCGGCACCAACTCCCAACCGCTGAGAGCAGCACCACGCAAGTGCCGCAACTGGTCACGGTTGAGCTTGTAGCTGTCTTTAACGTAATCGTAGGTGGAGAGGAGGAAGCCACCAGTGCCACAGGCGGGGTCGCAGATGGTGTCAGCGGGACGCGGCTGCATCACGGCAACAATAGCTTCGATCAGTGGGCGCGGGGTGAAGTATTGACCAGCACCCGACTTTACCTCTTGAGCGTTACGTTGCAACAGGTCTTCGTAGATCGCGCCCTTCACGTCCACATCCATGCTCGACCAATTCACCTCGTCAATCAGCTTGATCAGGCGGTAGAGGCTGGCGGGGTTGCGTACCTTGTTGACCGCGCCGCTGAAGATGGTACCGACCAAGCCGGTCTCGCCACCCAGCCGACCCAGCAGGTTGTCGTAGTGCTGGCGCAACTCCTCACCCGACCTGCCGCGCAGGAGCGGCCACTCCTTGCCGAGCGTGTTGGCTTTGCCTAGCTGCTCCTCGCGCTCGTTGATCATCTTGAGGAACAGCAGGTAGGTTAGCTGCTCAAGGTAGTCGCCGTAAGATGTCCCGGCGTGGCGCAGTTCGTGGCAGTAGTCCCAAATGCGCTTGCCGATGTCGGATGCTGTCTCCATAGTTTGTCTCTCCCTAGAGTAGCCGTCCCTGACCTGCGGCTGCCCGGTTGCTCCTACGCTTCGCCTTTGGTGCCGCAGAACGCTTCGTCTTCTTCTCACCGGCTGTGTTGCCTGCTTCTGCACGCTGCTCTCGGATGCAAGCCAACAGGACGCTGGCTGGCTCATCGTTGTGGTCTTGCGGCACCAGCTTGCCGCTGAATGCCCGCTTGAGGATCGCCTGCCGTAGCCGCCCAGCCCGCTTCAGGTTAGCAGTGATGGTAGCTTGTAGCTCATCCACCACTGACAGCCGACGCTCCACCTCGGCGACGATGCGCTGCTGCTCGGCAAGAGGAGGTAGAGGTAGTACAATGGATTTTATCTTGGACACGCTCAGCGTGTACAGACCACTAGTTGATGATGCCACTGCCCTCATCTGAGCAATGCCTTGAGGGGAGTTTAGGTACTGGCTTGCGTAGATGGC
>Ga0209724_1002624_pt1 | contig 15245 bp, 14 predicted proteins | sample grotaG_FD_184143 | JGI IMG/M metagenome (GOLD analysis project Ga0209724, IMG submission 184143) | Glacier valley bacterial and archeal communities from Borup Fiord, Nunavut, Canada, to study Microbial Dark Matter (Phase II) -... | ecosystem: Environmental > Aquatic > Freshwater > Ice > Glacier ...
CAGAAAATCGACTCGGCCGACCCCTGCGATCCCAACCTGTCTTCTCATCGGTAAGCGGAACGGCCGCATGCGAAACCACACCAGCGATTCGGTTCCGCTCTCGCAGAGGCCGTCTACGTGGGCCAACCACTGTCGGTCGACGGCGGATGCCCGCAGCAGCAGTCGCGGGAAGGCTGAACGCAGATGCGGCCAGGTGTGGAGAACTGAGTCGGCGACGGCGGTCGTGGCATCCGGTTGCTGGCAGGCGAGAACGTCGATGAGGCACTCCATCGGCGGCAGCATGAAACGCGACCCCGCACTCGATTCGCGCCAGTGAATGTTCACGCCCCGCGCTAGCCGCAGGCGCATGTCATGCGGTGTTCGCAGCCGACAGCTATTCGGCCCGACCGTCACGTGCAGGAGATCGGCCGGAAACGACCACGCCCCCTGCAGGTCGAGCGCCGAGAGGCAACTCAGACGGCCGCCGACCCTGACGGCGCGAAGCAGAAGCGGGTGGATGTCGCTGCTCGCGTACCACCCCTGGCGAACGCGGATCACGGAGTGGCCGGCGACGGCGTTGACCAGGTCACGCCGGGAATGACCGTCGCCGTGTAACTCGAACGTCGCAGCGAGATCTCCGTGGCGAGCGACGGAAGAAGCAACCGATCTCATCCACCGAGCGTGCCGGGCCATCCCGCCCGTGCCGGTCCCCACGAGCCAACACGTGCACAACCGGTGTCTCCGGACCAAATGAAGGACTAGTGGGAGCGAGTCACAGGTTACGGGGCGAACCAGGTGCTTTTGTGCGCGGAGTCCTTCATTTGGCTCAGGGGGGAGGGGTGTGCCGCCTCCCCGACGACGCGGCTGGCCCCGCGACGGCCCGCGCGAAGCCAAGACGGGCCGTCGGGAGCCGTCGGTAGAATTGGGCGGCGATGACGTACCTTCTCGATCCTGCCGAGCGCCTGCCCGTGCCGAGCGCGACGCAGCCGAGCGCTGGCATCCACGACGAGACGCTCGCCGGGCTCAACCCGCAGCAACGCAAAGCCGTCGAATACCGCGGGCCGTCGCTGCTCATCGTGGCCGGCGCCGGTTCGGGCAAGACGAGCGTGCTCACCCGTCGCATCGCGGGGCTTCTGCAGAGCCGTGAGGCATGGCCGAGCCAGATTCTGGCGATCACCTTCACGAACAAGGCCGCCGCCGAAATGCGCGAGCGGGTGCGTCTGCTCGTCGGCGATGAAGCGACCGACGGGATGTGGATCTCCACCTTCCACTCCGCGTGCGTGCGCATCTTGCGTCGCCAGGCCGCTGTGTTCGGCATGAAGCAGGGCTTCACGATCTACGACACTGCGGACACCCGGGCTCTGCTCAAACGCATCATCAAGGAGTTGGATGCCGACACGCTCGGCTTCACCCCCGGCGGCGCGTCATCGCGGATATCGAAGCTCAAAAACGAACTCACGTCGATCGACGCATTCGCCCGCTCGGCCAATCTCGAAGACCCGAAGGAGTCGGGGTTCCTCGAGATCTTCCGTCGGTACAGCGCGGCCCTGCGCCGCGCCAACGCCCTCGATTTCGATGACATCATCGCCGAGACGGTTTACCTTTTTCGTGCCTTCCCGGATGTCGCGGCCCTCTACCAGCGCCGCTTCCGACACGTGCTCGTGGATGAGTACCAGGACACGAACCACGCGCAGTACGCGCTGATCCGCGAACTCGTGCGGCCGGTGTTGCGCGAGCACGTGCCCGCCGACACCAGGATGCGGCTCGATGCGACCGGCGGCATCCCCGCGGCATCCCTGACGGTGGTGGGCGACAGCGACCAGTCGATCTATGCATTCCGTGGGGCGGACATCCGCAACATCGTCGAGTTCGAGCGCGACTTCCCGCGCTCGACCGTCATCCTGCTCGAACAGAATTACCGCTCGACCCAGAACATTCTCGATGCTGCCAACGGCGTCATCTCGAACAATTTCGACCGCAAGGCCAAGAACCTCTTCACGGTGGTCGGCGCGGGCGAGCCGATCATCGGGTACACGGGGTACTCCGGGCACGACGAAGCGCAGTTCGTGGCCGACCAGATCGAAGCGCTTCGCACCGACGGGACGAGCTACAACGACGTCGCGGTCTTCGTGCGCACCAACTCGCAGACCCGACCGCTCGAGGAGATCTTCATCCGCTCGGCGATCCCGTATCGCATCCCCGGGGGCACGAAATTCTACGAACGCGCCGAGATCAAGGATGCGATGGCCTACCTCATCCAGGTCGCCAACCCCGACGACGACCTCGCGCTGCGTCGCATCCTGAATGTGCCGAAGCGCGGCATCGGGCCGGCGACCGAGGCGGCGATGCAAGCGCACGCCGACCGCATGGGGATGCCGCTGCGGCAGTCGCTGGCCGACGCCGGGCAGCTCGGTCTCGGGCCGAAGGTCACGACGGCGATCCTCCAGCTCGGTGAGATCTTGGATGCCGCGACCGCCGGGGCCGCGACCGCCGCGCCCCACGACATCCTCACCGACCTGCTCGTCAAGACGGGCTACCACGCGGGGCTGAAGTCCAGCGGCGACGCACAGGACGAGGCGCGCGCCGAGAACCTCGAGGAGTTGGTTTCGCAGGCGAAGGAGTTCCGCACGATCACGCCGGAGGGGACGCTCATCGACTTCCTCACGGGGGTGGCCCTGTTCGCGGCGGCGGATGAGATCGATGACACCGACGGATCGGTCTCGATCATGACGCTGCACACCGCGAAGGGGCTGGAGTACGACGCGGTCTTCCTCACCGGCGTCGAGGAAGACCTGCTGCCGCACCGGATGTCCGCCAATGAGCCAGGCGGCGTCGCCGAGGAACGTCGACTGTTCTACGTGGGGATCACCCGCGCCCGTAAGCGGCTGTTCCTCTCTCTGGCGGCATCCCGGGCCAGTTTCGGGGAGATCAACGTGGCGATGCCGAGTCGGTTCCTGCAGGAGATTCCCGTCGGGCTGATCGATTGGCGCCAGTCTTCCGGGGGAACGTTCCGCGGTGGTCCGCGAGCGATCGCGGGCAGGGCGCCGGCGATGCGCGAATCGTACGGGTCGCTGCCACCGGCACCTCGCGTCAAGACGCAGTGGACGAGTGCGGTCACCGGCCTGGTGCGCGACAACGGCGACCTTACGCTCGAAGCCGGCGATCGCATCCGGCACACCGATTTCGGCGAGGGGCGCGTCTCGGCGGTCACTGGCGAGGGCAGCAAACGGGTCGCCGAGGTGCAGTTCGACACGGCCGGCCGCAAACGGCTGCTGATCAAGATCGCCCCGATCGAGAAGCTCTGAGCCCGCTCTCACGCCCCAGCCCGCGAGCGAGAGTAGCCTGCCGTCATGTCGATTGACGCGGTTCTGCTGAACTGGATGCTCGACTCCGACCCGGCACTTCGCTGGCAGGTCGAACGGGACCTCGCCGCGTCACCTCCCGAGGTGTGGAGGGCGACACGCGCTCGCGTTGCGACGGAGGGCTTCGGCGCCCGGATGCTCGCATTGCAGGATGCCGACGGCCAGTGGGCGGGTGGAGCGTACTTTCCCGGCGACTACGACTTTCACGGATCGGAAGCGGCTCAACCCGGCCAACCGTGGACGGCGACGACGTGGAGCCTGAAGGCGCTCCGCGAGTGGGGAGTGGATGCATCGGTGCTGGCGGGTACCGCCGACAAGCTTGCCGCCAACAGCCGGTGGGAGTACGAGAACCTGCCCTACTGGGGTGGCGAGGTGGATGCCTGCATCAACGGATTCACGATCGCAAACGGCGCATGGCTCGGCGCCGACGTCACCGGATTGGCGAACTGGTTCGTCGAGCACCGCATGGCCGAGGGCGGCTGGAACTGCGATTGGGTGGAGGGCTCCACCCGGGCATCCTTCCATTCCACGATCAACTCACTGGAGGGCATCCTCTCCTACGAACTACGCGGAAATGCCACAGTCGAATTGCGAGCGGCCCGACATGCTGCTGAGGAATACCTGCTCGAGCGGCACCTGATGCGAAAGCTGAGTACCGCTGACCCGGTCGGAGTGTGGCTCGACCGGTTCACCTATCCCGCACGCTGGCAATTCACGGCGCTCCGAGCCGTCGACTACTTCCGGGCCGCGTCGCTGCAGGATGCCACGGAGCCCGACCCGCGAATCGCCGAGGCCGTCGAGTTGGTGCGCGCTCTACGGCAGTCGGATGGCGCATGGCTGCAAGGCCCGCCCGACCCGGGCCGCGTGTGGTTCGCGGTGGACGTGCCCGAGGGCGAACCGTCGAAATGGCTGACGTTCTTGGCGACGCGGGCATTGCTGTGGTGGGACTCGAACCGCTGATCGCGTCGGACGCAGTCAGCTACCGACCAGGCCAAGCTTTCTCCGCATAGTGGCCGTGTCGTCGTTCCAGATCGCGGCGTTCACCCGCACGATGGCGACGAGTCCATCACCCAGGTCAGCAGTCCGCACTTTCAGGCCCATATCTTTTGCCAGCCGTCTGAGTTCGGCGCGCAGCGCCCCCACGTCGCTCGGATCTACTGAGCAAGTCGATTGCCCGGCGGCGACGCACTCGTTGAGCATCTGACTCGCGACTTCGTTCGTCGGTCGGCTACCGCCTCGACCGTCAGCGACCATCATCCGTAGAGCGATGGGTCGAGTTCGTTGATCTTGACCAGCATCCCCCCGGGAGCACGCACTTGCAGTTGCCGCCCGAAACCCTCGTCTGTTGGGCCGGAGACTATGTCCGCGCCGGCGCCCTGCAATCGGGTTTTGACGGCATCCAGATCGGATGCCGCAAAACTCAGTTCCACATCGCCCTCACCCTGCTCGGGGTTGGCCGGGTGCGCCAGAATCTGCAGGTTGGCGCCGCCAACGTTCAAGAGGACGAAGTCACCGTCCCGGCTTCCATTGAGCAAAGAGGCACCGAGGCTCTCATAAAACTGGATCGCGGAGGGCATGTCGGTCACGTGCACCATGGGCTGAAGGCTGATCTGCGGAACGATCATTTTCGATGGCTCTCCCGATAGGTGGCTCATAAGAACTCGCTCCAACCAATCCGAGAGCGAGAGCGACTCGTCGATCGAGCGATGCTTCACTGCGCGGATCAGGGCGGGCGGCAAGGTGACATTGAACTGTTGCTTTTCGGATGCCACCCTCATGACGATACTCTCCAATTGTCTATTTATCTAGATGTATAGGAACTTCGCGGCTGCAAATTCGAAGAAGCATCGGCCGCGGCGAACGTCTAGATGGCGTCCCGAACAAACGCAGCGCTGTCGGTCCCGCCCTAGTTGGCGTCGAAGCGCTGCGCAATTCCCCGTACCGGCAGGGAGGCGAATTCGCGTTTCACGGTCATGATGCGAGTCTGCCGCTCGACGGTACGTCAAAGGCAAGCGGGTCCGTGCCCCACCATAGATCTCGTGACCACCGCCAGCGTTGCCCCGCCCGCGCGATTGACGGTGCCGCGGGCATCCTCTCTCGACCCGACCGACCGTCTGGCGGCGCGGTTGCGCGAGATCCGCGACCAGTTGCAGATTCCGGCCGTTTTTCCCCCTCCCGTGGTTGCGGAGGCGGTCAGCGCCGCGGCAACCGTCTCGCTGCCAGAGGCCGACCTCACGGCCCTCCCGTTCGTGACAATCGATCCGGCGGGCTCGACCGATCTCGACCAGGCTCTGCACATCGAGCGCGCAGCCGACGGTTTCCGGGTGCGGTACGCGATCGCGGATGTGCCCGCCTTCGTGCGCGTCGGCGGCGCTGTCGACATCGAGGCACGATCTCGTGGCCAGACGCTCTATGCGCCAGACGGGCGGGTGCCGCTGCATCCCACGGTGCTCAGCGAGGGTGCGGCATCCCTGCTCGCCGATCAAGTGCGGGCCGCTTTCGTCTGGACCTTCGAGTTGGATGCTCGCGGCGTCGTCGCATCCACGACCCTGGTGAGGGCGCGAGTTCGCAGCGTACGCAAGTACAGCTACGACGAGGCGCAGCACGAGATCGACACGGGCACCGCGCCGGAATCCCTCGCCCTGCTTCCGCTTGTCGGGTCTGCGCGCGTCGCCCTCGAACGGGAACGGGGCGGGGCGAGCCTGGACCGGCCGGAGGAGGAGGTGACCGTCGTCGACGGTGTCTACCGGCTCGAGCGCCGCACGCCGCTGCCGGTCGAGTCCTTCAACGCGCAACTCTCCCTGATGACCGGGATCGCGGCCGCGGGCATCATGCTCGAGGGACGCATCGGCATCCTGCGCACGATGCCGGTGCCGACGACGGATGCGTTCGAGCGGTTCCGGTCCCGGGTCGCGGCCATCGGGTGCCCATGGCCCGAAACGCAAGGGTACGGCGAGTACTTGCGAGCCCTTGACCGAGACAGCCCAGCGGGGCTGGCGGCGCTGCAGGCCGCAGGCTCGCTGTTCCGCGGAGCGGGATATACCGCTTTCGACGGGGAGGCACCGTCCAATCCCATCCAGTCGGCCATCGGCGCCCCCTACGCCCACACCACCGCGCCGTTGCGTCGCCTGGTCGACCGCTTCGTGTTGGTCGCCTGCGAGGCGCTTGCGGCCGGTGCGCCGGTGCCGGGGTGGGTTCGGGATGCCCTGCCGACGCTTCCCGCGATCATGGCGCGTTCCGCGAGCCTGGCGGCCGAACTGGACCGCGCCTGCGTCGACGCGATCGAAGCCGCCCTACTCGTGGACCGGGTCGGCGACGATTTCGGGGTGACGGTGCTGACACAGAAGCCGGGTGGCGGTACGGTGCAGTTGACCGACCCGTTCATCGTGGCCCCGGTCGTTGGCGACGTGCGGGCGGGCCAGCGTATCCGCGTCACGCTCGGGAGGGCGGACATCGAGACGGGGACGGTCGAGTTCATCGCGCCCGGTGGGTCCGGGGGGATTTGGTGATGACCGCGGGCCCGTTGTGCTTTGCGCAATGAAGAAACTTCGCTAACCTAAGCTGTCCATGCCCGTTCTACCCCGCATCCAGGAGTCCGCAATGCCCAGACGAACGATGGCCCCGCGAAAACTACTCCTCGTCGCGGCCGCAAGTGCAGCGCTGATGTTCGTAGGGTCGGCACCGGCCTTGGCCGCCGGCAACGACATAGACCCGGGCGACTCCCTCTACAGCATCTCGTGCGATGAGCTACAAAACACGTGGCAGCTGTTTTCGGTGGACGCGCCAACAGCGTTCTCGACAAAAATCGGTGCCGGGTCTGGGCCGCAAGATGGGCCCGGCGGATGTGCCTTCCAGCCCGCCTATGACGTCACGACGGGTAAGTCCTATTACATCCAGCGAGTCGGGCGGAATGCCACCTCCCTGGCTCAAATAGATGTGACGACCGGCGTGAGCACGACGTTAGGAAGTTACGTTTTCGACAATGGGGATGGCAACTCGCCGCTGGTTCTCGAGTCGATCGCCATCGGCCTCGACGGCTCCATCTACGCCTTCAGTAACGGAGCGCTGTACTCACTCACGCTCACCGGACTGACGCCGACCACACCGGTTAAGGCAACACTCATCAAATCCGGCTTGTCGCTGGACGTATTCGCGTTCGCGGCAGATCCCACATCGGGAGTTCTGTACGCCATCAACCTCGACGATGAGGTTTTTTCCGTCGATGGGTCCACCGGTGATGTCGTGAGCTTCGGGGTTGTGCCCAGAGACGACGACGTGTACGGCATTTACTCCCTGCAGATCGACGGCGCGGGCCGCTTCTGGCTGGAGGTCGACATTCTCGCCAATGACGTGCGGGCAAGCGCACTCCGCAGTTGGACGCTCGGGTCTTCGGCCTATCCAACCAATTCCGGCATATTCACCGACGAGCAATACAACACCGAGGCCATCTTGATCATCCCTGGTGCTGTGCCCGCAACGCTCCCGAAAACCGGAAGCGACGCGGGCTCCCTCGCGATTGCCGCCGGGGCGGGAGTCGCAGCTCTCACGCTCGGGTTGCTGCTCGTGCTGCGTCGCCGCAGGGTCGCATAGCTCCACCACGGTGGCGTCGAAAGCGGCCCCATGTCGCTTGACGCCGAAGGCGGCCCATGTCGCCTGGCACGGAAGGCGGCCCCACGTCGCTTCATCGCGCCCGGTAGGCCTTGAGGTAATGGCGCATCGGCGTGGTTCGGAGTGAGCGCGGCAGCTTCGGGTAGATGGCACGCATCCACCACACAAGCCGCGCGTACCTTCGCTCGTTCAGCGGGAGTCGATAGGCCTCCCTCAATTGCAGGGGCAAAAGGCCCGACGCAACGAGACGCACCGTCGGCATCGCGGCCCTCAGCCACCACGGCCCGACCCGTGGATAAAGCAGTTCCCGCGCGACTGCCCGGGAGCGGTCATCCACGTTCGCGTGAGCGATCTCGCGCATCCAGTAGCTCGTGAACGCTGCACGGCTGGCCGGCCATTGCTCACGCGGCACGCCCAGGGCGGTGCCGACGATTGCGTAATCCGTCAACATACGCTCGGCATCGGCGCTCGACAGTGGCCCGAACACGAGGTCGTGCACGGTGACAGCGGTCTCGTAGAGAGTGGCCGCAACCCAGAGTTGCAGGTCGGTGTCGCGGGCGTCGTATCCGGCGCCGCGCACCGGTGCGTGGGCGCGACCGACCTCTCGGGCCACACGCGCTGCCTCCTCGGGAGTGCCGTAGACGGTGACGTAGAGGTAGGTGAGCGTGCCGGTCAGGCGATCCATCGGCCGGTTGGCGAAGTCGCTGTGCTCGGCAACTCCCGCGGCGACGGCGGGATTGGCGAGTTGCAGCAGTATGGCGCGCGCTCCGCCAGCCAGCAGGATCGCCTCGCAGGCGACATCCTTCATCGTGGTCTGCACCGCGGCCGGGGGCGCGGCCCTGCCCCGAGCCGCCTGGCGGGTTGTCGCGCGATCGCCCATAGGGCCAGTGTGCGCCCGTCAGTCGTCCTGCGGGTATTGGAACACCTCGTCAAGCGGCACCGCGAAGACTTGAGCGATCTGAAAGGCCAGCTCGAGCGAGGGGGAGTAGCGACCCTGTTCGATCGCGATGACGGTCTGGCGGGTGACCCCGATCCTCTCCGCGAGGGCGGCCTGCGTCAGTTCGCTTGCCTCGAACCGCAACCGACGAATCGAGTTGGTCACCCGGGTGGGCTTCACCATGCGGGCATCCCACGGCGGTAGCTGACGATCTTGACAATCGAGGCGAGGATGGCAGAGAGCACGAACGCGAGGTAGAGCACGTTGGCGATCCAGAACGGATGCACCTCCAACATCGCCAGCCCGAGGGCGACGAGGGAACCCGCAATCAAAAACCACCGCCCGGCGTATTCGCCGAAGCGGTAGATCTCGCGGTCGCGCCGGTCTTTCTTACCGGCCTCGCGCGGGGCGGCGAGGCTCGTGAATATCGTGAGCACGATGGTCGCGGCAACCGACACCACGATCATCCACAGCAGCACCGGCGCGTAGGCGACCTCGACGAGCGGCGTGCTGCGGCGAAGGCTCAGCACGATGCCTACGTACACCGAATAGCTGCCGATGGCGGTAATGAGACCGATCCAGGCGGCCTTTTCTTCTGACGACATGTGATCTCCCTAGTAAAGAATTACTTACATTAGAACGGTAGGGCAAGGCCGCAGAAATGTCAAACAAATTGGACATCATCGCGGGCGTCGTCATGGGCACCATCGCGGGCAGCATCATGGCGCTGGGCCACGACCAAGGTCACGAACCACAGCGCGACCGCCACCGCCAGCAGAACTACGGAGGTGATCCCGAGGGCGCCGTGCGCCCGGACGAGCCCACCCCACGACCACGCTCGACCGTGCCAAATGAAGGAACGGAGGCGGGTTTGTTCCTCTACGTCGCATGAACCTGTGACTCGGCACGGGTTCTCCTTCATTTGGCACCACCCGTCCATTTGGCACCACCCGACCGGCGGGCGCCACCCGACCGGGCCCGGCGCAAGCCGGTAGAGTTTCGGAGGGTCGAATCGCGATGAGCGGACGGCCCGACCCGTCCTGATTCCCCGCCCGATTGGATGCCTGCCCCGTGGACCTTTTCGAATACCAGGCCCGCGATCTCTTCGAGGCGTACGGCGTGCCCGTGTTGGCCGGGATCGTCGCCGACACCCCCGATGAGGCGCGCGCCGCGGCAGAGAAGATCGGCGGCACCGTCGTCGTCAAGGCGCAGGTCAAGGCCGGAGGCCGCGGTAAGGCTGGCGGGGTCAGGGTCGTGCACACCCCGGATGACGCGGCAGCCGCCGCCGAGGCAATCCTCGCCCTCACGATCAAGGGCCTCCCGGTGAACCGGGTGATGGTGAGTGCCGGGGCGAAGATCGCGAAGGAGTACTACTTCTCGGTGCTGCTCGACCGGGCCAACCGCTCATACCTGAGCCTCTGCAGCGTCGAGGGCGGGGTCGAGATCGAAGTGCTCGCGGTCGAGCGCCCCGACGCGCTGGCACGAGTCGAAGTCGACCCACTCACGGGAATCGACTTGACCACGGCGCGGGCCATCGCCATCGCGGGCGGCTTCGACGAGACGGTAGCCGACAAAGTGGCCCCGGTCATCGTCATGCTCTACGCCGTGTACACGGGCGAGGATGCGACGCTCGTCGAGGTCAATCCGCTCGTGCTCACGGAAGACGGCGAGGTGCTCGCCCTCGACGGCAAGATCAGCCTCGACGAGAATGCCAGCTTCCGTCATCCTGCGCACGCCGACCTCGAAGATGCTGCGGCAGCCGACCCTCTCGAAGCCAAAGCCAAGGCGCACGACCTCAACTACGTCAAGCTCGACGGTGAGGTGGGCATCATCGGTAACGGTGCCGGACTCGTGATGTCGACCCTGGATGTCGTCAGTTACGCCGGCGAGAAGCATGGCGGTGTCAAGCCGGCCAACTTCCTCGACATCGGGGGCGGAGCATCCGCTGAGGTCATGGCGGCGGGGCTGGATGTCATTCTCGGCGATCCGCAGGTGAAGAGCGTCTTCGTGAACGTCTTCGGCGGCATCACCTCGTGCGACGCCGTCGCGAACGGCATCGTGAGCGCACTGCAAATCCTGGGCGACACCGCGACCAAGCCGTTGGTGGTACGCCTCGACGGCAACAAGGTGGAGGAGGGTCGCGCCATCCTGCGAGCAGCGAACAACCCGCTCGTCACCCTGGCTGACACGATGGATGACGGCGCCGACAAGGCCGCCGAACTGGCCAACGCGTAGCACGCGGCCGAACAGCGCCAGCGAACACAGCGCCAGCGAACCCAGCGCCGTCGAACACAGCGCCGTCGAACCCAGTGCCGTCGAACACAGCGCCGTCGAATAAAAACTGAGAGCAGCAGAATGTCGATCTTCCTAAGCAAAAAAAATGTCGTGATCGTGCAGGGCATCACGGGCGGTGAGGGAACCAAGCACACCGCCCTCATGCTCAAAGCCGGCACGAACGTGGTCGGCGGCGTCAACGCGCGGAAGGCGGGCACGACGGTCTTGCACGAGGGCGGGGTCGAACTTCCTGTCTTCGGCACCGTGCGCGAGGCGATGGATGCCACGGCCGCCGATACCTCGATCGTGTTCGTCCCCCCGGCCTTCGCCAAAGATGCCGTGGTCGAGGCGATCGAGGCGGGCATCCCGCTCGTGGTCGTCATCACCGAGGGCATCCCGGTGCAGGACTCGGCCGAGTTCTGGGCGCTCGCCAAGAGCAAGGGGAATGCGACCCGCATCATCGGCCCGAACTGCCCGGGCATCATCACTCCCGGCGAATCATTGGTTGGTATCACCCCCGCCACGATCACGGGCAGCGGCCCGATCGGGCTCGTCTCGAAGTCCGGCACGCTGACGTACCAGATGATGTACGAGCTGCGCGACCTCGGCTTCTCCACGGCCATCGGCATCGGCGGCGACCCGATCGTGGGCACCACGCACATCGATGCCCTCGCCGCGTTCGAGGCCGACCCCGATACGAAGGCGGTCGTGATGATCGGCGAGATCGGTGGGGATGCCGAGGAGCGTGCGGCGGATTACATCCGGGCCAACATGACCAAGCCTGTCGTCGCCTACGTCGCGGGCTTCACCGCGCCGGAGGGCAAGACCATGGGCCACGCCGGGGCGATCGTGTCCGCGGGGGCTGGCACCGCGCAGGGTAAGAAGGAAGCGCTGGAGGCCGCCGGGGTCAAGGTGGGCAAGACTCCGAGCGAGACGGCCGCGCTGATGCGCGACGTGCTCGCGGGCCTGTAGTCCGATGACCGCATCGTCGTCAATTCCGCAGCCACCGGCCGCGCAGCCCGTAGCCGGACAGAAGGCCGAGCCCAGCAAACTCGACCTCGTCATCACGCTGGCCCAGCATCGGGGCTTCGTATTCCCCTCGGGGGATATCTACGGCGGCACCCGCTCGGCGTGGGATTACGGCCCCCTCGGCGTGGAACTCAAGGAGAACATCAAGCGGCACTGGTGGAACACCTTCGTGCGCTCGCGGGATGACATGGTGGGCTTGGATTCGGCCGTCATCCTGCCCACGGCGGTGTGGGAGGCATCCGGTCACGTGAAGGTGTTCAGCGACCCCCTCACGGAATCGCTGATCACGCACAAGCGCTACCGCGCCGACCACCTGTTCGAGGCCTACGAGCTGGAGCACGGGCATCCGCCGGCCAATGGCCTGGCCGACATCGCCGACCCGGAACATCCGGGCAAGGTCGGGCAGTGGACCGAGATCCGCCAGTTCTCGGGCCTGATGAAGACCTACCTGGGACCTACGGCGGATGAAACGGGGATGCACTACATGCGCCCCGAGACCGCCCAGGGCATCTTCACGAATTTCGCCAACGTGCTGCAGACCGCGCGCAAGAAGCCGCCGTTCGGTATCGGTCAGATCGGCAAGGCGTTCCGCAACGAGATCACGCCCGGCAACTTCATCTTCCGTACGCGCGAGTTCGAGCAGATGGAGATCGAGTTCTTCGTGCCGCCCGGCGAGGATGAAGAGTGGCAGCAGACGTGGATGGACCTCGCCTGGGCCTGGTTCGTCGATCTGGGCATCGACCCCGAGAACATCCGGTGGTACGAGCACGCGCAGGAAAAGCTCTCCCATTACTCGAAGCGCACGGTCGACATCGAGTACCGCTTCCAGTTCGTCGGCGGCGAGTGGGGCGAGCTCATGGGGGTCGCCAATCGCACCGACTACGACCTACGGGTGCATTCCGAGGCATCCGGCAAGGATCTGAGTTTCTTCGACCAGCAGGCGAACGAGCGATACGTGCCGTTCGTGATCGAGCCGTCATTCGGGCTGACCCGGGCGATGATGGCCTTTCTCGTCGACGCCTATCACGAGGAGCAGGTGGAGAACTCGAAAGGCGGCACGGACAAGCGCGTAGTGCTCCGCCTCGACCCCCGGTTGGCGCCGATCAAGGTCGCGGTGCTCCCGCTGTCCCGCAACGAAGCGTTGTCGCCGATCGCCCGCAAGGTCGCGGCGCAATTGCGTCAGACCTGGAACGTGGACTTCGACGACTCCGGGGCGATCGGGCGCCGCTACCGCCGCCAAGACGAGATCGGCACCCCGTACTGCATCACCGTCGACTTCGATTCGCTCGAGGATGATGCGGTCACCGTTCGCGACCGCGACTCGATGAAGCAGGTGCGGGTGCCGTTGGCCACCCTTCATGAGCACCTCGCGGTCGGCCTGAAAGGGGCCTGAGGCTGCGACCGGCCTCCCCGGTCGGCGACCGTGGCGCCTGTACGGTGGCTGCATGAGGTTCTGGCGATGGATCGGCGACCGCCTCTTCACCCCTGATGCCATCTACGGTCTGATCCTGTTCTCCGCGCTGATCTCCGCCACCTCAGACGCGAACGAGACCGCGATCGAGGTGCTGCTCATCGCCGGATTCACGCTCGTCACCTTCTGGGCCGCGCACGTGTTCGCCTCGACGATGGCCACCCACGGGGTCGGGGATGAGGCGGGCGATGCGCTCGGCGCATCGATCCGGCGGGCGATCGGCCACTCGTCGGGCATGCTGTACGCCTCGGTGTTGCCCTCCCTCGCTCTGCTACTGGGGGTCTTCGGCGTGCTTTCCACCGATGACGCCGTCAGCCTGGCTCTTCTGTTCGCGATGATCCTGCTCGGCGTACTGGGCTACGAGTCGTTCGCGAGACGGGGTCGGTCCAGGCCCGTCCGAGTGGTCGGAGCCATCGGTACGGCCTTCTTCGGATTCCTCATGATCCTGCTCAACACCGTCGTGCACTGACGTCGGCGCACTCGATGAATCGGCAACTCACCGCGCTGTTCGCTGCCTTTGAAGCAGCCCTCGTCGCGGCGATCGGTATCGCGATCCCGCTGGTTCCGCTCACGCTGCTGTGGGCGGTGCAGTTCGGGTTGGCCATCGACTGGGCGGCGTTCTGGCGGGCATCCGTCGACATCTGGTTGGTCGGGCACGGGGTGGATGTCACGGTCACCCTTGACCCCGCGACCGCGGCCCGATTCGGGTTGCCGGGGGCGGGTGACCCCTTCACGATCACGATCGCGCTGCTCGGGTTCGCCCTACTGACGGTGCTGCTCGCGGTGCGAGCGGGGCGGCGCATCGCCGAAACTCCGCACCGGTTTCTCGGAACGGCGGTGTCCCTGGTCACGTTCGCAGCGATCAGCTGCGTCGTCACGTTCTCGTCGTTGCACCCGCTGGCCCGACCCTCGATCGTGCAGGGCACCATTCTGCCGACCCTCGTTTTCGCGCTCGGCATGGCTATCGGTATCCGCGCGACGACACGAGGGGTGGATGCCGCGGGCGAAACCTACCTCGGAATCGTCGGCCAGTTCTCGCCGACCGTGCGCCTCATCGCGGCCACCGCACTGCGCGGGGGAGCCGCCGCCGCATTCGCGATTCTCACGGCCGCCGCCCTCGTGACGGCCGGCGCAATCCTCGCCTCCTACGCGCGGATCATCACCCTCTACGAATCCCTGCATACGGATGTGCTCGGGGGGATCGCGGTCACGCTGGGCCAACTCGCGCTGCTCCCGAATCTCATCATCTGGGCTGCGAGCTGGTTGGTCGGCCCGGGCTTCGCCCTCGGCATCGGCTCGAGCGTGGGCCCGTTGGGCACGCAGCTCGGGCCGCTGCCCGCGGTCCCGTTGCTCGGGGTGCTGCCGGTCGGGCAACTCTCGTTCGGTTTCGTCGGCCTGCTCGCGCCGGTCATCTGCGGCTTCGTGATCGGTGTGCTCGTCGCACCGCGCGTGCGGGTGCTGTCCCGGGGTCAGGTCATCGCGACGGCGATCGCGATCGGGTTGGTCGCGGGCAGTACCCTTGGGGCGCTTGCCTGGGCGTCATCCGGTGCGGCGGGCCCCGGGCGCCTGGCGGATGTCGGACCCA
>Ga0209724_1002625_pt1 | contig 15240 bp, 10 predicted proteins | sample grotaG_FD_184143 | JGI IMG/M metagenome (GOLD analysis project Ga0209724, IMG submission 184143) | Glacier valley bacterial and archeal communities from Borup Fiord, Nunavut, Canada, to study Microbial Dark Matter (Phase II) -... | ecosystem: Environmental > Aquatic > Freshwater > Ice > Glacier ...
TCAAGATGGTGGTGAGCCTGATCCACCCGATCGCGATGGAAGAAGGCCTGCGCTTCGCGATTCGCGAAGGTGGCCGTACCGTTGGCGCCGGTGTGGTGGCCAAGGTTGTCAAGTAAGTAATTGAAATACACAAGCGACGAGTGATCGTCGCTTGATTCAAGATGTGCCAAATGGCGGCTCGGCAACGGGCCGCCATAGGCATTTTGGAAATGCCCATGTACGCCAGTAGCTCAATTGGCAGAGCAGCGGTCTCCAAAACCGCAGGTTGGGGGTTCAAGTCCCTCCTGGCGTGCCACTTCGGCGAACTCTCGAATGAGAATCGAATCTGAGGTCGGGCATGTGATTGAAGTGATAAATACGAATTGCGGAAGCATGTTGGTGTGATCGGATTGCAAGACTTCCAGGAATATTGAAACGTCAAAATGAACACAAAAGCTACCCAGGCAACCGTTGCAACAAGCGCTGATTTCGCCAAGCTCAGTCTGGCGATAATCGTTCTGCTGGCCGGCGTGGTTGGCTACTACTGGTTTAACGACGCCAGCCCCACGTTGCGTGTGGTCGGCTTGTTGGCATCCTTCGTCATTGCTGCGATCATCGCCAATTTCACGCCGCAAGGTCGCAACCTGCGCAGCTTTATCGGCGAAGCGCAGTTCGAGTTGCGCAAGGTGGTATGGCCAACGCGCGAAGTCACCATTCGCACTACCGGCATCATCATGCTGGTCGTAGTCGTATTGAGCTTGTTACTTGGCCTGATCGACCTCACCTTGAAATGGGTGATCTTCGACTTGCTGCTAAAGATCGGACACTGAGAACATCATGGCGAAACGTTGGTACGTCGTTCACGCCTATTCGGGCTTCGAGCATCAGGTCAAACGTTCCTTGCACGAGCGCATCGAGCGCGCCGGCATGGAAGCAAAGTTCGGCGATGTGCTGGTGCCGACCGAAGACGTGACGGAAATGCGCGGTGGCCAGAAGCGTCACAGTCAGCGCAAGTTTTTCCCGGGTTACGTGCTGATCCAGATCGAAACGAACGAAGAAAACCGTGCGTCCAAGATCGATGACGAATCGTGGCATCTGATCAAGGAAACGCCGAAGGTGATGGGTTTCATCGGCGGTACTGCCGATCGCCCGATGCCGATCAAGGACAGCGAGGCCGAGCAGATTCTGCAGCGTGTGCAGGATGGCGTCGAGAAACCGAAGCCGAAGGTATTGTTCGAGCCCGGCGAGTTGGTGCGTGTGACCGAAGGTCCGTTCAACGACTTCAACGGCACGGTCGAAGAGGTGAATTACGAAAAGAGCCGCTTGCGTGTTGCGGTGCTGATTTTCGGGCGCTCGACGCCGGTCGAACTCGAGTTCGGTCAGGTCGAAAAAGCCTGAGCAGGGAAGTCGGAAAGGTAGCGAAACGCCTCGGCGAATCGCAACTTTGATCCGGGTTCTTTTTTTAACCAACGGGGAGCCTGACAACAGGCGTTTGAACCCGAAAGGAAACTGAAATGGCAAAGAAGATTGTTGGTTACATCAAACTGCAGGTCAAGGCAGGTCAGGCCAACCCGAGTCCGCCGGTCGGTCCGGCGCTGGGTCAGCGTGGTCTGAACATCATGGAATTCTGCAAGGCGTTCAACGCCGCGACGCAGAAGCTGGAACCGGGTCTGCCGATTCCTACCATCATCACCGCGTATTCCGATCGCAGCTTCACTTTCATTACCAAAACGCCGCCGGCAACCATTCTGTTGAAGAAGGCTGCAGGCATCACTTCCGGCAGCAAGCGTCCGAACACCGAGAAAGTCGGCAAGGTCACGCGTGCGCAAGCCGAAGAAATCGCAAAAGCCAAGATGCCCGACCTTACGGCGGCGGATCTGGATGCCGCAGTGCGCACCATCGCTGGTAGCGCCCGCAGCATGGGCTTGGTAGTGGAGGGTTAAGTCATGGCAAAGATCACGAAACGATTCAAGGCAATCCAGAACAAGGTTCAGCCCGGCAAGTTCTACGCCATCGATGAAGCCTTGAAGATTGTGCAGGAAACTGCCAAGACCAAGTTCGTCGAATCGGTCGACGTCTCCGTGCGTCTGGGCATCGATGCGAAAAAGTCCGATCAGGGCGTGCGTGGTTCGACCGTGTTGCCGAACGGCACCGGCAAGACCGTGCGCGTTGCAGTGTTCGCACCGGCTGGTGAAAAGGCCGATGCCGCTATCGCTGCTGGCGCCGATGCCGTGGGTATGGACGATCTGGCCGAGAAGATGCAGGCCGGCGATCTGAACTACGGCGTGGTGATTGCAACGCCGGACGCGATGCGCGTGGTCGGTAAATTGGGCCAGTTGCTTGGTCCGCGCGGCTTGATGCCGAACCCGAAGGTAGGCACGGTGACGGCAGATGTTGCCGGCGCGGTGAAAAATGCCAAGGGCGGTCAGGTGCGTTATCGCAACGACAAGGGCGGCATCATTCACTGCTCGATCGGCAAGGTGAACTTCGAGGCGACCGCCTTGAAAGAAAACCTGCAGGCGCTTCTGAGCGATTTGATCAAGTCGAAGCCGGCGTCGTCGAAAGGTGTGTTTGTGCAGAAGATCTCGATCTCCAGCACGATGGGACTCGGCGTTCCCGTCGACAATTCCACATTGAATTTGAAGTAAGACCGAAAGGTTTTGCTTAAGCAATATTTGAGGGCAACTGTCTGGTCTCAAGCCGGACAGAAGCCGTCAAAGACCGCAGGTGGTCACGTGTTGTGGCAAGGATTGCACTCGCAAGGCATGAGCCGGAAGCGGGCAGCACAAGAGCTTAATCGGTAAGGAAACCAACCTGCGCAGATGGTGCCGCCCAACAGGATTTCTTGTACGGCCACCACAACAGGCATCACCCGATGCCGACAGTTTCCGCAGGATGCGGGGCTGTGTGTTTTTACCGAATCCGCCTTCGCCGGAATGCGAGGACGATTCAGTCGGAGAATGCAATGGCGCTCAATCTGGAGCAAAAGAAAGAGGTCGTTGCCGAACTGGCGAATGTGGCTGCCAAGGCGCATTCCCTGGTCGCCGCCGAGTACGCCGGTCTTACCGTTGCCCAGCTCACCGAGCTGCGCAAGAAGGCCCGTCAGGATGGTGTGTTTCTTAAAGTTGCCAAGAACACCCTCGTGGCGCGTGCAGTTGCCGGAACCGATTATGAGTGCGTGAAAGAAGCGCTCACGGGTCCGCTGCTGTTTGCCTTTTCAAAGGAAGACCCGGGTGCTGCAGGCCGGTTGATCAAGGATTTTGCCAAGACAAACGACAAGCTGGTTGCCAAGGTCGTCGCAATGGGCGGGAAGATGTATCCGGGTTCTCACGTCGAGAAACTCGCATCGCTGCCAACCCGCGATCAGGCCCTGTCGATTTTTGCCGGTCTGCTTCTGCAGCCTGCAACCATGCTCGCTCGCGTTTTGGCCGAGCCCGCGTCGCAAGTGGCGCGTGTGCTCAGTCAGATTGGCGAGCAGAAAAAAGCAGCTTGAAGCCACACACCAACGGCAATTTGTAGTTGTTCGATAAAATTTCAGGAGTAATTTCAATGTCACTCAGTAACGATCAAATCCTCGAAGCCATCGCTGCCAAGCCTCTCATCGAGGTAATGGAACTGGTCAAGGCGTTCGAAGAAAAGTTTGGCGTGTCCGCTGCGGCTCCGGCTGCCGCTGCCGCCGCTGGTCCGGCTGCTGCTGCCGCACCGGTTGAAGAAAAGACCGAATTCACCGTGGTGCTGAAAGCCACTGGCGAAAAGAAAGTCGAAGTGATCAAGGCTGTTCGTGCGATCACGGGCCTCGGCTTGAAAGAAGCCAAGGACCTGGTCGAGTCGGCTCCTGCCACGGTGAAAGAAGCCGCGAGCAAGGACGACAGCGCGAAGTTCAAGAAAGAGCTGGAAGCTGCAGGCGCGACCGTCGAAATCAAGTAAGCGACGCATTGCGTCGCTTGCTGCGCCAGAAGCAAGCCAGGCCGGGGGTGAAAACCCCTGGCCTTTCGCCGTTTCGGCGAAATCGTAATGAGTTGTCAGCGGCAAGCTGTGATGGTGCACATCGCATCCACGACTTTCCGGTTACAACTTTGCAATACCACTGCATTACCCCACCGCAGCGCCCGCTGCGGATAGCGTCAACCTAAAGGGCGGTACATCCCATGACCAGCACCAGCACCTATTCCTTCACTGAAAAGAAGCGTATCCGCAAGGATTTCGGCAAGCGCCCGACCGTGCTTGAAGTACCACCGCTGCTCGCGATCCAGGTCGATTCGTATCGTGAATTCCTGCAGGAAAGCACCACGCCGGCCAAACGCGAAGAGCGCGGCCTGCATGGCGCCCTGAAATCCGTGTTTCCGATCTCCAGCTACTCGGGCAATGCGGCGCTGGAATACGTCAGCTATCGCCTCGGCGAGCCGCCGTTCGACGAGCGCGAATGTCGCAACCGTGGCATGAGCTACGGCGCGCCGCTGCGCGTGCTGGTTCGCCTGGTGATCTACGATCGCGAAAGTCCGTCGAACAACAAGGCGATCAAGTACGTCAAGGAACAGGAAGTCTACATGGGCGAATTGCCGCTCATGACCGACACCGGCACCTTCATCATCAACGGTACCGAGCGCGTGATCGTGTCGCAGCTGCACCGTTCGCCGGGCGTGTTCTTCGATCACGACCGCGGCAAGACGCACAGCTCGGGCAAGCTGCTGTATTCGGCGCGCATCATTCCTTACCGTGGCTCGTGGCTGGACTTCGAGTTCGATCCGAAGGATGCCTTGTTCACGCGTATCGATCGTCGCCGCAAACTGCCGGTGACAATCCTGCTGCGCGCGCTCGGTTTCACCAACGAGCAGATGCTGGACATCTTCTTCGAGAAAAACACGTTCCATATCGACAAGAAGGGCGGCGCCAAACTTGAGCTGATCGCGGAGCGTCTGCGTGGCGAAACCTTGAACTTCGACCTGAAGATCGGCGACGAAGTCATTGTCGAAACCAGCAAGCGTATTACTGCACGTCACGTCAAGGCGCTGCAGAACGCCAAGATCAAGGAGCTCGACGTTCCTGATGACTATTTGTACGGCCGCATTCTGGCTCACGATATCGTCGACAAGAAAACCGGCGAGTTGCTGGCTGCGGCGAATACCGAAATCGACCAGACCCATCTCGATGCATTCCGCAAGGTCGGCATCGACAAGTTCGATACCTTGTACGTGAACGATCTCGATCGTGGTCCGTACATCTCGAACACGCTGCGCATCGATCCGAGCAAGACGCCGCTCGAGGCGCTGGTCGAAATCTATCGCATGATGCGTCCGGGCGAGCCGCCGACCAAGGAGGCCGCGCAGAATCTGTTCCAGAATCTTTTCTTCCAGTTCGAGCGCTACGACCTGTCCGGCGTCGGCCGCATGAAATTCAACCGTCGTGTCGGTCGCAAGGAAGTCACCGGTTCGGGCGTGCTGAGCAAAGATGACATTCTCGAAGTGCTGAAGGTGCTGATCGAGATCCGCAACGGCAAGGGCGTGGTCGATGATATCGATCACCTTGGCAACCGTCGTGTACGCTCGGTCGGCGAAATGGCCGAGAACGTTTTCCGTATCGGACTCGTGCGCGTCGAGCGTGCGGTCAAGGAACGTCTGAGCCTGGCCGAGTCGGAAGGTCTGACACCGCAGGAGCTCATCAACGCCAAGCCGGTTGCGGCGGCGGTGAAGGAGTTCTTCGGTTCCAGCCAGCTCTCGCAGTTCATGGATCAGAACAATCCGCTGTCGGAAGTGACGCACAAGCGCCGTGTTTCCGCGCTCGGGCCGGGCGGCCTGACGCGTGAGCGCGCGGGCTTCGAGGTGCGCGACGTTCATCCGACCCATTACGGTCGCGTCTGCACCATCGAAACGCCGGAAGGCCCGAACATCGGCCTGATCAATTCGCTGGCCGTATATGCGCGCACCAATTCGTACGGCTTCCTCGAAACGCCTTACCGCAAGATCGCTAACGGCAAGGTCACCGACAAGGTGGATTATTTGTCGGCGATCGAAGAAGGCGAATTCGTGATCGCGCAGGCCAACTCGCCTTTGCGTGACGACGGCAGCTTTATCGAAGATTTCGTCGCGTGTCGTTATCGCGGTGAGTCCGAACTGCGTCCGTCGCCGGACATCCAGTACATGGACGTTTCGCCAATGCAGACCGTGTCGGTCGCGGCGGCGCTGGTGCCGTTCCTCGAGCACGACGATGCGAACCGCGCCTTGATGGGCGCGAACATGCAACGCCAAGCCGTACCGACGCTGCGCTCGCAGACGCCGGTGGTTGGCACCGGTATCGAACGTCCGGTGGCGAAAGATTCCGGCGTGAATGCAATGGCGCGTCGCGGCGGCGTGATCGATCAGGTCGATGCCGGTCGTATCGTGGTGCGCGTGAACGAGAGCGAAGTCGGCGAGAACGATGCCGGCGTCGATATCTACACGCTGACCAAGTACACGCGCTCGAATCAGAACACCTGCATGAACCAGCGTCCGCTGGTGAATGTCGGTGACAAGATCGCCAAGGGCGATGTGCTTGCGGATGGTCCGTCGACCGATCTGGGCGAGCTCGCGCTCGGCCAGAACATGCTGGTCGCGTTCATGCCGTGGAACGGCTACAACTTCGAAGACTCGATCCTGATCTCCGAGCGTGTGGTGCAGGAAGATCGTTACACCACGATCCACATCGAAGAGCTCACCTGCGTTGCGCGTGATACCAAGCTCGGGCCGGAAGAAATCACTGCGGATATCCCGAACGTCGGCGAGCAAGCGCTTGCGCGTCTGGATGAATCCGGCGTGGTCTACATCGGCGCCGAAGTGAAGGCTGGCGACATTCTGGTCGGCAAGGTCACACCGAAAGGCGAGAGCCAGCTCACGCCGGAAGAAAAGCTGCTGCGTGCGATCTTCGGCGAGAAAGCGTCCGACGTGAAAGATTCCGGCCTGCGTGTGCCACCCGGCATGGACGGCACCGTGATCGACGTGCAGGTTTTCACGCGCGACGGTATCGAGAAAGACAAGCGTGCGCTGCAGATCGAGCAGATGGAAGTGAAGCGCATCAAGAAGGATTTCGACGACCAGTTCCGCATTCTCGAGGGCGCGATTTACCAGCGTCTGCAAGGTCAGCTGATTGGCAAGATCGCCAACGGCGGTCCGCAGAACTTCAAGAAGGGTTCGCCGATTACCACCGAATATCTTGAGTCGCTGAAGAAGGACGAGTGGTTCACGATCCGCATGAAGGATGAAGAATCCGCCGAGCAGATCGAGAAGGCCCAAGAGCAGGTTGCGGCACATCGCGCCGAATACGACAAACGCTTCAAGGACAAGCAGACCAAGATCACCGCCGGCGACGATCTCGCCCCCGGCGTGCTGAAAATGGTCAAGGTTTACCTTGCGGTGAAGCGTCGTATCCAACCCGGCGACAAGATGGCCGGTCGCCACGGTAACAAGGGTGTGGTGTCGATGATCGTGCCGGTCGAGGACATGCCGTTCGCGGCCGATGGCCGTCCGGTCGATATCGTGCTGAACCCGCTCGGCGTGCCTTCGCGTATGAACATCGGGCAGATTCTCGAAACGCATCTTGGCTGGGCCGCAAAGGGTCTTGGCGAGCGCATCAAGATCATGCTCGACGCCAACGAGAAAGTGTCCGATATCCGTCGCTTCCTCGATCAGATCTACAACCACGACAAGGAAACATTCGGTCAACGTGTCGATCTGAAATCGTTCACCGACGATGAATTGCTGATCCTCGCGCGCAATCTGCAGAACGGCGTACCGATGGCAACACCGGTTTTCGATGGTGCTGCAGAAAGCGAGATCAAGGCGATGTTGCGTCTGGCGCAATTGCCGGAGTCGGGACAGACCACGCTGATCGATGGTCGCACCGGCGAGGCGTTTGATCGCAAGGTCACGGTTGGTTACATGTACATGCTCAAGCTCAACCATTTGGTCGATGACAAGATGCATGCGCGTTCGACCGGTCCGTACTCGTTGGTCACGCAGCAACCGCTGGGCGGCAAGGCGCAGTTCGGTGGACAACGCTTCGGCGAAATGGAAGTCTGGGCACTCGAAGCCTACGGTGCGGCGTACACGCTGCAGGAAATGCTCACGGTCAAATCCGATGACGTTCCGGGTCGTAACCAGATGTACAAGAACATCGTCGATGGCGATCACGAGATGTCGGCAGGCATGCCGGAATCGTTCAACGTGCTGGTCAAGGAAATCCGTTCGTTGGCCATCAATATCGAGCTGGAGGAACACTGATCCGGTTCAACGCGGCTGGCTTGAGGGCCAGCCGCGGTACGTGTTCCTTCACCATTTTCTCAAGCGTGCGGACGGAAACCCCGAGATGCACGCAAACGGGAGTAGCTCATGAAAGACTTGCTTAATTTGTTCAACCAGCAGCGTCAGTCGCTGGATTTCGATTCCATCAAGATTGCTCTGGCCTCGCCGGAGCTGATCCGTTCGTGGTCGTTCGGCGAAGTGAAAAAGCCTGAAACGATCAATTACCGCACCTTCAAGCCGGAGCGTGATGGCCTGTTCTGCGCCGCGATCTTCGGACCGGTGAAGGACTACGAATGCCTGTGCGGCAAGTACAAGCGCATGAAGCATCGTGGTGTCGTCTGCGAAAAGTGCGGCACCGAAGTCACCTTGACCAAGGTGCGTCGCGAGCGCATGGGCCACATCGAACTGGCCAGCCCGACCGCGCATATCTGGTTCCTCAAGTCGCTGCCATCGCGCATCGGCTTGATGCTGGACATGACCCTGCGTGACATCGAGCGCATCCTGTATTTCGAAGCCTACGTCGTGATCGATCCGGGCCTTACTCCGCTCGAACGCGGCCAGCTGCTCAATGAAGAGCAGTACCTGCAGGCGGTGGAAGATCACGGCGACGAATTCGACGCGCGCATGGGTGCCGAGGCAGTTTACGAATTGCTGAAGGGCATCGATCTCGCCGCCGACATCGTTCGCCTGCGCGAAGAAATCGCCAGCACCAATTCCGAGACCAAGCTCAAGCGTTTGTCCAAGCGCATCAAGCTGGTTGAGGCGTTCCATGATTCCGGCAATCGCCCGGAATACATGGTGCTGACCGTGTTGCCAGTGTTGCCACCGGATTTGCGTCCGCTGGTGCCGCTCGACGGTGGTCGTTTCGCGACCTCGGATCTGAACGATCTGTATCGTCGTGTGATCAACCGCAACAACCGTCTGCGTCGCCTGCTCGAACTGAATGCGCCCGACATCATCGTGCGCAACGAAAAGCGCATGCTGCAGGAATCAGTCGATGCACTGATGGATAACGGCCGTCGTGGCCGCGCCATCACCGGCACGAACAAGCGCCCGCTGAAATCCCTGGCCGACATGATCAAGGGCAAGCAGGGTCGTTTCCGTCAGAACCTGCTCGGCAAGCGCGTCGATTATTCCGGTCGTTCGGTCATCGTGGTCGGTCCGACCCTCAAGCTGCACGAGTGCGGCCTGCCGAAGAAGATGGCGCTGGAATTGTTCAAGCCGTTTATCTTCTCCAAGCTGCAGCGCCGTGGTCTTGCCACGACGATCAAGGCGGCGAAGAAACTGGTCGAGCGCGAGAGCGCAGAAGTCTGGGATATTCTCGAAGAAGTCATTCGCGAACATCCGGTGCTGCTGAACCGTGCGCCGACCTTGCATCGTCTCGGCATCCAGGCGTTCGAGCCAGTATTGGTCGAAGGCAAGGCAATCCAGTTGCATCCGCTGGTCTGTACCTCGTTCAACGCCGACTTCGATGGCGATCAGATGGCCGTGCACGTGCCGCTGTCGATCGAAGCGCAGCTCGAAGCGCGCGCATTGATGATGTCGACCAACAACATCCTGTCGCCAGCCAACGGTGATCCGATTATCGTGCCGACGCAGGACGTCGTGCTCGGTCTGTATTACATGACGCGCGAACTGATCAATGCGCGCGGCGAAGGCATGATTTTCGCCAACGTTGCCGAAGTGCATCGCGCGTATCAGAACCGCGTGGTCGATCTGCATGCGAAAGTCAAAGTGCGCATGCACGAAATCGAGATCGACGAGCAGAAAAATCGCACCGAAAAAACCTCGATCGTCGATACCACGATCGGCCGTGCCTTGCTCGCAGAAATCCTGCCGGTCGGCCTGCCGTTCGCACTCGCGAATATCGTGCTGACGAAGAAAGCGATCTCGGGTTTGATCAACCAGTGCTACCGTCGTCTCGGTTTGAAAGATACCGTGGTGTTCGCGGATCAGCTGATGTACACCGGCTTCCATTACGCAACGCGTGCGGGCGTGTCGATCGGCATCGACGATCTGACCATTCCTGACGAGAAGCAGCCGATTCTGGAAGAAGCCGAAAAGGAAGTGCTCGAGATCCAGGAGCAGTTTGCTTCCGGTCTCGTCACTGCCGGCGAGCGGTACAACAAAGTTGTCGATATCTGGTCGCGCACCAACGAGCGCGTGGCGAAGGCGATGATGGATGCGATCGGCACCGAGAAGGTGACCAACGCCAAGGGCGAGATCGTCGACCAGAAATCGATGAACTCGGTCTACATCATGGCCGACTCCGGCGCGCGTGGTTCCGCAGCGCAGATTCGTCAGCTTGCCGGTATGCGCGGCCTGATGGCCAAGCCCGACGGTTCGATTATCGAAACGCCGATCAAGGCCAACTTCCGCGAAGGCCTGGACGTGTTGCAGTACTTCATCTCGACCCACGGTGCGCGTAAAGGCCTGGCCGATACCGCGCTGAAGACCGCGAACTCGGGCTACCTGACGCGTCGCCTCGTCGACGTGGCGCAGGATGTCGTGATCACGTCGGACGATTGCGGTACAACGCAGAGCCTGACGATGACGCCGATCGTTGAAGGTGGCGATGTGGTCGAGCCGTTGCGTGATCGTGTGCTTGGTCGCATCGTGGCCGAAGATGCGTATGCGCCGGGCAACGACGAAGATCCGATCGTCACGCGCAATACCTTGCTCGATGAAAAGTGGGTCGAAAAACTCGAAACCGCCGGCGTGCAGATCATCCAGGTGCGTTCGCCGATTACCTGCGAAGCGACCTTCGGTATCTGCGCATTCTGCTACGGCCGCGATCTGGCGCGTGGGCATCTCGTCAACCGCGGCGAAGCGGTGGGCGTGATTGCCGCGCAGTCGATCGGCGAGCCGGGCACGCAGCTGACCATGCGTACGTTCCACATCGGTGGTGCGGCATCACGAGCAGCGGCGATCGATAATGTGCAGGTCAAGACCACCGGTAACATCAAGTTCAACAATCTGAAAACCGTGCAGCATGCAGCGGGTCATCTGGTTGCCGTGTCGCGTTCCGGCGAAATTTCGGTGATGGACGTGAACGGTCGCGAGCGCGAACGCTACAAGGTGCCTTACGGCGCCGTGTTGAATACCAAGGACGGCGCACCGCTCAAGGCGGGTCAGATCGTTGCCAACTGGGATCCGCATACCCATCCGATCGTCTCGGAAGTGGCCGGTCGCATTCGCTTCAGCGACTTCATCGACGGTATCACCGTGCAGGAACAGATCGACGATCTGACCGGCTTGCAGAGTGCCGTGGTAACCGATCCGAAGCGTCGTGGTGTCGCGGCGAAAGATCTGCGTCCGCTGGTGCGCATCGAAGACAAGAAAGGCAAGGATCTGCGTTTGCCGGGCACCGATATTCCGGCGCAGTACTTCCTGCCGGCCGGTGCGATTATTTCGTTGCAGGACGGCGCCGAAGTGGGCGTTGGTGACGTAGTTGCGCGTATTCCGCAGGAGAAATCGCAGACCCGCGATATCACCGGCGGTCTGCCGCGCGTGGCCGATCTGTTCGAAGCACGCAAGCCGAAAGAGCCGGCGATTCTTGCCGAGCGTTCGGGCATCATTAGCTTCGGCAAGGACACCAAGGGCAAGCAGCGCCTGATCATTCGCGATGTGGATGGCGAAGAGCACGAGGAGCTGATTCCGAAATGGCGTCAGGTCATCGTGTTCGAGGGCGAGCATGTGGAGAAGGGCGAAACTGTCGTCGACGGCGAGCCGAATCCGCACGATATTCTGCGTCTGCTCGGCGTCGAGCCGCTGGCGGCCTACCTGACGAAGGAAATCCAGGACGTCTATCGCCTGCAGGGTGTGAAGATCAACGACAAGCACATCGAGGCGATCGTTCGCCAGATGTTGCGCAAGGTCGAGATCACCGTGCCTGGCGACACGCGTTATCTGCGTGGCGAGCAAGCCGAGCGCATTCGTGTGAATGAGGAAAATGCGCGAGCGATTTCTCGCGACGAACGTGTTGCCGAGTTCGAACCGGTGTTGCTGGGTATTACCAAGGCATCGCTGGCGACTGAATCGTTTATTTCGGCCGCATCTTTCCAGGAAACTACGCGTGTGCTCACCGAAGCTTCGGTGCGCGGAACACGAGATACCTTGCGCGGCCTGAAAGAAAACGTTATAGTTGGTCGCTTGATTCCGGCAGGTACCGGACTCGCTTACCACTCCAAGCGTCGCCGTCGCGGTGAGCTTACAGATTCGGAGATGGAAACACTCCGTGGTAATGCAGCAGTCGTGGTTCCCGCGGTAGCGGAATAAAGTCCGGCAAAACGCTAACGCATTTGCCATACACCTCGAAAAGAGGCGCAGGACGCGCCTCGTGTTCGATGAACGGATTCTTGGCCTGAAATCGTTAACTTTTTAAGTTGACGATTTCTATTAGCGCCTGCTATACTTTTTCGTCTCGGCAGACCGGGTTATACCGGCCTGTCTTTTGTTTCTTAAGGTCCCGAGAATGTCTACAGTAAATCAGTTGGTACGCAAGCCGCGTCGTCCGAAGACGTACAAGAGCGCGTCGCCCGCGCTGGAAAATTGCCCGCAGCGTCGTGGCGTTTGTACTCGCGTTTATACGACTACCCCGAAGAAACCCAACTCAGCTCTGCGTAAAGTTGCCAAGGTGCGCTTGACCAACGGGTTTGAGGTCATCAGTTATATCGGTGGCGAAGGTCACAACTTGCAAGAGCATTCCGTGGTTCTGATTCGCGGTGGTCGCGTCAAGGATCTTCCGGGTGTGCGTTACCACACGGTGCGCGGAAGTCTGGATGCGTCTGGTGTGACCAAGCGTCGCCAGAGTCGCTCGAAGTACGGCGCCAAGCGCCCGAAATCGTCCTAAGCAATTAGTACAAGGTTCGGATCATGTCGAGAAAAGGTTCCCATCCCGCGCGCGTAATGCTGCCGGATCCCAAGCACGGAAGTCAGCTAATTGCCCGCTTCATCAATATGGTGATGCTGAGCGGCAAGAAGTCGATTGCGGAAGGTATCGTTTATGGCGCGCTTGCGCACATCGGCGAAAAGCATGCGACACCGGTCGATCTGATCGAAAAGGCGCTCGGAAATGTTGCTCCAGCGGTCGAAGTAAAGTCGCGTCGCGTTGGCGGTGCAACTTACCAGGTGCCGGTCGAGGTACGTTCCAGTCGTCGTATGGCGCTGGCAATGCGTTGGGTGATCGATGCGGCGCGCAAGCGCGGCGAAAATTCGATGCCGCGCAAGCTGGCTGCAGAGTTGCTCGAAGCTGCTGAAAACCGCGGCGGTGCTGTCAAGAAGCGTGAAGAAACGCATCGTATGGCTGAAGCCAATAAGGCGTTCTCGCACTACCGTTGGTAAGTCGATTTTAGAACCGATTTTAGAATTAGAAATACAAGATTTGTAACATCTATTCTCTGAATTCAGAGATAACTTGATTCTGTAGTCTGGATTTGAGTGACTTGTAAAGATAATTGGTTTATTTAACCGATTATCTGCAGTTCGATGTTGCAGCGATTAAGTAGAGAGAACCTTGTGGCACGTACTACCCCCATCGATCAGTATCGTAATTTCGGCATCATGGCTCATATTGATGCGGGTAAAACGACGACGACTGAGCGCATTCTTTTTTACACCGGCCGATCCCACAAGATCGGTGAAGTGCATGAAGGTGCAGCCACGATGGACTGGATGGAGCAGGAGCAGGAGCGTGGTATTACCATCACGTCCGCTGCGACTACCTGTTTCTGGCAGGGTATGGATGGTTCGTTCGCGTTGCATCGTTTCAATATTATCGATACGCCGGGGCACGTTGATTTCACCATCGAAGTGGAGCGCTCTTTGCGCGTACTGGATGGCGCGGTGTTCGTTCTTTGTGCGGTCGGTGGTGTGCAGCCGCAATCGGAAACAGTCTGGCGGCAAGCTAACAAGTACGGTGTCCCGCGTGTCGCCTTCGTCAACAAGATGGATCGTGCCGGCGCGGATTTCAACAAGGTTATCGCTCAGCTCAGGTCGCGTCTTGGGGCCAATCCGGTCCCAATGCAGATGCCGATCGGTGCTGAAGACAAGTTTGAAGGCGTGATTGATCTGCTCAAGATGAAGGCGATTCATTGGGACATGGAGTCCCAGGGCATGAAGTTCGATTACATCGAGATTCCTGCTGAATTGCTGGCGGCGGCCAAGGCGGCGCGTGAGCATCTGGTAGAGTCGGCAGCGGAGAATTCCGATGCGCTGATGGATAAATATCTGGGCGGTGAAGATCTGTCCGAAGAAGAAGTGATCGAAGGCATTCGTATCGGCACGCTGAGTACCAAGATCATTCCGGTGTTTTGTGGTTCGGCCTTCAAGAACAAGGGTGTGCAAGCGATGTTGGATGGCGTGATCCGCTATCTCCCAGCGCCGTCCGACCGGCCGCCCGTCAAAGGCTTGGACGAAGACGATAAAGAAATATTGCGATCTGCCGGTGATGAACAACCGTTTTCGGCGCTTGCTTTCAAGATCGCTACCGATCCGTACGTAGGTTCGTTGACGTTCTTCCGGGTTTATTCGGGGGTGTTGAATTCCGGTGATACGGTGTTCAGTCCGGTCAAGGGCAAGAAAGAGCGTGTCGGTCGGCTGCTGCAGATGCATGCAAACAACCGCGATGAAATAAAAGAAGTGCGTGCAGGTGATATCGCAGCGGCGGTCGGTCTGAAAGATGTAACAACCGGCGATACCTTGTGTGCACTGGATAAAGTAATAACACTCGAAAAAATGATCTTCCCCGAGCCGGTCATCGCCATGGCGATTGAACCTCGGACCAAGGTAGATCAGGAAAAAATGGGCATCGCCTTGTCGCGTCTCGCGCAGGAAGATCCATCGTTTCGGGTGCGTTCGGATGAAGAGTCCGGCCAGACCATCATCGCTGGCATGGGCGAGCTGCATCTGGAAATCATCGTTGATCGCATGAAGCGCGAATTCAGCGTCGAGGCAAATGTTGGCAAACCGCAGGTTGCGTATCGTGAAA
>Ga0209724_1002626_pt1 | contig 15240 bp, 10 predicted proteins | sample grotaG_FD_184143 | JGI IMG/M metagenome (GOLD analysis project Ga0209724, IMG submission 184143) | Glacier valley bacterial and archeal communities from Borup Fiord, Nunavut, Canada, to study Microbial Dark Matter (Phase II) -... | ecosystem: Environmental > Aquatic > Freshwater > Ice > Glacier ...
CCTTTCATTGTGTTTAGATATTTTGTTACTTTGCACTCTGTTTTAAAAAAATAATGGAACTTTATACTACAATAACATCGTTGCAAAATGCTCTGAAAGAGGAGCGTTCAAAGGGGCTTAAAATCGGATTCGTTCCCACTATGGGGGCGCTTCATCAAGGTCATCTGTCGCTTGTTGAGACAGCCGGGAGCATGTGCGACATCGTGGTCGTTTCAATTTTTGTCAATCCTACCCAGTTTAACGACAAAAATGATCTTGCCAATTATCCGCGAACACTCGAATCGGATATGAAGCTGCTTTCAACCACCAGGTGCGAATATATTTTTTCGCCTGCTGTTGAGGAGGTTTATCCTGTCCCTGATACGCGGAAATTCAATTTTGGTAATCTTGAAGCGGTAATGGAAGGGGCTTTTCGTCCGGGACATTTCAATGGCGTGGCGCAAGTTGTAAGCCGGCTTTTCGAAATTGTTCTTCCTGATATGGCATTCTTTGGCCGGAAGGATTTTCAGCAAATGGCGATTATCAGAGAAATGGTGCGCCAACTGAACGTTCCGATCGAAATTGTTCCGTGTGATATTATCCGCGAGAAAGATGGTTTGGCGATGAGTTCGCGCAATAAACTTCTGCTTCCCGAATACAGGAATTGTGCGCCACTGATTTATCAGACCCTCCGGGATGCAAAATACCTTGTAGACTTAAAAACTGTTCAGGAGATAAAGGAATATGTCGTGAATCAGATAAATGCAACACAATTGCTGCTGGTCGAATATTTCGAAATCGTCGACGACACCACTTTAATGTCTGTTGAAAGCTGGAGTGAAGCCGGTACAAAAGTGGGTTGTATTGCCGTTTATGCCGGAAAAGTCAGGTTGATCGATAATATTATTTTAGATATTAATTAAGTAGACAATGTTTATAGAAGTTTGTAAATCCAAATTACACCGGGTAACAGTTACCGGCGCCGATCTTCAGTATGTAGGAAGTATTACCATTGATGAAGATCTGATGGATGCCGCCAATATTATTGAAAATGAAAAGGTTCAGATCGTTGATGTCAATAATGGTGAACGACTCGAAACTTATGTGATTCGGGGTGAAAGAGGTCTTGGCGAGATTATACTAAATGGTCCGGCCGCCCGGAAAGTTTCTGTGGGTGACATTGTAATTATTGTTTCGTATGCCACCATGGAATTTGAAGAAGCGAAAAAATTTAAACCAAGAATTGTGTTTCCCGATACAGAAACAAATAAGATTATTTAATTCTAATCTTAAAAAACGTGGCAAAAACGAAAACCACCTTTGTTTGCCAGAGTTGCGGCGCTCAGTCTCCAAAATGGGTTGGCAAATGTAACGCATGTGGCGAATGGAACACTGTTTTAGAGGAGATCGTCACCGAAAGAAAGGATACCTCCGTTATGCAGGCGAAGGGGAATTTGAAGCCTTTGCTGCTCTCTGAGATTGATCTTGACCAGCAGGCACGGATTGTAACGGGGAACGAGGAATTCGACCGCGTTATTGGTGGTGGTTTAGTTCCGGGCGGATTAATTCTGCTCGGCGGAGAACCGGGTATTGGTAAATCGACCCTTGTTCTTCAGATTGCTTTGCAGCTTACTCAATTAACGGTTTTATATATATCGGGAGAGGAGAGTCTTCAGCAGTTGAAAATGAGGGCGAATCGGTTGAATGGTAAAGAATCGAATTGCCTGTTTTTATGCGAAACTTCACTCGAAAATATTCTGGCACATCTCGAAAGCGAAAAGCCCGACCTCGTGATCATCGATTCGATTCAGACGGTAGCTACCGAATTGGCGGAATCGTCGCCTGGCAGTGTTACGCAGATCAGGGAATGCACCGTTGGGATTATGAAGGTCGCGAAACTGAAGCAGATTGCTGTCATTTTAATTGGCCATATTAACAAAGAGGGAAGTCTTGCCGGACCCAAGGTACTGGAGCATATTGTCGATACAGTGCTTCAGTTCGAAGGCGACCGGAATTATCTTTTCAGAATTCTGCGATCCGTGAAAAACCGTTTTGGATCGACGTCTGAACTGGGCATTTTCGAAATGCGGCAGGACGGCTTGCACGAGGTGATCAATCCTTCGGAGATGTTACTCTCGTCGCACAACGACGGTTTAAGTGGTACTGCCACCGCTGCAACAATGGAAGGGATGCGCAGTTTCTTGATTGAAGTACAGGCGCTTGTCAGCTCGGCGGCTTATGGCAATCCGCAGCGCTCCGCTACGGGATTCGACTTACGCCGGATGAACATGTTGCTCGCTGTCCTTGAAAAAAGGGCAGGGTTTAAGTTGATGACAAAGGATGTATTTTTGAATATTGCCGGAGGTTTACGTGTCGATGATCCTGCGATGGACCTGGCTGTGATTGCCGCTATCCTTTCCTCCAATTTTGATGTGGCCATTGACAAACAGATTGCATTTGCCGGCGAGGTTGGCCTTACAGGTGAGATTCGGCCTGTTAACCGCATCGAGCAGCGCATTGCAGAAGCTCAAAAATTGGGTTTTAAGGAAATCTACCTGTCGAAATACAACAAGGGTGTCGACTTCTCTCGTTTCGACATTAAGATCCACCAGATTGAACGGGTGGAAAAAATGATCAGGACATTGTTTTCGTAACGTGGAACATCATGTATCCTTTACTTCATTCTATGCCAAAGTTCTTTAATTATAACCTACTGTGATCATGAAGATCAGGCAAAAAGAACCGGATTACTTAATAAATAGCCGATCGGCAGTACGGATATTTCCTTATGCTTTAATTTTTCCTCTGTACAATTGAGTAATTGGGAAAATGAGATCCCAATTTTCACCCCATACTATGTTCCCTGATTCAATTTTAAACTGCTTGAAAAGCTGAATGTCTTTGTATTTGTCGTGTACAGGATGAGGATTATTAGCAATAAAAATCTCAAAATCAACTGTTTGTGTTGTTTCGTCATTGAACTTTAATTCGACCTTATAACCGTCAATATAGGTTGCTTTTTCAACTTTAATCGTTTGAATGCCTACTTGATTCTTCGGGTTATCTTTTCGTTTTTTGGCTCTTTCTTTAAAAGATAAAATTGTGTCCATTTTTCGACAATTTGAAAATAATAAGCTGAAACAAAATTCGTGCATGAACATGTAAAGGTTTGTGATCGTTCGAATAAAGAAAAAATATAAAACTTAAGTATTCATAGATCTTTGGCATAAGGTTAAATTCTTTTTGTCGAATTGTACTACAAATTTAGCGATAATTTACTGTTTATATCTCCATTAAAATTGTTAATTTTCTTCTGGAGAATATAGTTTACAAGTGAGATCTTCCTTTTCTCCGTTATCACCAGCCGGTTGTGAATTGCTTTGGCTTCGCCGATTTCCGCTTCGCTTCAATTCAGATTGTATCTTTGACACACTGATAAACACCGCGAGGTTGCAGTATGCAGCGACAGGCGATGTTGTGATTTAGCTTCTGAATAATGTTGTGCCATCGCTAACATTGGCACAAAATGTTTTTAGTAGTGATATTTACATTGGGCAATGTACAGAATATCATCCTCGACTTTATAAACGATCCGGTGCTCACCTGAAATCCTTCGTGACCAAAACCCAGATAAGTTTTGTTTCAATGCTTCAGGTTTTCCCGTTCCTGTAAATGGAGTGCGCTGACACTCTTTAATCAAAGAATTTATTTTCTGCAATACTTTTCGGTCATTATCAATCCAGTATTGATAATCGTCCCAGGCTGATTTGTCCCAAAAGATATCCATATCTACTATTCAAAAATGGGATGTTGAATTAGATTGCGCTTTTTATTAATGTTTTCGACGGAATCTTCAAGACGCTGCCTGTTCACTTTGCTGTTTGTTAAGTGAAAAGTTTCCTGCAAAGCATTGAACGCTGCAAGTGGCATCATTACAATACTTTTCCCTTTTGGACGATGCACAATCAACAACTCATCATCGTTGGCCACAGCATCCAGACTGTTTTTTAAATTCTGTCTTAGTTCTGAATAGTTGACTGCTTTCATACGTATATAATTTTACTTTATTAATTGCGTACAAATTTACGTACTTTATTTTAGTATTTATAAGCCATTCAAATGGTTTTTTGGATTTTCTTTTTTAGATCGGCCGAAACCAGTTTGAAATCAGTTAAGGTAGCTGTATTTCAATCGATACTTACAGATTTAAATTACTTATTATGAATATTTTATTCAAGGTGTTCGTATTATTAAAAATTCTTGGTCAATCGTATCCAATCGGACTTTTAAATAATTTTTCATATGATTTTTTTAGATTTTGTTTTATCTTTGAGGAATCCTACTCAGACTTTTAATGAAGCACTTAGTAAACTTTAAAAAGAGAACATTTTACCGATTAGGAATTCGATTCTGCGCTTTTGCTTTGGCTTCTTTATTGAGTATGGCAGTGTATGGACAACCATGTACTTTTCCCGAAAGTGCAGGAATAATTTCAGGTCTTAATACCGTTTGTGCAGGTGAAGCGTCAGTAAACTACAGTGTTCCTCCAATTACTGGTGCCACATCTTATGTATGGACGTTACCTGCCGGTGCCACTGGAACAAGCACAACTAGGACTATTACGCTGAATTTTAGTGTGTCAGCTATAAGTGGTATTATTGAAGTGAAAGGAAAAAACTCATGTGGGGAAGGAATTGGGGCTATTTTTTCAATTAATGTAAATCCGTTGCCGGTTGCCAAATTTAATTTTTCTCCCGATAATCAATGTTCACCAATGACTGTGTCTTTTGCAAATACATCGACAGGAAACAGTTCTTTACTTTCCGTTTGGGATTTCGGTGACACCAAAACATCCGGACAAACAGACCCTACCAATTCTTTTACTGCAGGTGTGGGTAACGGAACCCAATCCTTTAATGTGAAATTAACTGTAACTGATGGAACAAACTGCTCGAATTCAATATCAAAACCGATTGTTGTTAAGCAAGCACCAGATGCTACACTCAATGGAACAGGTTCTGGAAGTCTATTTAATGGGTTACCTGTTTTTAAAGTATGTAATAATAGTGTCTCAGCATTTACATTTACGAATGGCTCGTCAACAAATTCTACCAATACTAACTATACAATAAAGTGGGGTGACGGTTCGTCTGATTTTATTTCAACTTCATGGACTTCAACAACACATACTTATCAAATTGGATTATGGAATATGGTTTATAAGATAGATGGACAGAATGGCTGTTCAATTTCAAAATCATATATAGTTTTTGTTGGTTCTAATCCTGCAGTTTCAACGGGGAATCCAGGAAATACAGATATTTGTATTTCTACAGCACTGACCTTTCCAATATTGGGAACAAGTAATAATCCACCTGGGACAACCTACACAGTTACATTTAATGATGGCTCGACAGCACAAACTTTTAATCACCCACCACCTTCAGAGGTTACACATACTTTTTTAAAATCATCATGCGGAATTACTAGTAATTCAAATGGCATCATATTTAAAAATTCTTTTTTTGCTAACATAGTAGCAGAAAATCCTTGCGGCAAATCTGCAGTTGGCGTTGTGCCAATTAACGTTTCTACGCCACCAACAGCCGATTTTACGATGCCTTCAAGTTCCGTATGCATTAATAATCAGACTTGTTTTACAAATGCATCTAATGGTGCAAATGTAATTAATGGAGATGATTGTGATGCTGCGCCAAAATTGACTTGGTCAATATTTCCATCTTCAGGCTTTACTTTAAGCGGTAGTTCCTTATTAGGCAATGATTTTGGTTCATCTGATCCCAGCGTATGGACAGCAGGAACAAATGTAATTTGTCCAATTTTTTCACAAGCTGGGACTTACACAATAACTTTAAAAACCGCAAATAGATGTGGATTTGGCCTTAAAGTAAAAACTATTTGTGTAGAGCCACCTCTGATCCCTCAATTTACTTTAAATAATATTAATGGCTGCACTCTATTGGATGTAACTGCAACCAATACAACTGATATTTCAAAGTCTTGTAGTATTCCAACATATTTGTGGACTGTCACTTCAGCGAGTAATGATTGTGGCACTTCTCCAGCCTATACCTTTACTAATGGAACAACAAAAGAATCAATTAATCCGTCTTTTCAATTCACGAATGCTGGTGTTTATAACATCAAATTGTATGTGAAAAATTCGTGCGGTACGAACGAATTCTCTCAAATTGTGACTGTAAAACAACCACCAACCGTTTCAATAAATTCTAATCTATCAATCTGTCAAACATCTCCTTTAACTACTATCAATCCAGTTGCTGAGATAAAAAATTGCGGTTCTGAACCTTTGAATTATGCATGGAGTTTTCCCGGAGGAATTCCAGCAACCTCATCAGATGCAAATCCAGGATCGATAAGTTACAGCACACCCGCAAATTATACCATGTCGTTAATTGTTACCAACGGATGTGGTCCATCTGCAATTGCAAATAAAACATTTACAATCAACTCTCAGCCATCAGTAACCGGTACATTATCTGCTTGTGTCGGATTCACATCGCAACTGACTGGTTCTGCAATTGCAGCTTCTATTTCGCCGTGGGTATCCTCCAATAACTTAGTTGCTAATGTAAGTACAACAGGATTAGTAACTGCAGTTTCCGCAGGAGTAACTACAATTACATATACAAATAGCAATGGTTGTAAAACAACTGCGACCTTTACTGTAAATGCCTTACCTACAATATCTGGCAGTTTATCAGCGGGTATCAATTATACGTCTCAATTGACAGGTTCAGCAAATGCTGCTGCTATTTTGCCTTGGGAGTCATCAAATGCTTCGGTTGCAACAATTAATAATGCGGGATTGGTGACAGCTCTATCACTTGGAACATCCATTATTACTTATACAAATACGCATGGCTGTCAGGTAAAGGCAACCTTTACTGTGAGTTCCTTGCCTACGATATCAGGTAATTTATCAGCTTGTTTAGGTACTACATCAAATTTATTTGGTTCAGCAATCCCTTCAGCAACAAATCCATGGATATCCTCATATACTTTTGTAGCAACAGTCGACAATACTGGATTAGTAACTGCTGTTTCTGTAGGAACAACCACTATTACGTATACTAATAATGTTGGAAGTCAGGCGATATCCACTTTTACAGTGAACGCTTTACCAACGGTAACTGGCAATTTATCTGCTTGCGTTAACTCAACTTCGCAATTAACCGGATCAGGAACAGCAGCTACAAATTTGCCTTGGGTATCCTCAAATTCACACATTGCCGCTGTAGATAGTTATGGATTAGTGACAGGGATTTCAGCAGGAACAGCAATCATATCTTATACCAATAACAACGGTTGTAAAGTTCCTTCGACATTTAGGGTAAATGCTTTGCCTACGATTACCGGCGATTTATCTATTTGTATAGGTTCAATATCTCAGTTGACCGGATCGGAAATAGCAGCTCCAGATCTGCCGTGGCTATCGTCAAATACTGCAATTGCTACGGTTAGTAACATCGGAATAGTAAATGCGTTGTCTGCAGGAACGAGTGTTATTTCTTATACCAATTCAAATGGTTGCCGGAGAGATGTAACATTTATCGTTAATCCCACGCCAACAGTTGATCAGCCAATAAATTTTGAGTTTTGTAATGGGTTGAGAACTACCCCTTTAAATTTTGCCGGAAATATTGCCAATACAACGTTTACCTGGTCGAATTCAGATCCATCCATTGGTATACCGGGTAGTGGAAGTGGTAATATTCAATCATTTATTCCAGTTAATCGTGAAACAAATCCGGTTACAGCAAACATTGTTGTAACCCCTTCTGCCAATGGCTGTGCCGGAGACCCTAAAACTTTTACAATAACCGTCAATCCATCTCCGATTGTTACTTTTTCATCTGCAAATCAGATAATATGTTCTGATAAGAATACCGATTTGGTAACACTCAATAGCACAACATCGGGAGTGTCCTTTGAATGGTCTTCATTTTCCCCAACAGGAATATCAGGGGCAATCTTATCCGGAACTGGAACAATTGCGGTTCAAACGTTGGTCAATATTACCAATGTGCCTCTGGTCGTTATTTATAAGGCAAAGGCTTCATTTACAAACGGAGTTATCTGTACTGGAGAAGAATATACTTATACAATTACTGTCAACCCGATGCCTATGGTTTCACGGGTATTGACAGATAAAATCTGTAGTGGATCAAGCTTCTCTATTGTCCCCATGACAGGCAGTGGGAATATTGTTCCAGGAGGAACAACTTATACATGGAGTACACCGACCATTAATCCTGTTGGGGCTTTGAGTGGAGCAATCGCACAAAGTGTTCCACAGTCGACAATTAGTCAACAATTAATCAACCTTACAAACGATTTTGCAACTGCAACTTATTTGGTCACACCTTTATCTGGTGATTGCACCGGACAAACATTTGAGGTGATTGTCACTGTAAAACCAACGCCATCAGTAGAATCTATCAATGATATTTTGCTTTGTAATGGAGCGTTGAATCCAAAAATTGATTTTTCAGGGGCTGTGGCAGGCACGGTTTTTAATTGGACAAATAATAATACCAGTATCGGATTAGCAGCATCTGGCACTGGTTCGCTTCCTGTATTTTCAGCTGTAAACCTGGGAATTACGGCTAAAATTGCAACTGTAACCGTAACTCCATCAGCAAATGGTTGTTTTGGTTTACCTAAAACATTTACGATTACCGTATATCCACTTCTGCCTGTAAGTGTTTCAATTTCTTCGGACGCCAATAATATCTGTCCGGGAATTATTGTCAGATACACCGCAACGCCAATTAACGGAGGTCTTAACCCAATTTATGAGTGGAAAGTTAATGGAGTCGTTGTTGGAGCTTTAGGATCTTCCTATTCTTATGCCCCGGAAGATGGAGACATCGTCGAATGTAAACTTCTTTCAGATGCAATTTGCCCAATAGGAAATCCTGCATTGTCAAACTCGATAACTATGGTCGTTTTTTCAAGCTTACCAGCAAGAATCAACATTGTTGAAAGCGCAAATGATCTTTGTCCAGGCGAAAGTTCAACTTTCACTGCGACTCCATTTAATGGCGGTAGCAATCCTGCATATCAGTGGTTTGTTAATGGTGTTAGGGTGGGACCGAACCTGCCTTTTTACAGCTATGAACCTGTCGATGGTGATATGGTGACCTGCCAGCTGATATCAAGTAATGTCTGTTCAAGTAATGGTATAATACTTTCAACTCCAGTAAAGATGCTGGTATCTCCACCGGCTTTAAAACCATTATTCACAATTGAACAGTTGAACGATTGTGCTCCTATTAAAGTCATCCTGAAGAATAATAGTCTTTCCGGTGGATTGGCCTATATATGGGATTTTGGCGATGGCGAAACCTTTACTTCTGAAAACCCAGTAGATGTACCTCATACATTCGAAAATTTCACCGCTGCACCATTAGAGTTCATTGTCAGTTTAAAGATCGTTACAAGATATACACACTGTTTCAATATACTGACCAAAAAGATCATCGTGAAACCGGAGTTATTTGCAGGTTCTCCGGTTAGCTACATGGGATGTAGTCCGTTCATTCAAAAATTCGAAAATGCTTATGCGGGTGCCAAATCTTACAGATGGATTGACAGTAAAAATACGGTCTTAAGTGATAAGTTACAGCCGACATTAACATTTACGGCTTCGAAGGGACGCGATTCAACGCATATTGTGTATTTAATTGCAGAATCATTTTTTGGATGTTTCGATACAATTGTTAATACGATAAATGTAAGTCCTGGATTGGCAATGCCATCTTTTACATATTCTGGCAATGCTGATTGTAAGTCAGTAACCTATACTTTCAAAAACACCAGTCCCGAAGGTGCAAGTGTCTTTATTTGGGATTTTGGCGATGGAACCATAAACAAGACTTACCATGCAAATGAAGTGGTAACCCACACATTTTTTAATGGTTTGAATGTGGCAGTTCCTTTTAATGTAATACTTACAAGCAGTAGTGGCACTTCTTGCTCGTTGTCCGCAACCCGGAAGATCATGGTGGATCCGGAGTACATGGCTGGTTATCCTGTCACCTTCCAGGGCTGCAATCCTTTGAGCCGAACATTTGTGAATGCCTATGAAGGTTCCAAATCTTATCAATGGAAATCTTCTGACTGGAGACTATTGAGTAATGAGATGTCACCTACATTTACTTTCAACGCTTTACTTGAGCGTGACTCTACTCATCTGGTTTATTTAATTGCTGAATCATTCAATGGATGTATCGATACTATCGTCAACAATGTAATTGTCAGAGCCGCAAATAAAGCTGCGTTTTCAGCTATTCCAACAGAGGGATGTGCTCCGTTACTCGTTCAATTTACCAATGCTTCATCCCCGAAAACCAATGGTTATCAGTGGGATTTTAATGACGGAAGCGATTGTTCTATTGTTGAAAACCCAAATCATATTTTTATTGATCCCAATGGGTTGGATAAAAAATATAAGGTTAGTCTTATGGCGTTTAACCAATACGGTTGTGCAGATACTGCATTTCAAGAAATACATCTTCTTCCAACTCCTCAGGTAAATTTTGTTGCATTGCCAATTATGCAGACCTATCCTGAACGTACGGTAAAACTAACGAACCTTACACCTTTGGGAAACTGGGCTTATTCGTGGAACTTAGGCGATCAGAAGCCTTTGGTTACTGGTTTACTTTCTGACTACATCTATGATTTACCTGGGGAATACGTTATTTCGTTAACTGCAAAAGGAGCTCAATGCGAAAATACCAAACGGGTTAAAGTGACAATCAATCCTGGAACACCTCTCGCTTCCTTTGAACCGGATACTTCGGGATGTGCTCCTTTGAAAGTGAAATTTAGAAATAATTCGCAAAATGGAAGCCGTTATGAATGGGACTTTGGTAATGGGACTCAATCGGTTGATCTTTCTCCTTCGACCACCTACTATGATGAAGGAACATTTTCTGTGAAGCTTAAAGTATTTAACCAGTTTGGGGTAATGGATGAAACTGTACGAAAGATAGGTATACATCCGGTACCTAAAGCTCTTTTTAATCCACTTCCTTATCGGGTGAAAATTCCCGCACAAGCTGTTACCTTTTTTAATAGCTCAGAGAATGGCAAAGATTTCATCTGGGATTTTGGTGACGGAGAATCATCATTTGATGTTCAGCCTATTCACCAGTATACCCAGACAGGTGTATTTAATGTCACCTTGTATATTACATCAGCTGAAGGTTGCAAAGACACTTTTCTGCTACCTGATGCAGTCGATGCTTTTAGCGATGGATTGAAAGTCCCCAATGCATTTATGCCAAATAAACAAGGCCCCAATGATGGTCATTATGTAGCAGGCGATCCACGAAACCATATTTTCTACCCGGCAGTTGCGGTTGGTGATCTGATTGAATATGAGCTTATGATTTATAATCGATGGGGCAATTTGTTATTTGTTACCAAAGAGGCAGAGCAAGGCTGGGATGGTTATTATAATGGGGCGCTTTGTCCCCAGGATGTCTACATCTGGAAAATCAGGTGCCACTTTAAAAGTGGCTCAATCGTTACGAAGACTGGCGATGTTACGCTCATACAATAATGGAGAAGATGTTTAAATACAGAATCATAATTTCGTGTTGTATTGTGCTGTTGCTGATCAGCATCAAATCAGGTGCCCAAGATGCCCACTTTTCGCAATTTTATTCTGCACCTACTTTTTTAAGTCCCTCTTTAGCCGGTTCAACTGGCGGCACCCGATTCGTTGCAAATTACCGTAACCAATGGCCGGGAATATCAAAAACCTATCAAACTTTTGCTGTTTCAGCAGACTTCTATCTTAGTGAATATCGCAGTGGATTTGGCGCCTTATTAGTTACTGATAAAGCGGGATCAGCCAACCTAAACACAACCTATTTAGGTCTGCAATACTCGTTTAGAGTCAAGTTGGGTGATTCCTGGCAGTTTGTTCCAGGTTTGCAGTATACATTTGGACAAAAAAGTCTTGACCGGAGTAAATTGATTTTTCCCGATGAGGTGGTCAACGGAACACCTTCAAGCGGCCAAATATATCTGACGGATACAAGGGCACTATATATGGATTTAGCTACTTCAGTGTTCTTCTATTCTCCTAAGTTCTGGATCGGAGCTGTATCGGACCACCTTCTAAGACCTAATTATTCATTTTTGGGAGATAAAGCCACATTACCTCTTAAGATCATTAATTTCGGGGGTATGAATTTATGGCGGGCAAATGCACGCAGGGTTGAAGAACCAAGAATAGCTTCTTTAAGTTACCGCTTCGAATATCAAAAGGGGTTTAAACAACTCGATATCGGAGGCTTTTTGTATGGCCGGGTATTGGATTTTGGCGTTTGGTATCGTGGTTTGCCGATTTTTAAAAATGAGAACCTTGCAAATCATTTTATGGATAACGATGCGTTGGTTTTGATGTTAGGGGTATCAACAGGTGCTTTACGTATTGCGTATAGCTATGATCTTCAATTATCAAATCTTTCAGCTTATGGCACAGGGGCGCATGAAATATCTCTCATCTGGGAGATTGATGAACTCTTCGAGTGCGTTGATTGCTTTTCAAGACGAAACACAATCCAGTTTCATAAGAATCGGCCAAGAAATATGAGGGTTAACTAAAAAAACAGTAACCTTTCGGTATCCCATTTAATATTCTAAATATCACATAAAAACGTAGCGCCGCATCCCGAGACTACGGAATGCGGCGCTATGATGTATTGTTTTATTTAATACTCCCAGAGATCCTGTTCGTAATTAAATATCGAGTTTTTGATTCTTTCGGATTCTTTAGCGGCATATTCACCCTTTGCATAGTCCGAAATCGCCCGGTTATTATAGGTGTTTTCTTCTTTCACAATATAACCATCAAATTTGCGGGTAAGGAACAGGTCATCAAAGCTTAAACTACGCGCCCCGTTAAATCCGTTGAGTGATTCGTTTTTTGCAAGAAGCGGGCGAATCTCCGGATAATAAACCCAGAAAAGTTTTTTGCGGACAAAAACAGTATCATTGGGTTCTTTTTTGTAAACCCAAATTGGACAAATTCCGAGAATGCGTACCTGAAGTGTCGACTTTTGTTTGTCAAAATACCATACTTCCTTAATCTCCAACTGCTTTACGTCCTTTATTCTATCTTGAATGTCGTTAATTACAGGTTTTTCGATTTCAATATTTGGATTATCAATGTCGGGAACTTTGACTATCTTAATAGTATCTCCAAACTGCAGCCTAACCTGATTATAATCAAATGGCTTAACAAATTCACCCTCATTAACGTCTGGATCGAATGCGGTAATGTTTTTCCCTTCGATTCCTTTTAAAAGAACATTAAACAGGTTATAGCGCCCTTGTATTACACGGGTCGGATAATAAAAATGCTGGTTTGCTTTTTCGCGTAAATCGATGGTCCGCCAGACGGTTCTTGACCATACGGCATCTGCCTCCCGTACCAGTGGGAGTGGAGCCGGTTTACGCTCAATGGTTGTCCGCTTTGCATAAACACCATCGACGATGACCTGAGCTTGCAAATGCTGTGATGCAGCTCCAATCAAAATTAATGCAAGGATCAATAATAATTTTTTCATCGTTAATTTATTTTAAAGCTTATTGGGGGTAAAGGACGGATTGAACCGTCATCTCCTTTTACTACAATGCTCTCAAAGTATAACCGACTTCCGGGATTTAGCCCTTTCATCAGGTCTGTCTGCTCCTGCGAGAATCTGTTCCCTTTGGTTGGTTTATCAACTACAAAGCCACCCCTGGAGGTTGAAACGACAAAAGAAGTAACTGTAAAGTTCATCTCGAAATCGAAATCCGGAATCTTAGCCAAGATACCTTGTTGCGCTAATAACTCATTCTTGGTTATTACTCCCTCAATTTTACCTGCCACCGAAGCAACTGGATTGGGAACTCTTTTGACGCGGAATTCCATTGAACCAATGTCTTTTAATGTGCCATCAATCATGGCACTCACTGAAATTTTCGAAAGGACACCGATCTTATCTGGTCTGACAACGTATCCGGTAGCACCGGGCTGAATAGAACCATTTGTAATCGATACTTTTACATTCGTGGGTGATATCCCTGGTACTGAAACTGAAACGGGATTATCGAGACCTGCATAAAAGACATTCATCTTTGTTGGCGAAACAGTCATCGAGGGTTTGGCCACTTCATATTCGTGTTTGAACGGGTATGCGACGATAATGCCGTCCGGATTCTTGTAATTGATATGTCCGCTATATTCAACTTTTCCTTCTCTCGAAGTAATAACTCTGTATAATCCATCGTTATTGGAAAGGGTTGTACCACTCACAATAATTTCTGGTTTAACAGTCGTATCGACTGCCGACAGAAAAACTCTGGCTTCATAAGGACTCCCTTGAAGAACAAAGTCCGATTTCGAAACGACCTGCGCCTGAAGCTTGTTAAATTTGAAGGAGGAAGCATCAATCTGAGCATATAAGTGATGGATAACATCCGACTCGGCATTACGTACATCACTTTGAATTTTTGACATCAGCGTAATAACGGCAATTAACGGATATCCCTCAAATTTACTTTCTTCCCAGGAGGGTGAACTTCCTTCCTTTTTTGGAGGAGGAGCAGTACTAAGACTCTGGTTGATTGAAGCAATTAATTCGGTATTCGAGGTATCAATCAGCGCAAGAAGTGAACTTCGGTAGGCCTCAATTGCATTTTTCAATGCTGTTCCATTTTTTTTAGTAATCATTATCTCTGCGGCAAAGTTAAGGTTCTCCTGTGCCTTAATGGCATTGACGTCACCTTCGGGACCATCAGCCGTTTTTACGATCAAATCTTTTAAACTGAAAATATATTTGTACAGCGAATCGGAACTTGCTTTCACTTTCAAAACTTCTTTGTTCAGTTCACCCGCCTTTTGCGGATTTTCCTGTGCCGCATTGTTGAAATCGTTGTAAACCCGTTGGTTCTTAGCCGTGAAATTTTCGATAGTTTGCATGAAATTATTATTGACCACAGCAAATGCATCTAACACCGATTTGTCAACATTGAGTGCTAACATCGCAGTCAACACAAGATACATCAAACTGATCATCTTTTGTCTGGGCGCTTCCGGACAGTATTTTGTTCCCATCTTCGAATTAACCTTTTACGTTCATTGCTCCAAGCATATTACCATAAACATGGTTAAGTGCTTCCAGATTTTTATTTAGCTGTTCTGTGTGTTTA
>Ga0209724_1002627_pt1 | contig 15239 bp, 17 predicted proteins | sample grotaG_FD_184143 | JGI IMG/M metagenome (GOLD analysis project Ga0209724, IMG submission 184143) | Glacier valley bacterial and archeal communities from Borup Fiord, Nunavut, Canada, to study Microbial Dark Matter (Phase II) -... | ecosystem: Environmental > Aquatic > Freshwater > Ice > Glacier ...
CCTTAAATTTCAGAAACGCTAACTTATGGATAACCAAAATTGAGAAAATGCAAATTTCAATCTCAATATTTTTGAGTCAAACTCCAGAAACAAGAATTTAGGTTGTTTTCTTAATGACACTAATTACATGATTTTTGGTAATAAACCAGAAGAGTAAAATAACCATCACTGCCACCAAACACCCTTTATCGAATCGGCTAAAACGGGTTGTGTGATCGCCAAACAGGTAAATGGCTACCGAAACAGCGATTGCCAAAACCATATCTGTGGTATTGAGTATATTGTCGAATAAGCTAAAATTAGCTGATTGTAAATACGTTGCCAGACTGATGGCCACCGCTACTGTGAAGAAAATCCACATGGCAAGTGCCGGTTTAATTTTCTGCCTGTAGGTTAACCAGCAATACGAACCTGTGATTACTAAGTTCAAAAGCGAGACGCCTATAATGGAGATGTGCCGTATTAAAATTTCATCCATACTACTACTTTGGAAGGTTCCCAAATTTTATGCAAGTATATCACAATATTAGGAACTTACATCCATCATTTTTGAAAATTGAATTAGTATATTTGAGGAAATAAGATTGAGGAATTAAAACAGGTCTTAATATCAAAATAAAATTATTATTCATTTGATATTAAGGCCATTAACAGAATCAACAAAAAATGACAGGCAAACGAAAATATCATAGCAGCAAATGACTATACCCTATACTCAATTTATAAACGAAGAAGAAATTGGCAGGATTTTAGAGCAAAACCAGAAACCAACTCCTTCAAAAGTTCGTTATGTGCTTTCTAAAGCTAAGGAAATGAAAGGATTGGATCTTGAAGATGTAGCGGTACTTACCCACATCAGCGATTCGATGCAGCTCTTTGAGCTTTTTGAGACTGCCAATCACATCAAGGAAAAAGTGTATGGTAAACGACTGGTTATTTTTGCCCCATTGTATATTTCCAATTTTTGTTCCAACGAATGCAGTTATTGTGCTTTCAGAACAAAAAACGAATTGATTGATCGTAAGTCACTTACACAAGCACAAATCGTTCTCAATACAGAAAAGTTAATCAGAGAAGGGCATAGACGGGTATTGCTTGTAGCCGGTGATGTGTATCCGAACCATGATTTTCAGTATGTATTGGATTCGATTGCCTCTATCTATGAAGCCAAAGTTGGCAAAGGAGAAATACGTCGGGTAAACATAAACGTGGCGCCTCTGGAAGTTGATGAATTTAAATTATTGCGGGATGCAAAGATCGGAACCTATCAGCTCTTTCAGGAAACTTATCATCGTGAAACTTATAATGAAGTTCATTTAGAAGGAAAAAAGAAAGATTACGAATTCCGTATTACATCGCTGCATAGGGCCATGGAGGCCGGTATTGAAAATGTGGGAACCGGAGTGCTGTTTGGATTATACAATTTTCGTTTCGAATTACTTGCTTTGATGCAACATATAAAGGAACTTGAAACGGTATATGGAATTGGCCCTCACACCATCAGCATTCCACGTATTGAACCTGCCACTGGTTCAACCTTTGCAGCAAATCTACCTTATGCCGTTTCTGATCTGAATTACCGTAAAATTATTGCCATTCTTCGCTTGGCTGTTCCATATACCGGTATAATTATGTCAACCCGAGAATCAGCCAATATGCGTCGCGAATCGTTTGCACTAGGGGTCTCCCAGATTTCAGCCGGTACCCAATCTACTCCTGGAGGAATTAAACAAAATACTCAAGACAAAGATAAAAGTGAATGTTCACTGGGCGATCATCGTTCATTGGATGAAGTGGTCCGCGATATAGCAGAAATGGGTTATATTCCTTCATTTTGCAACAGTTGTCACCGCCTTGGCCGAACAGGACTGGACTTTATGGACATGGCCAAGCCGGGAAACATAAAGAACCATTGCAATCCGAATGCAATCTCGACTTTCCAGGAATACCTGATGGATTATGCTTCCTATCAAACAAGGTTAATTGGTGAAGACCTGATTGATGACGTACTGGATTCAATGGAAGGATCTGCCCTTGAACGCGCGCTTATTTTGCTTGAAAAAGTTAAAAAAGGCAAGCGTGATATCTATTGCTGAAAGTTAAATGGATAAAGGGTTAAAGGGTTATTAACCATTTCTTATTTAGAATTATTCTAAATAATTGTTAAGAGATTTTGTGGTCTACTTTAAACCTCCTATCATTGTATAGAATTTAGTATGAACTAAAAAAAATGATAGTATGAAAAGGTTAGCAATGATTTTATTAGTGACGTTCACTATGGGTATAGCTGCTTCAAGTATTTCAGCTTCAACCGTTAATGACGGCACAAAGAAAGCAAAAAAGGAATGCTGTACTAAAGACAAAAAAGCAAGCAGCACAGAGAAACCAGTTGAGAAACCAGCTGAGAAGAAATAATATTCAAAGTACATTTAACGTATAAAATGATCGGCTTATGCTGGTCATTTTTGCTTTAGATGTATCTGCAATACCTTGCAGTGATAAGTTGATAATGTATTTTCATTCCTCTGGTTGAATTTTAGCGGACTAAAATTCATAAACAATGCCATAAAACTCAGTAAATAATTCAATTATGAAAATTAATTCCTAATAATTGTTAATGCACGTTGAGGTTCTTTGAAAATTACATAAATTGCAGCGGAATAAAATAAAAACCAAATAATAAATTACCATGAAAAAATTAGCATTGATTTTAGTATTCGCTTTCACCATGGGTTTAAGTGTTTCAACAGTTTCGGCTGCAACAAAAGACAAAACCGCAAAAGACAAACCTGCATGTTGCGCAACTGCTGACAAAAAAGCTTGCTGCACCAAAGATGCAAAAACTTGCACTGCAAAAGACGCTAAGGCTTGTACTGCAAAAGACGCAAAAGTTTGTACCGAGAAAAAAGCTGAAGTAAAGAAATAATTTCTATCCTTCGTTTTAGATAAATATAAATGACTGGCTATGCCGGTCATTTTTATTTATAGTTGTTTGTCTGATTTACAAAAGTTCTAATATTAACTGAAGTCTGAAATCATTGAAATATGTTTTTCAGAAATATAAAAAGCTATTTTCTGCTAAGCAATTTTTCGTACCTATTTTCAGTTATCTATCAAGCTTCCTGCTTTTTATAATATTCAATTTTGCCTGTTTGAGCCAAGTTGGATACCTTTTCGATTAAGGCAGTTATTTGTTCTTCGGAAAGTTTTGAGAATGATCGGGCAAGGGCAATTTTCTCACGCATAAACGTTGCATTTTCATTTCCTGAAATTAATACAGAAACTGGAAGCGACCATACAAAATGCATTGCCTCTTTAATACTCATATAATTGGGGATTACAGGATCATCAGAACTCCACCCGGCTTGCTCTTTCCTGGAAAAGAATCGGCCATCGGCCAATGATTTCATGGCAAGAATTCCCATATTTCGTTCTATTGCTTTGGGCATTATATTTTTAGTAAAGCTATAGTATGTTTGATCCAATACATTCACAGGCATTAAAACAGTATCGAAAATATTACTTTCTTTTGTCTTTTCGAGCATTCGGGCATGAGCAAACGGATTTTGATGGCCCGTAAACCCGAGGTATTTAATTTTTCCTTCCTCTTTGGCTTTCAGTAAAACATCTAAAACGCCCAGTTGAATCCTGCTGTCAACATCTTCAGGAGTTGAAATGGAATGAACCTGGTACAAATCGAGGTGATCAGTTTTAAGCCTTTTCAGCGTTCCCTCCAGATGGTGCTGAACTGTTTTTGCGTCTCCTCCTGTCGACTTGCTCATCAGAAAAATCAGGTCGCGGTATTTCGGTGTCAGGTATTTGCCGTAACGCGTTTCGCTGGTTCCATCGGCATAACTTTCTGCTGTATCAAAAAACCGTACACCTCCTTCCAACGCTGCTTCAATTACTTCCTGCGCATCACGTTCAGTAGTCCACCCCACGTGATAACCCCCCGTGCCGAGCATGGTTACATATTCATTGGTCCTACCCAACTTTCGTTTTGGAAGCACTTCTCCCAGGCGATCACTATCATATTTTCCTGCCCGCGCTGTGCCAGCCAAGGTAATGCCGGCAGTCACTCCTGCAAGCGATTTTAAAAACATTCTCCTGTTAGCCATAATTCAAGTAAATTGATTTTCAATTTAGTAATGAAACAGTTATGGTCATATAAAAGTTTTAAGAATTAACCATTACTGTACAATTTTAATTAATTACTCACCTTACGTATGAACATACATATACAGAAAAAGGAAAAAAGAAAAAGGGTTTTTATCTGTTTGAAGAATGTACAAGATAGTATTTTAACCATAGGGAAACAACATCAGACTATCCGTGTAAAATATGGCAGACCTGTTATAAAAATAAAGGAATATATATTTTAGGGTCTGCTGATAAACTTTTATTGTTCTGAATAATAGCTTTTTATAGAAATATACATTGTAATGAGTGCAGAAAAAAAAAGAAAAAGTGTCCAAAATCCCTGCACCCTGTGGAAGGGGTTTGAGCTTGGGTACTAAATTCCTAACGGATTGTGAACTGGAGATCAAAATAAATAACAGGGATATACAAATGCAATTGTGCTTGGGTTAACAAGCCATCATCTGATACCCATTAGTTACTCATCTGATACCTTTCTGTAATGTAAGGTTACAGAAAGGTTACAGATGAGTTACAGATGGGTTACAGATGATAGCGAGCAAACACCTACCCATTTCAGAGGAACAGGGGGAAAATTAGGATCGATTGCTTATTTTGAAAAGCAGATAGGAAGGTGCAAAAATAGACTCCAAAAAATAGAAAATTGATATTTATACCCTACGTTCAAATTGACCAGATGAGTTTCAGAGACCGAAAAAGTTATGTACTTTTATTTTTCCGGCACCTGAAAGCCATTTTTCACCTCCGGCTTTTTTACCTGAGCCTTTATTACCACCGGCTTTTTCTTACCAATTGATTTACGAAAATCCCATGGAATGTTATAGTAAACTGAATAAGTAAAGTCGAGATTAAATCCTTTTTCAGCTTTACCGTATCCGGGAATAAAATACATTGGAGGAACTCCCAAATCTTTGTTCTTAAGCTTCATTTTCCCGCGAACTGTCCAGCCCATATAGAAATTATTGAATACCTGGCCTTTAATTCCAAATATTATCTCAGTCCAGTGAGCAAAATAGGTTTGTTTTCCAAAGCTACCCACTTCCTGACCCCAATAGGAATCAATCGTATAGTTATTTACTTGTTGACCTGCAAAAGCAAAACCATACCTGAGGCCAACGTAAAAGATATCTTTGTCTTTCTCGTTTTCCGGCTGAAGTAAATTATAATCCATCCCGATGCGAGAATAGCTGCCCTGACTGGAATAATCGACATAACTGGTCTTGATTTTCAACACCTCATATCCTGTTTCAAAAACGGGAAACATATTGGGTGCTATTTCCATATCGGCTGAAAATTCATTGCCGTAACGGTTCCCTTTGGTCCACAAATCCTGAAATGGACGGGTCACATCAACTCCAAAACGTAGACCTTTCAAATGAATATATTGCGCAGGCCGCTTGGGTTTATATTTCTTTTTCTGTTCCTGCTGTCCAAAGCTAATTGCCGCTAACAGACAGAGGATTAATGTAAAGCTTAATATTTTCATTCCATTTTGTAGTTACAAGACTGTCCGTAATTTTGATTGAATCAATGCTGTTATGGGTAAATTTGACTGACAGCAATTTATATACATAATAAGAGCTTGATTCAAGTGTAGCTTCTATTTTAGTTGTCTTCTGAATAAATGTGAGGGAATCGGCTTTCGAATTGAACGTAATAATGTAGCGGGTGGTGTCTGTAATTGTCAAAGGCAAAAGCACATTAGTACTGGGTATCTTGTTTTTCAAAAGCGTGGTACTTTTCACTTCCTGCACAGATATGACTGGACTAATCGGCTGATCTGTTTGTGAATTATAGAACGAGGCCAGGAGAAAAGACTGCAGAGGACGAATGTAAAGTTTAATATTTTCATTCCATTTTGTGGTTACAAGGCTATCCGTAATTTTAAGTGAATCAATCCTATGATGGGTATATTTAACTGAGAGAAGTTCATAGTCATAATAAAAACCAGTTTCAACTGAAGCAGTTCTTAAAGTTGACGTGTGAATAAAGGTGATGGAGTCAGCTTCTGCATCAATCCAGATGATATAATTTGTCGTTGTCGTGTCTTTATTTGGTTTTAATGGAAAAAGTGCATTGTCAATGCTATTATTATTTTTGTATAAAAAACTGTCGCGGTCCAGACCCTGTAAAGTAATAACAGGCTTTATCGCAATTTTGGTCACTGAGTTTAAGAACGAGACCTTCAGTAATGCCTGAGGCGGGGCAACGAATACTTCCTTGCAAGCCGTTGCAACGATCAACATATAAATAAGATACAAAAATCGCTTCATTTATTTTTCTTTAATAAAGATCCAAAGGTAGACATATTCACCGTCAATCTATAGATGTAAGATAATTATTACCACTCTTCTATCTTGGCCCCTTTGATAGCTTCCCCTGATGGACATTCACTAAATTTGAATATCTTTGTCAAAAATAGCCCAATAGTAATTGATTAATAAGGTTTTTAGATCATTTAGGAATGAAGCACATACGTAATTTCTGTATCATAGCACACATCGATCACGGTAAAAGTACATTGGCCGACAGGCTGCTCGAATATACCAAAACTGTTGACGGAAGGGCCATGCGCGCTCAGGTACTGGACAGTATGGATCTGGAACAGGAACGTGGCATCACCATTAAGAGCCATGCCATCCAGATGTTATATACTTACAAGGATCAGGAATACATTCTGAACCTGATAGATACGCCGGGACATGTTGACTTTTCGTATGAAGTATCGCGTTCAATCGCTGCCTGTGAAGGTGCTTTGCTGATCATCGATGCCACACAGGGAATTCAGGCTCAAACTATCTCAAACCTTTACCTGGCCATCGAACACGATCTGGAAATTATCCCTGTGTTGAATAAAATGGATCTTGACAATGCCAATCCTGACTTGGTCGAGGATCAGATCATAGGTTTAATTGGATGCAAACGAACTGATATTATTCGTGCCAGTGGAAAAACAGGCCTTGGAATTGAAGAAATACTTGAACGTATTGTCAATGTTGTTCCTGAGCCCCAAGGCTCGGTGGATGCACCCCTTCAGGCCCTTATCTTCGACTCGGTATTCAATCAGTTCAGAGGGGTAGTTGCCTATTTTAAAATAGAAAATGGAGTAATTCGCAAAGGCGACTTGGTTAAATTCGTCAATTCATCCAAAGAATACATTGCTGATGAAGTTGGAGTACTCAAACTGGGAATGTTTGAACGTCCGGAGATGAAAGCCGGCGATGTAGGATACATTATTTGCAATATTAAAACTGCCCGCGAAGTAAAGGTGGGCGATACCATTACTCATGCCAAAGCCCCCTGCGACAAAGCGATTGCCGGTTTCGAAGAAGTAAAGCCGATGGTATTTGCAGGAGTGTACCCCATTGATTCAGAGGATTATGAAGACCTCCGCAAAGCGATGGAAAAACTTCAGTTAAACGATGCCTCACTCACTTACGAACCTGAATCATCGGCTGCCCTGGGTTTTGGCTACCGCTGCGGGTTCCTCGGTTTGCTGCACATGGAAATCATTCAGGAACGCCTCGACCGTGAATACGATATGAACGTGATCACCACTGTACCCAACGTTTTATACCATGTCCATACCACCAAAGGCGAAACCATCAACGTCTATAACCCTTCAGGACTGCCTGCCGCAACCACTATCGACGACATTGACGAGCCGTTCATCCGTGCCAATATAATCACTGCCGTAGAGTATATTGGAACCATCATGACCTTGTGTCTCACTAAACGCGGTAACCTTATCAAACAGGAATACCTGACCCCCGATCGCGTTGAGTTATTTTTTGACCTTCCACTGGGAGAAATTGTTTTCGACTTCTACGATAAACTCAAGAGCATTTCCAAAGGATATGCCTCGTTTGACTACCATGTAATCGACTTCCGCCCTGCCAAACTTGTAAGGCTTGACATATTACTGAACGGTGAAATGGTTGATGCATTGTCAACCTTGATTCATATCAGCAATGCCTACAGTTTTGGAAAGCGCATGTGTGAAAAGCTCAAGGAATTGATTCCCCGCCAACAGTTTGATATAGCCATACAGGCGGCGATTGGTGCCAAAATTATCTCCCGCGAAACAGTCAAGGCTGTGCGTAAGGACGTTACAGCCAAATGTTATGGAGGTGATATCACCCGTAAACGCAAGCTGCTCGAAAAGCAGAAAAAGGGCAAGAAAAAGATGAAGCAGATCGGCAATGTGGAAGTTCCTCAGAATGCCTTTTTAGCTATATTGAAGTTGGATTAATCGAAGCATCATGTCTCCTTTAAAATGTCAAAACGTCAATTCTATGGAATTGACATTTTGACGTTTTGAAGATGTGTAAAAGATGAGCTAACCGAAGTTACACTTAAACTGCTTGGTTTTTAACAAAGGTCTTAGGGTCAATAATTGGCAGAAACGCATTGTGTAAGAATGTACCTTTAAATTGCGAAAACATGATTCCTCTTACGGTGGAAACAGATATAGAGTTTAACGTTATCAACATACTTTCTGGGAAGGAGACTTGTTGAAATTCAACACTGGCAAAGTCATCAAAATTCTGGATTTCGAAGATACAACTTGCTTTTATCGATGCAAGCCGGATTTCACTTTCATCATGTAGAATGTCGATCGTGGTAATTACAATAATCAACTTATTGTCAGTGTCAATCTGATGTTCAATATCAATATTAAAATGAAAGGTTGTTTGAACTGGTAAGGGCTGTTTTGGATGGTTTAGATTAACATCTAACAGTTCAATCCCTTTTATTTGAAATGTGAATGGCTGTTCCTTTAAAGTGTTTTTCATGGAAAAATAGTATCAGTTTCAATTATTACTATTCAAAGAATATTGATGTGATTTTATTCCCTTGTATAGGTGGCCAATGTATAGATTGGCAGCGAGGTCAAAATAGGTTGTATTTTCAAGGATAATAGCTTTTTGGCTGACAACTACCTGATATTTAATTATCTGTGCTTTAGATACATCATTAAGGATAACTAACCCCATATTTAAAACCCTTTCAATGTCAAAAAGCGTGTCAGCAGTAAAATTATGGGTTCCACTCAACCATTTCGTTATTTCGGAGGGTTGCTTATGCATAGCTGCAGCAAAGTCTTTCTTTTTCCAGCCATTTGCTTTAATGCCATCACTAATTCTAGCAGCAAGCTGCATTCTTTTTGCTGTTCTGTCAGACTCTTCCGGCGTTATTTCCGCCAGGATTTCATCTAAAAGAGTACTGGTATATAATCTCGCTTTACTCATCTTCTTCATCATTAAATATTAAATTACCTTCAAAATCCATATAGTCATCCGTGTAGATTATTTCTTTATCAGCTATTCTTTTTTGAATAGCTGAAGAAACCTGACGCAGGAAATAATTCTCCTTCTTAAGCTTGGGATCTTCCTGAAAGGCCCTCATGCCTTTGGGTTTATAGCCACCCCCTCCCAAAATAACAATCAAAGAACCATACCGAATGCAATATAACCGCAATTGGGAACCAGGTAAATCATATAAGGCGCATACCCCATCGCCTGGGTTACCCTCTTTATGCTTAAAAAAATCTTCCTTGGCACCTGTAATATGTCCGATAGTCTTTAACCTATCGGAGATGCTTTTTAGTTCACTTATAAATGAATTTTTGTTTTCTTCTATGAAACAATCAAACAATGTTTTTTGTTCATCTTCTAACAATATTGAATAAATTGAAGCTTTATTTCCGCTCATTTTATTCAACTTGACTAATTCATATTTCATTTTTAATAGATTTGGCAAATATATGGAAATTTACTTTTAAGTATATTTATTTACCTTTTATTCTAAAATTTAATATTCTTTTGGGTTCCGTGATTTGCAATCGCGGTTCTTTTAAAATGCTCCGGATTCTCGGGGCAATATCGCTATACTCATCCCTGCCTCTATCAACTCCTATTGTACGATTCTTCATTCAAATACTTGGCTGCCTCAATATCTTTCCTGAAGATGCAAGTGAAGATATTTATAAATTTTATATCTTTGTTTCATGTACCCCTCCATAGATAGCATCTTTGGACCGATGCCTCACTTAACGGTGGGGCATTTAAATTTCATTCCATTCTCCTCTTATACTATTTCAATTCTGGTGATCGGATTTCATTTGGATTCAAAGTTTATAACGAATTTCCATTACCTATAAAGGTATAAAAGCAAAAGACACACCCTGGGACGCTGTTCTAATGGGTAGCGTGGTGTGTAAGTTGATATAAAAATACAACAATTTATAATTACTCTTCTAGTTTTGTTTGTCAATTACTTTCACTCAACTAAAAAAATGGTTATATTTGTAATGCTTATTCATAATAATTCATTAACAAGATGACTGTTACCGTTCAAATTGATACAAATACGGCTGCTGGCCTGAAATTAATTTCTGAACTTCGCCGCTATCCAGATGTAGTTCGGTTTGTAGAACCTAACCAGATTTCAGAACCAGTCCCTGAAGGATATATTCCTATTAAAGATGCTTTTGATGAGGTCAGAAATTTTGTAATTGAAATGGATTCAGAAAGTCTATCTGCAATTGATTCAGCTAAGCTGGCATTTGATAGATTAGGAGAAAAATATGATCGTAAATTCAACAATAAATATACCCGATGAAGGGGTATAGTGTTCATATTTCGAAGAAGGCACAAAACGATATATACCAGGTAATTGATTACATTTCCAATATTTACAAAGCTCCTTTAACTGCTGAAAAGTTTTTAATTGGATTATACGATGCTATATTTTCGTTGGAAAATATAGCCGAATCCCTTCGGATATCTACTAAATCTGACATTTTAAAATACGGTATAAACGCCAGAAGTATCGTATTTAAAAAATTAATTATTGTCTATACTGTTCATGGCAAAATTGTTCTAGTTAAAACGGTAATTTCAGGTGCATTAATAAAAAGTTGAGTTTTGTCTCCAATTGTGTTACTATCGAAAAGTGGATATTCCGGAATATCCAACTTTTCAGTATATCCTGAAAAAAAACTACCTCACAAGCTTTTCTTTCGAACTCACAATTCGCATGTCATTCATCTCAGTCCTATCCAAAAGATTGAAGACAAACTTATTTTTATTCACGAACTGAAAATATCCATAGGAATTAAATACAAGAAAGACTCATCAATTGTCAGCATCTCACTTAAGGGAAACTGATTAATTTCATCAATTCATCCCTTAGGGTTCTTTAGTTTTTTTATATCTTCCTCTATCTCACGGAGATTTTGCTCTTTTTCAATTTCCTTTTGTGCATTCTTGAATTTTTCGAACTCCTCACCCGATTTCGCCAAGGCGCTCTGATGGCTTATTTTTCCTGCATGAGAGAGCAACTCTCTACCGTTCAATTGCAGGATGGCATCCAGGCGTTGTATCCAATCAGCCATGTACATCGGTGTCCGCTGTTGCGCCATGGTTTCGGCAAATGCAAGGTACTGTTCTACCAATAAACCCAGCAATTTGATTTCATCCTCGCTAAGGTAATTCTTTGCAATACTGACATCTGTTTTCCTCACAGTCCCGCTACTCTTCTTATCAAGCGATTGCATTCCCATCAGTGGCAAACGTGCGTCAACCCTTCGGTAAACCAGTTCGGCGGCAGTTTGTTGACTGATGGCCCACAACAATTTATTCTGTACGATTTTGAAAAACTCAATGCTTCGCTCATCGTTGGGGTTATAATCAATGCTGGTCGTGTAAATGTCTTTGATCTTTTGATAGAAGAACCGTTCTGAAAGACGTATTTCCCGAATACGCTCCTGCAGTTCATTGAAATAATTCATGGACTGACCTGTCTTAAAACGGTCGTCATTTAAGGCAAAGCCTTTGACAATATATTCCTTGAGCCTTTGCGTAGCCCAAATACGGAATTGTGTGCCTTGTATTGATTTGACACGGTACCCAACTGAAATGATCACATCCAGATTGTAATATTTTGTAGTGGTTTCCTGTGTCTTTCCTTCAATAGCACCGTGTTGAGTGGTGTGTCGGAAATTCCGACTTACCATACTTTCGTCTAACTCTCCCTCATTAAAAACATTCTGAATGTGTTCAGTAATGGTGCTTCTCCCTTTTCCAAACAGCTCTGCCATCTGGGCTTGTGTCAGCCAAACGGTTTCATCCTCCAGGCGAACATCTATTTTGATTTTTCCATCTGGATTCTGATAAATAAGTATTTCGCTGTTGTTCATGTTTTATATTTTTTATTTTCAATCATTTTATCAGTAGATCGTATTTGCAGGTAATCGATCAATGGGATCATCTACTTAAAATGAAGCCCTAAAGTTAGAAATCTGTTTCCAATAAATCATCCTTTCATAGAAATACCCATCAACCGGGTTTTGACGAAATGAGGAAGTGGCCCCCCTCCATCCTATTTTGTCATGGCACTTATGCATTCCAGTATTTATTGGAAAAACTACACAGCAACCTTTTCTTTCGAACTCATAATTCTTAAGTTATTAATCTCTGCCACATCCAAAAGATTGAAGACAAACCTATTTTTATTTATTTTTCATAAATTATTAACCCAATAGACTAAGAACCTCAATGCTTTTTATGGAGAGATGTACTTTTATCTGCTACATATACAATTTGATATCACATTTTGTGATATCCAGTTGTCGAATTCAGATTTAGAAAGTTGAAACATGAAGTCAATAGGAAATGATTCATGGCATTAAATCTGCCAACCATCTGGTTACGGAGTATCAACCCAAAAGAGATTAAATCTGCCAACCATCTGGTTATAATTTAAGTACGATTAAAAATCGCCATACTCAGCAATCTCTATTCTTAAGGTGATTAATATCTCACCTTTTTTTTCACATTATTCAATCTCTGCAATTTCTCTTATTAACTTCTCTATAATTTCCGGGCGGTCACTATAAGAATCAAAAGATAATGCACATGCAATTCCTTCGGACAAACCCTTATTCTTCAATAATTTTTTGACTTTCCTCCTTCAAATACGCTTTGACCGTTTCATTGGCATTTTTAATTTTTGATAAAACATCAAGGGTATTTCCCAGTATATATATAATGTCTGCAAAATCATGACTTTGCCTAAGGTCACATCCTCCACGGCTATTGTGTGCCTCAAATTTTGTTGCCAGGTAATATTCAGTCGAAAATACATAAATACTGGTTTTATCCGGTAGTGTTTTTATGATCTTATTTTTAATCCCTTCCGAATACCACCGGTTACTAAAGCCTAAAAATTTCTCATCCGTTGGCATCACATCCACCCTAATTTCATTGTACACAAATCTGCAAATGGGTGCTCCATGCGATGTGTCATTAGCAAAACCTTTTGCTCTTAAGTCTGCTTCGAGTTTCGCATGAGCTGTTCTGGTATGCAATTCAATTACACAATCCACATCAATGGTTGGTCGTATGTCGGAAGCAGCAGGATCGTTTGCATAAAGTTCAGCAACTGATCCACCAACAAAAACCATCTCATCTTTTAAATTTCCCAAACCATTGGCTACCATTTGCAGCATAATCATATTTGGACTAGACATGTTCCATTCGTTTTTCTAATTCAGCAACAGCAATGTTTATTTCTCTAACACGACCTACCCGAAAGGTGTCGACAATGGCTATCAGATCATATAACAATTTATCCTCCTGAACAGCTTCCGGCAACGTTTGATACAATGGTTCAATAGCTTGTCCCCGTGCAGTGCCTTTAGCGTAAGGCCAAACATATACATCCTTATCATCTGACAAAATAAGTTCCTTAATTGGGGAAGCAGAATGTGCCGTAGGGACTCCTCTTACGATAGCGCCAGGTTCAGTAGGAAACACGTACTTTAAACCAAAGATTAGAAATTCACTTAATGCATTTTTAAATACCGTTCTTTTTTTATTATCAATGAGCCTTGCAATCCTACATCTGTTGAGTGCTTCAGAAACTTCAGATGGACTTATATGAAGCGCATTGGCAATATCAATATTCCTCCAAGTATCAGTCTTTAGTGCTATTATCTTTAGTAGCACTACAATATCTTGTGGTCGCATTCCATTGTGCTTTTTCATAGTCATTAGTTTTAATTCGCGATTCGCGAATAGCAAATATAACATTAAAAACTGTCTAAATTAAGATTCATAGGATTATAAGATGAAAGGATTATAAAAAGTACATACAATCCTAAAATCCTTCCATCCTGAAAATCCTAATTCAGACAATTATTTACGCCAATTACTCCAATTACTCCAATTACGCTATATGAATTTTTGCCTCCCCTCTACCCTTCTATGAATGGATATACTTTGTTGCCAGATTTAATTAACCATGGATAGAAAGTTTTATCGATTCAGTTTGATTTATTGGTCAGCGTAATTGGCGTAATTGGCGTAAACGTCAAGTACTTCTAAACCATCAATAACTCCTTCACTCATCTTCCTGTTTCTCGCCCTCTGTCCCTTCATTCATCCTATTTTCATCCGAAATAGAGAGATTGGTATAAAATCCATGATGTTCACGAAAAATCAAACCTTTATCGTTAAAGGTGGAGATATATTTTTCAGCAGTCCTTGCCGGCATGGATAAGCTTTTAGCCAGGTCAAGATAAAGGGGTCGGTTAAACTTCTCCGGCAACATGTCTAAAAATTGCTCCTTCTTATTTTTATGCGTTATTGGCTTTACCACCTGTGGCAACTGAGAGAACACTTGGCTCGAATGCTGTACCAATACCCTGATCATGGAAAGCACCCTTTGGAAATCACTGTCCTGGCATTCCAGTTTTTGGGAAAAATTACCCGATTCCATCATGCGCAGGGTGGTAAGGGTCATGGCCAGGCGAAAGGCAATAAGACCCAGGCGGCGGATGGTGGCCATAAAGTGCATCCCCTGAAGTGCCAGGTATTTATCCTGTAGCTGGGTAAAGAAGTCCGTGTGCTCCTTATGTTGCTCTTTTGTGAGGCAAAACCGGATGTCAGGGTGATCACAGAGGGCATTGTAAAAGTGAAAGAACTCCTGGCCCAGGGCATCGAAATACTCCTCCATGTCCTCGATATCCTCATCCAGCATGTCTTTCCATTCGGGCCTGAGGTTCATCAGGTAGA
>Ga0209724_1002629_pt1 | contig 15232 bp, 11 predicted proteins | sample grotaG_FD_184143 | JGI IMG/M metagenome (GOLD analysis project Ga0209724, IMG submission 184143) | Glacier valley bacterial and archeal communities from Borup Fiord, Nunavut, Canada, to study Microbial Dark Matter (Phase II) -... | ecosystem: Environmental > Aquatic > Freshwater > Ice > Glacier ...
ATTGATGTTGCTCACCAGGCTGGTATGAAAGTAAAGGGGCACACACCCCGCCAAAAAAATCAGTTTAAAGCCGTTAATGGCGATCTTTCTGGTTCTGTAATCCTCACCGCAGCAAGCGGAGTAACCGCTCACATATGGCAATATACAACTGATATCGAAAAGTTTACGGGACGTATTCAGGCAAAGGGTTCTTCAGGAACAAAAGTAATCACAGGCCTTACACCATTAACTAAATGCGCGTTTTTCCACCAACCGATAATAGGAGATGACGATACTGAATGGGAAGGCCCGATCATTTTGGATATTCATTAATGATCTGTTTCCACCAAAACTAATCCATCCCTGAATAGGTCCGGGGATGGATTTTTTTAAATAAGATCACAATCTCCTTTTTAATTCGATTATGATTTTCTTTCGGATCTTTACTAATGCCTATTGATCTAATCTGCCAATTATTAAATGCTGTTGTAATTTTGAAATTAAAATCAATAATAAAGATAATAAATTATTTTATTACTAAAACAATCACTATTTTTGTCATAATGTAAAACAATGCATTTAAGGAACAATAAAAAAGAAAGCAGATATGGGAAAGTTGAAAAATGTTATAATACTATATGCTTGCCGATATTTGCTAGTCACCTAACATGCATAAAAGAAATTACCAGTGAAAGTTAGTGTAGTTTTAATTTGAATATAGAACCTGATTAGAAACTCATGGAAGATACTAAAAAAGATATTTGTAGTGGTGAAGTGAAAATGTTTAATGGAGTTTTTGGTTTTCTTAATTACTCAGAAGGAGATATTTTTTTTCACAGATCAGCAATTTGCGACAACTCGATTATTAGAATCGGGGACAGTGTATCTTTTATAATTGCACAATCATCAAAGAAAAACGGAAAACTTCAAGCGGAGAATTTATCAATAATTGAAAGCAGCCAAATATTAAAAAAGGAAGATATTCAACATCAAAAAGTAATCAATAGCACGAAATGCGAAAAATTTGAATCAAATACAAGATCAATAGTTTTATTAATAGGTAAAATTAAATGGTATAGTGTCCAGAATGAATATGGTGTAATAAATGCAAATGATTCCGAATATTTTTTTCGGAAAGAGAATATTAATCAGTTTATTCGATATAATTATAATGAAGGAAATGTGTGTATTTTTATAGCCGATTCTTCATCATATAAAAAAATAGCATCTAATGTTTTTAAGGTATCAGAATCTGATTATTTGAATTTTAAACCGATACTATCAGACTTTGATTTATTGTCAATTGAGATTGGCAAAAAAATAGATCAATTGGAGAAAATTTCAGATAAGTATAAATTCAATGAAGCAATACAACTAATTGATATACTTAAACTACTAGGATATAAGTTTAATGATATATTTGATAAATTTTACGAAAAGTGTTCAAGTGATTTTCGTCTTTATCTATGGTATTATAATTACACACCCACTTTCGAATCAGACTATTTGACAAATTTAATTTGTGACAAAAGTATTCATTATAATAGGATTATACTGGATAAAAGCAATTATAATAATACATCTTCAAGTTACGACCAAGAAAGGATAATACAGAGTTTAAGAATAGGGCTTTATGAAAAATTATTTAAATCAAGTGATCCTAAATTATTACTAGATCAAATATTAATCGAATTAAGTAAGAAGCCATATTCTTATCATAGTAACGAGACAATTAATGAATATAGTGGATATGATAATATTAGAATAATTGCGGGTATTAAAAATATTTCACAAGAAGACAAGGATTTATTTTTTAAACAAGCATATGAGATTTGCGTCAGCAACTGCAAGTTCAACATGTGGAAAAATGGATATGTAAAAGAAAAAGACGTTAATATTATTGCAGATAACTTACCATATTCATTATCAGAATTTGCTGAGCTTTTTATAATGTTTGAGAACCAAGATAAACTCATACTCTTAAATAAGTCATTAGAGAAGTATAATGCGCAAGACTTATTAAATGTGGATAAAGTTTCAATATTTACAAACTCAGATTTTTTTTCAGATGCGATAAATACAGCAAATAAAAAAAATATATTTTGGTTATTATGGTTTTTTAAAATTGATATTATTAGTGCAGACCTAATCTCAAATGAGTTTACGCCAGAGGAGTTTGTGAAAATAATTCAAAAAGCAAAAAATAAGGATGTAGATTACCTTTCTAAATTGGAAACGGTATATTTTGAACTATCGGCAACATTCAAATTGCAATTATGGTTAAACAACTTATATGGTAATCTAAACTATATTGAATTTGCAAAATCATTTCATGAATTAAACTCAGATGACAAAAAGTTTTTCAATAAAAGGATAAAGGAAGATGCACAATGCGAGCAAGTTAAGTCTTTTATTGACCAAATCCCAACAGCAGATTTAATAGCAGAAAAATCTGGACAAAAGAAATATAAGTGTAAATGGCGAAACATATATTTCAATTATCAAAGAATACAAGTCTTTTTGAATAAAAAAGAATCTACAAAAGATTTTTATTGCTCTTTTTCAAGATACGAATTGAATTTGTTAACTCAAGAGTATTTCAATAATAGACGATTAGATGATATTTTTGTAACAGTAAATTTTGATAATAGCATTGAAACTATTGTGGGATTAGAGTCCATCGAAACGCAAATAATATTTGCCGAGATAAGAAAAAATGGTTCAATTGAAAGTCGGCAAAAAATTAGTAACGAGGAAGTAACCCGTATGATTCACAATGTTGGTGAACGCAATAAATGTATCAAGTTTTTGAATGAACAGAATTCACCCTATAATGTGGTTGACATACAAGAATTAGTAACAGAAGTTTACGGTGGTTTAAGACGAGATATTTCATTTTTATATTGCCTGCCAGACAATTATGAAAATGTTTACTTGATTTGGGAAAGTGTTGAATTCGAGAAATCTAAAGCAACACATATTTTTAGATGCAGGACTTTTGAAGTTGAGAATTATATTGATATTATCAAGAAATTCTTAGAATCAACAATTCATTCCAGATCTAAACTGAACAGTTCTGAAAAAGATGACGTAGATCAAAAAAAAGAGCTTAATTATTTTGGTCGAGTAATGCACGATTCAAAAGAATATCGAGTTTGGGAAGATCGAATGAAGAATACTTTGTCATTTCTAAAATGAATTATTGAATATGAAAATATCATTAGAAAAAAGAGCAGTTCTATTTATTGATTTACTTGATTTTAAAGGTAAGGTTGAAGCCTGTGAAATAGACTTAAATCATGCTGATATTATTTATCAAGTTTTGTCTACAATTAAGGAGCATTTTGCCAACGATAGAGATATAGGTAAATCGCAATTTTCTGATTCATTAGTAATTTCATTTAAAGCAGAAAGTGAAGGATCCGTTATAGAACTTATTGGGAGTATCCAATCTTTAGTTAAAAAGGTTATAAACTGTGGTTTTTTGTTACGTGGAGGCTTAGCCTATGGGAATCTTTATCATGACAAGGATTTTATATTTGGTCTTGGAATGAATAAAGCCTATGAACTTGAGTCAAAAAAAGCAATTGTGCCAAGGATAATTATTCAGAAGGAAATAATAGAAATAAGTAAAAATTATCTTCCTGCATTTTTCAATGAGGATATGAAAGAATATGTTTTTAACTATATTTCGAAAGATATTGATGAAGAATACTATATTGATTATTTCAAAAAAGGTATAGATACATTTTGGCAAATTAAGAACCATGATAAAGAATTTGTGAACAACCTGAAAACAAACATAATTAATGGGTTGCTTGTAGGTGATATATCCGTGAGATTTAAATATTTATGGATGAAGGAGAAATTTAATAATCTGGTAAAAGAATTAAAGGAAAACAATCAGAGTGCAATTGCAGGAATTACGATTGGAAGTAATAAAAAGGACTATTTTTATAAAAACCTTGAATACATTGAATAATCAAAATATGGGAAAATTCAAACTTTACAATTTCGAAAAGGGATTTCATAATTCTTGCCAAGGATCAAAATATGAAGATTATTAATGTTAGTTGTAGAGAAACTCAAAAAGCATGTTTGGTAACAAAGGCTTTTTGCAATAAGGATTTCAGTGGTAATTCAATCACTCTGCCCCGCTCAAACTTCGGTGCCAGCAGACAGGAAAGTAGCCCGCAATCCCTTACAGCATATAGTCTCAACCGTTATGGGCAAGGTTTTAAAAAAAGGAACAATTGACAGACAAGAATGACTGACAGTTCATCATTATACTTTATGTCAGCCAATTTCGCTGACATTTAAGCAATATAAAAATGGAGACCAGAAAACATTCAAAAAACGGGGCGACGCCGAAAAGCCAAATGAGTAGGAATTAAAATAAATGAACCATGACTATTGATCTGATTGCAAAATTTAGTGTCATTGACAAAGTAGACACTAAAGATAGTAAAGAAATTTTCGACCTATTTTTAGCACCAGACGAAGAAATTAAATTGTCATATAAAAATGTACGCGACAAAGTTATTTTTACAACGAAGAAAATAATCTGCTATGATGTACAAGGCATAACTGGAAGCAAAAAGGAATATCGATTTTTCCCATATTCAAAAATTTCTTCTTTTTCAGTTGAGACAGCAGGACTTTTTGACGGCGACTCTGACTTTAAAATTTGGGTTTCAGGTGTTGGTTGTTTCGAAATAAAGTTTGGACGAAGATTGGATATTAAAGAGCTTGGTTCCTTCATGGCAGCTAAAATCTGAAAACAATAAAACCCTGCACATAATAAACAGTATTTCTTGCGATCTGCAAGATCCACGATCACAAAAATATCAGCTAAAAAGTACCGATTTTAATAAGCTGCAAAATTACTATTTTCATGGCCTTTGCGGATTAGGAACCTGTCAACAATTCCGTACACAGATGGTTTAAAACAAGAAAGGAAAAGGTTAAAGCGATCAATATTCAGATTGCTTTAACCTTTATCCTTTTAACTTTAACCTTTATTCGATCCCCACCACTTTGCTTCGTCTTTCAAGCAGTACTGTATCGCGCCAGACATTTTCCAGTTTCCCGATCTTTTCCCTGATTCCCAGAATTTTAAATCCGTTTTTTAGATGAAGTGCAATACTGGCTTTATTTTCAGGAAAGATACCTGCCTGAAGTGTCCATAAACCATTCTTTTCAGACTCTGCAATCAACTGCTTCATTAACTGATCACCAATCCCCATTCCACGGAAGGCGGGATCCATATAAATACTCACTTCGGCAACTCCTGCATAAACACATCGGCTCGATACATTTGATAAGGCTGCCCATCCTGCTATCTGGTTATCTATTCTCGCAATGAGCCGGCAATCTTTTCGATGCGACTGATCCCACGCTTCCCATTCCGGAGATTCAGTTTGAAAAGTTGCGTTTTTTGTGGCGATCCCGTCAGTATAGATTCTTCGAACTGCCTCCCAAGATTCATCTTTCATCTCTTCAATTAATACCACCATCATAGCTCTTGATTTTCTCGAAAAAAATTCACACATTGTCAACTCAAAACTAACAAATATTCAACGAATAATTCTTCTTATGGTACGCGTATTAACGATTTCAATTTGCTTCATTATGATGATGTTAATGAACTCCGCTGAATCTGTTGCACAGAATCAGGGTGCATTTACCAATGCAGGCGATGTTGGTAATCCCAAACTGAAAGGTTCAACCAGATTTGATCATTCCCAACAGGTTTATACCCTTACCGGCAGCGGATTAAATATGTGGGCAAATGCCGATGAGTTTCATTTTGCTTCGGTTAAACTAACCGGTGATTTTATCCTGACCACTTTTTGCAAGTTTGAAGGGAAAGGCGTGAATCTTCACCGTAAAATGGGATTGATCATCAGGGAGAATCTGAACCCCGGATCGCGGTATGCAGATGCAGCTGTTCATGGTGACGGACTTACCTCCTTGCAATACCGGACAAAAGAAGATGACATTACAAGTGAGGTCAAAGCCACTATAACGGCTCCCGATGTGATTCAGCTTGAACGGAAAGGTGATACAATTATTATGCGCGGTGCAAAGAAAGGCGAACCCTTCACCGAAACAGGCCGCATGACAATGGCATTCAATGCTCCCGTTTATGCCGGATTGTTTGTTAGTTCGCACGATGTTAGTGTAATTGAAACGGCAATGTTCCATAATTTCAGAATCGATGTTCCCGCAGCTGAAAATGTGGACGGTTATCAGACACCTTCAGCAAGCCGTCTTGAACTGATGGATGTGGAGACAGGAATCCGGAAAGTGATCTATACCACCAAAGGACATATCGAGGCGCCAAACTGGTCGAAAGATGGCAAGTTCCTGATCTATAATTCAGGAGGATTACTCTATAAGTTTCCGTTAGACACTAAAACTCCCGTGAAAATCAATACCGGGGAAGTGGTAAGTAATAACAACGACCATGGACTTTCGTTTGACGGGAAAATGCTCGCGATATCAAGTTCAACAAAATTGGCAGATGGCCGCTCCGGATCATCCGTTTACACAGTTCCGGTTGAGGGGGGGATTCCTAAAGCAATTACAAAGAATGTTCCATCTTACTGGCATGGCTGGTCACCTGATGGCAAGACGCTGGTTTATTGTGCCGAACGGAATGGCGACTACGATGTCTGGGGAATTCCTTCCGAAGGAGGCGAGGAGTTTCAACTGACCAAATCAAAAGGTCTGGATGATGGTCCTGAGTATTCGCCGGATGGTAAATATATCTATTTTAACTCTGTACGTACGGGAATGATGAAGATCTGGCGTATGTCTCCTGACGGATCCAACCAGGAGCAGGTAAGTTTTGGAAAATATAACGACTGGTTCGCCCATCTTTCGCCCGATGGAAAAAGTATGGTCTATATTTCGTATCCTGCCGATGTACCTGCCAATTCGCATCCTCACAACAAACGGGTTTTGCTTCAGTCGCAGCCAACAAATTCCCCCGACGCTAAAGTGCTGGCGTATATTTATGGTGGTCAGGGAACAATGAACGTTCCTTCGTGGAGCCCCGACAGTAAAACGATTGCCTTTGTTACTTTCACTTACGGCGATCCTAATTTCTAATTCAAATTTTGATGGTTCGTTTAATTTCCAGGATAGTTTTGATAGTAGGTATTTTTGTGATCGTTTCCGGAAGAAGCAGTCGGGCAGCCGAAGGTATCGCTTCAGGGGAAGAAACGAATTGCCAGGTTACTTTTGGTGATAGTTATCACAACTATTTGCCTGGAAGTTTATTGAGAATAGGTGTTGTTTTTAAAAACAATGCCTCGGATAATCTGAAGATAAGTCAGGAGTTAATTGCCGTTGACAGCACAGGGGCAAAGGTATGGGATACGGTGATTAATCTTGAGCTTCTTCCATCCGGAAGTGTTACAATTCCCCTCATGGTGCCGGTTCCGAAACTTCCCGGAACATTTACACTCACCATTGCGGATGCTGAAAATGTTGCATCCGTTCCATCCTTTGTATTCAATGTCATCCAGCCAAAGAAGTCACCACGACTGTCTAAGTTACTTGTCCATACCCCTGATTCGGAAGAAGGGTTAAATAAATTTCTTAAAGCATGGGATATCAAGGCTCCTGAATTATCATGGGGGCAGGTGTTTCTTTTAGGAAAAAAGAGTTGGACACAATATGTGAAGGGTGATAAAGCGATCGCACAATTAATCGACAGGGCACTTAAACGGGAGATGTCGGTGATCTTTCTGGATTTTGGACCGATTGATAATGATGAAGATCCCCTCAAAAAAATAGGATTGCCCTACGATGTATCTGTAAGTTTTATTAAAGCGAAGTCACCCGAGCAAAGTTTTATGCTGAAATCAGATTACAAGGAACTCACCTTCGATTTTGCCAATCATCTGATGAAAACCTGGAACGGATGCTATGGTATTAATGTGCCTACTACTGATCTGCGATTCGAAGGAACCGGTGTCAAAATTAATGCTTATGCCACAGCTGGCGATAATCCTTACCGCTTTCCGGTTGTTGAATTGATTCCGAAAAACGGGAAAGGTAAAATTTATCTGAGCCAGATCCTTACTGAAGGAAGGCTTGATGAGACTGTGAAACCCCAGCGCAGTCAACCTGAACTGCCCGCTTACGATCCAATGGCGGTTCAATTTCTGCTAAATCTGATCTCCGCTACAGTCGGGGATAATTTACTGAAATAATTTTGAGACTGTTCTGGTCAGCTAATTATTATATCTGAATTTTATTATTTTTGCTTGCAAACTAATAATCATTCACAGTTTTCACCACTAAAATTTCAAACCTTATGGATTTCAAAAAATTTATCGTTATTCCTGTGTATATCGCTATTTTAGCCGCAGGATTTATTGTGCTTGATCAGCTGATCAGCCCTTACATGCCAATTGCTGATAACAAGGGATTTGGCTGGGTTACCTTCCAGGCATGGGCCATGTATTTTATGGCAGGTTGTACCGTTAAAGGCGGAGCACGTACTTTTCTGGGCTATGTATTGGGTGTTCTCTCAGCTATTCTGATTATTGAACTGGCCGGTGTTTTGGGTTCTACAGGATTCTGGGCAGTTCCGCTGGCTGTATTGGTGATGGTTATTCCGATGTGTTCAATGGAAAGAGCACATTCGCTGATCGATTTTGTCCCTGCAATATTTGTTTCATCAGCGGTATATTTTGCATTTACACAAATCTACCCGGCAACTACAACGAAGACATCAATGGCAGTTACCATTCTTGTTTACTGTGGAATTGGTATGATCCTGGGATATATTACAATTAGCATTAGAACGGCTTACGAGAAGATGGTGGCAAAGCCTGCCTGATCTCGCATTCTTAAAATACAATCGCCACCAAAAAGATATTGTTCTGTCTGTTTGGTGGCGATTTCATTTCGGAACCTCACATTCCCTCCCTTTACCTGTATCTGTGATTTTACTGCTTTCCCTTTCAAACATGGCGAGGCCCAACGAGGAAATTATAACAGATTGATTATTTATTCTTTAGACAAAAACTCCCGCACTCGTGAAACTTATTCTCAGAATGACCGTTAAATCGCTGTTTTCAGGTATTTAAAATTTTATAATTCAGTCACATGACAAAATTAGCAGCAGAATTTATCGGAACTTTCTGGTTGTCATACTTGGAGCTACAGACGACAATGCTGCAAAGCCATTTGCGGGTTTAGCGATTGGACTTGCATTGACGTTAATTCACCTGATCAGTATTCCGGTGACTAATACATCTGTGAATCCTGCCCGAAGTATTAGCCAGGCACTTTTTGTTGGTGGAATTGCACTTGAGCAATTGTGGCTTTTCATCGTCGCACCCATTGCAGGTGCAATTCTGGCTGGCGTGGTCTATGGTTTTATCAGTTCAAAAAAGTAAAAGTATGTGACTGAATTAAATTCTATCCCGGAAAATTACTTGCAATGACTCTTGCGCAAACCGAATATAAATGTACCAGCCAAATAAAGGGAAAGTCAATCTGAAAATCGATTTTCGTGAACAGCGAAGTGGAGTTGTAGAAGAAATCGGAAAGCTTGCCGATAAGATTTTCTTTGAGTTGGTTACATTGCCGGTTGGTGACTATTTGATCGAAGATAAAATAATCATTGAACGAAAGACACTTAGCGATTTTCTGGTTTCTATTAAAAACGGCAGGATCTTTCAGCAAGCTTATCGTATTGCACAATCTGGCAAAAACGGACTCATCATTCTTGAAGGTGACAAGTCGATGGTCGACTCAAGTTCAATGTCAAGGAGAGCGGTGCAGGGAGCACTTATACATTTAGAAGTATTTGTCGGAATTCCTGTTATCCGCTCATTAAATGTTCAGGAAACTGCCGCGCTTATGGTCGACATACTACACCAATGCCAGCAACAACAATTGCCCAGGCCAAAACACATTATATCCGGAAATCCGGGGATACGGATCAATAAAAAGCAAAGGCAAAAATTATTCCTCATTCAGAATTTACCGGGAATCGGGACAAAAAAGGGATTGGCACTTTTAAAATCGTTCAGTACCATTGAGAATATCATGAATACCTCGCAAGCAGATTTAACGAAAGTAAAGGGGATCGGCAAGAAACTGGCAGAAAGGATTTATGCAATTCTGCATGAACCCTTCTAACTTATAGGAACCTTCAAACTTCACAACTCCTTTGCTTTAAGCCCCAGTTCTTCCCCTTTGGTCAGCATAAAGTTATATGCCTCCTCGTAATTGTTATGAATTTCACCTTCGAGAATTGCCTCTTTGATGGCAGACTTTAGGATGCCGATTTCGCGACATGGCAGAAGAGAAAAGGTCTCCATAATGATTTCACCTGTGATCGGAGGCTGAAAATTACGGAGTGCGTCCCGTTCTTCAATGTCTTTTAATTTCTCGCGAACCAGTTGAAAATTAGAGAGAAACCGGCTTACCTTTTCTGGATTTTTTGAGGTAATATCAGCTTCGCAAAGGGTCATCAGATCGTCGATATCATCTCCTGCATCGAATAGTAAACGCCTTACTGCCGAGTCTGTCACCACTTCTTCTGACAAAACAATGGGACGCATATGAAGCGAGACCATCTTTTGCACATATTTGAGTTTCTCGTTCAGTGGCAACTTCAATCGGTCGAAAATGGATGGCAGCATCTTTTCTCCGACGAAGTTATGGGCATGAAAGGTCCATCCAACCTTAGGATCGAAGCGTTTTGTAACAGGCTTGGCAATATCGTGCAGCAAAGCTGACCAACGCAGCCAGAGGTTATCTGTATTTACTGAAATCCGGTCAAGAACTTCAAGTGTATGGTAAAAATTATCTTTATGCCCAATCCCATTCTTCGTTTCACGACCTTTCAATTTTTGAACTTCTGGCAGAATAATTGCAAGTAACCCGGTCTTTTCGAGCAATTTAAATCCTATTGAAGGATTTGGGGTAAGCATTATTTTATTGATTTCGTCGGTAATCCGCTCTTTCGAAACAATTTCGATGCGTTTGCACTGACTTTGAATGGCATCCAACGCTTTTTCTTCGATCATGAAATCGAGTTGAGTCGCAAACCGAATGGCCCTCAACATCCTCAATGGATCGTCAGAAAAAGTGATTTCGGGTGCAAGCGGCGTTTTGATGATCTTATTTTCAAGATCTCCGATTCCGTTGAACGGGTCAATCAATTCGCCAAACCTGCTTTCGTTGAGGCAGGTTGCAAGCGCATTGATCGTGAAATCGCGTCTGTTTTGATCATCTTCGAGCGTTCCGTCTTCAACAATAGGTTTCCGGCTCTCTTGACGGTATGACTCGCGGCGTGCTCCCACGAACTCAAAATCGATATCATTATAGCGGAACATAGCTGTTCCAAAGTTCTTAAAAACACTTACTTTCAGCCCGGGACGTAATGACGCAGCAACTTTGGTCGCCAGATCAATTCCGCTACCAACAGTCACAATGTCAACATCAAAAACCTCACGCTTACGGCCAAGAAGCACATCGCGCACAAATCCTCCGACCACATAAGTTTCGACGCCCATGTGGTCTGATACTTTGCCGATCTGTTTGAAGACCGGATGGGTTAAACTATCTTTTAAATTGTGCCTTTCTGGCATCATTGAAATAGAATTATTGAATTCGGGCAAAGTTAAGGATTAAAGGTTAGAATGGAATAAAAAGGATAAAGGTTAAAGGAAAAAGGTTAAAGTAGGAAGGTCAAATCCATTGAATATATCTTCATCTCCCAGTCTCTCTATCTCCCTATCTCAATGTCTCACCATCTCAAAGTCTCTCTGTCTCACCATCTCAAAGTCTCTCTGTCTCAAAGTCTCTCTCACAATTTATCTGCCACAGTCTCCAGTTTCATTCCCCTTGAACCTTTTATCAGGAACAGGTAACCTTGCGGATTTAAACTTCCAATATAATTGATCAACAATGAATTATTGTCAAAAAGTATAAAGTTGGCGGGGACCTTACATTTTGCGAACTCTTTGCCTAAAAGCAGCACCATATCAAGTTTCATACCTGTCAATTTATCTGCGATTTTCTGATGCTCCTCATGCGATGCTTCGCCCAATTCGAGCATATCACCCAGAATAACACCTTTTAACGGTGCTTCAAAGGCTGTAAAATTTTCCAAAGCAGCATTCATACTTGTAGGATTTGCATTGTACGCATCCATCAAAAGCTGATTATGCGCTGTTTTAACAAATTGCGAACGATTATTTGAAGGTCTGTATTCCTCGATTGCCTCCACAATTTCAAACGGACTCACTCCAAAATAATTGCCGATACACACAGCCGCAAGGGCATTCTCAAGATTGTATCCTCCTGCAAGATTAGTTTTTATATAAAGCCATCCTTTTGGAAATTTAACCTGAAAAACCATAAACGGTGAAGATTGAATCAATTCACCCTCTATTCCTTCACCGTCCGATATCGTTTTATACGAGATTCTATCAACAGTGCGCGCCATCTCCTTTAAATTGGAGTTGGCCGTATTCAGGAAAATTTTCCCTCCTGTCTCCTCAATAAACCGATACAATTCGGCTTTCGTTTGTTTGACGCCGTCAAAGGAACCAAAGCCCTCAAGGTGTGCCATCCCCACGTTGGTAATCAGACCTAAATTGGGTAAAGCGATTTCGCATAATGCCGTAATTTCACCCGGATGATTGGCACCCATCTCAACAATGCCAATTTGTGTAGAAGCGCTCATCGACAATAAAGTAAGAGGAACTCCGATATGATTATTCAGATTTCCTTTGGTACAATCGACCCTGAAATTCTTAGATAATACTGCCGTGACAAGCTCTTTTGTCGTCGTTTTGCCATTGGTCCCTGTAATCGCAATAATTGGTATATCCAGTTGAAGACGGTGATAAGTGGCTAATTGCTGCAAGGTTGTCAATACATCTTCAACCAGAATATAACGATCATCCAATTGCCAGGCTTTCTCGTCAACAATCGAATAAGCTGCGCCATTTTCCAACGCAGTGGTCGAGTAAGTATTTCCATTGAAATTTTCTCCCTTCAGTGCGAAGAAAAGAGAATCTTTTTCGATTCGTCGGCTATCGGTTGATATTTTAGGGTGCTTTGTAAATATCTCGTATAACTCTATGATTGACATGTTGGTTTTATTTTAAGGTGATCAGTGATATTGAGTTTAGGGAATGTGATTTTTCAGCTCCATGCTGTTTGCAACTGGCTACTGGCAGGTAGTACTTTGCAAGAAAGTTTTACGATCAAAGATTCAATATTAATTGAAAATAAGGTTCCAAATTCCTGATCTTTTGCTGCCAGAAGCCAGCTGCCAGTGGCTGTAAAACTAATTCTGTGCCTTCATATAAAACGGTTTAAACTTTGCTCAAACATTTAGTTATAAAGACAAAAAACCCCACTTTTACAATGAGGTTTTTTTATGATTTGGGTTAAATTTTTTTATTTGGTATTCGAATCACCCAGATGGGTCATTGCACATCGGAAACCAAGGTCGTTGGTCGATTTACGCTCGTCCATGTACCTGCGGGTTCCCGGACCTAACCAATAAGTGCGATCTTTCCAGCTTCCACCTTTGTAAACCCTGCTGTGATCGGATATTCTTGGTGTTGAATCACCAGCGCCTGTAGCGTACATCTGATCTGTAAAAAGTGCTGTACTGTCGCTTTTCCACTCATCCGATTCAGAAATGATCGACTGATAGTCTCCATCCTTGTAATTCGTAAAGTTGGCAACAGTGTCTCTAACCAATTCTCCATACTGATCCATGGTTGGCTTACCATCCGTGCCACGAACGTAATTTGTATAGACATTGCCTCTTAGTGGCTGAAATTCATTGACATCTGCGGAAGAATTGGGGCGATATACATCCTGAACCCATTCATTTACATTGCCCGCCATGCAATAAAGTCCATAATCGTTTGGTTGGAATGATTTGACCGGAGCTGCAATTTCGTAGCCATCATTCAAAGACCCGGCAACACCCATGTAGTCACCACGGCCTCGTACATTATTGGCCATCATTTCTCCTCTGCCCTTTTTCTCACTATTCCTGATCTGATTTCCATTCCATGGGTAAATCCGACGCTCAAGAACAACTTCTTCTTCTGTATTTCCAACAAGTCCAAGTGCTCCATATTCCCATTCGGCTTCAGTAGGAAGTCTGTAACGTGGAAGGACGATGCCGTCCGACATATTTACACGACGATTGCCACCGTCTTTGGCCAGGTTTTTAATGGGTCGTTTTCCTTCAACACCATCATAAACGCCATTAAGATATCCGTCGGATGTAAAAACTTTATTACCTGTCTGTGCAAGATCAGGACTTAATTTTTGTTCGTCAATTAAAATTCCTTCATTGGCTCTGTCGGTTCTCCATTTGCAAAACCGATCTGCCTGAATCCAACTTACGCCAACAACGGGATATTCCGAATAGGCAGCATGACGAAGGTAATTTTCGAGATAGGGCTCATTATATGAGAGCTCGTCGCGCCAAACCAAAGTGTCAGGAAGCGCTGCTTTATAAATTGCGCGGTCATTTGGATAAACACGTTGTAACCAGTACATGTATTCGCGCCAGTCTACATTGCGTACTTCGGTCTCATCCATGTAAAACGAAGCAACTGTTACCCTGCGGGGAATGTTATTCCCATCGAACATTACGTCCTGCTCGACACGCCCCATTGTAAAGGTTCCACCCTGAATATATATTAATCCGGGACCCGAATTTTGAGAATATCCCGAACGATATTCAAATCCTCCGTTCTTAGGGTCGTTGTATGCCCAACCAGTTGTAGCTGAGGCGCTTTTTTTCTTCTTCCCTTTGATCAAATTACATGAAGTAATAATGAGCAAACTTAAAATCAGATAGATAAAACCATTAAGCTTCATATTGCGAGGTCGTTTAAAATCACTTTAATTCTTAGATACAAATATAATTATAATTCAAATCTTTTATTCCGTATTTCGTCCGGCTAAAGAGGTATTCGTGCTCTCGCCCGAATAGGCTACAAATATATTGGAAAATATCGAAATCCTAATGTTTAATTTTATGTTGAAGTGAAGATTAATTTACTCTTTGTGTAAAAAATTCAAAATTCGTTCTTTTTCCACCTTCCTTCCCAGGGCAAACGCATCTAAATTAATTGCGAATCAGTTTCAAGAGGTAATCGTTACTCCAACCAGCCATTTTCCGTCGACTTTTGATTCCAACTTTTGCGTCGTCTTTTTTCAAAAGATTTAATGCTAT
>Ga0209724_1002632_pt1 | contig 15226 bp, 16 predicted proteins | sample grotaG_FD_184143 | JGI IMG/M metagenome (GOLD analysis project Ga0209724, IMG submission 184143) | Glacier valley bacterial and archeal communities from Borup Fiord, Nunavut, Canada, to study Microbial Dark Matter (Phase II) -... | ecosystem: Environmental > Aquatic > Freshwater > Ice > Glacier ...
CGCCGCCACCGCCACCGACGCCGCGACCGCCCCGGTCGCCAGGTCGCTCTCGAGGATGACCTGCCCGAGATGCGCGCTCGGCCGGCGCTCGAGCCAAACGCTTTGCCAGATGCCGCCCATCGGGCCGTACCAGCTCTGCTTGCCGTGCGGGATTTCCTGGAACGGATGATCGGGAAATTCGGCGCGGTCGTTCGACGGCAGCGTTACCTTCACCTCGAGGCTGTTGTCGGCCCACAGCGCCTGCGCATCGAGCGCGACCTCGAACGCCAGATAGCCGCCCTCGTGCACCGCCACGCGCCGGCCGTTGACGAACACCTCGGCGAGGTAGTTGACCGCGCCGAACCCGAGCACGACCTCGTGACTGCCCCCCTCCCGGCCCGAACCGCCGACCTGCCACTTGCGCGGGACGGTGAAGTTACGGCGATACCACGTCACGCCCTGCGTCTCGCGCAGGTCGTCGAACTGCGCCTGCCAGACGCCCGGCACCTGGATCGCGCGCCACACCTCCTCGCGGTCGAGGCGGAAGTCCCAGACGCCGTCGAGCGACTGGCGGTCACGGGCGGCGGAAGACGGCACGAGGGCGGCGGCAGCATTCATCGCGTGCGGTCTAGCAGCGCGGTCCCGCCGGTCGAGCGTGAAAGCGCGGCGACATACGCGCGCGCGCGCGCCCCGACCTCGGCTGCGGTCCGACCAGGGACGAAGAGCCCGCCGCCAAGACCGAAGCCGGCCGCCCCAGCCGCCGTCCACGCCGCCATCGCTTGCGGTTCGATCCCGCCGACGGGCAGCACCGGAACGCCCGGCGGGAGCACCGCGCGATGCGCCTTGAGCACCGCTGGCGACGCCGCCTCGGCCGGGAACAGCTTGAGGACGTGCGCCCCGGCGGCCAGCGCGGCGAACGCCTCGCTCGGGGTGAAGTAGCCGGGCGACGAGACCAGCCCTGCCGCGACCGTCGCGGCGATGACCGCGCCGTCGGTGTTGGGCGAGACGACGAGCGCGCCGCCCGCGTCGCGGATCTCCGCGACGTAGACGGCATCGAGGACCGTGCCCGCCCCAACCGTCGCGCGGTCACCGAGCGAGCGCGCGAGCGCGGCGATACTCGCGAACGGATCGGGCGAGTTGAGTGGAACCTCGATCACCCGGATACCCGCCGCAACGAGCGCCTCGCCGACGGCGACAGCTTCGCCCGGCGTGATGCCGCGGATGATCGCAACGAGTGGACAGGCGGCGAAGTGCGCGCGGAAGGCGGCGAGCGCGCTCACAACGCCGCCGCAATCGCGGACATGCCGGCAATGAACGCCGCGTCGCCGTCGTGCTCGACCGCCGTCCGGCCGGCGTGCATCAGCGCCGCGGCGAATCGCGCGGTCAGCGCGGGCGCGCCGAGCACCGGCACGACGTCGGCGCGCAGCCGGCCAAGCCCGGTGCGGACGTCGCTTCCTATTAGCAGGCCCGAGACGTACGACGCCGCGTGGGCGGCGTCGCGAATGCCCAACACGACCCGCGCCCGAGTCGTGAACAGCTCGGCGGTAAGGTCGACATTGGCAAGCGCGTGGTCGACCCCGGCCAGGAACGCGTCGTCGACCGGGGCGTCGTGGGCGAGCAGGTCGGACAGGATCGAGTGGCGGGCAAGCGCGGCGAACACGTCGCCCGTCATGACGGTGCGAAACCGCGCGATCGCCCCGTTCTCCATCTCGACCCACTTGGTATGCGTTCCCGGATGGCAGACGAGGCCGTCGCAGTCGACCGCCGCCAGCGCACACGCGCCGAACAGCTGGACCTCCTCGCCGCGCATGATGTCGGCGTGGGCACCATCCACAAACGAAACGCCCGGGACGATGCCGACCCCTGGCTCGACCCAGCGGACGGCGGCGGCGACCTGCGCGAGCGTCGCGGGCGCCGGGACGTAAGGCACGTCGTGCCAGCCGCGGTTCGACCCGATCATGCCCGCCATCAGCAGCGGCGCGCCGCCGGCTCGATCCCGCAGGTCGGCAACTTCCGCGGCGAAGTCGGCCACCGCGAGGATGCCCTGATCGTCGCTCAGAAGATGCGTTGCGATCCCGCCCGCGACGCGCCACGCGCGGCGGTTGGTCGTGCCCCAGTCGACGGCGACGAACGGGTCCATCAGTGCGACTCGCGCGTGACGACGCTGCCCGACCCGCCGACGAGGAAGTCGAGGTCGGCCCCCTGATCGGCCTGGAGGACGTGATCGACGTAAAGCTTGTACCAGCCGCGGTCATACGCGGGCGGGGTCGCGACCCACGCGGCCGCACGCGCGGCGAGTTCGGCGCTGGACACCTCGAGCGTCAGCGTCGCGTTCGCCGTATCGAGAGCGATCATGTCGCCGTCGCGGACCAGCGCGAGCGGCCCGCCGACGTGCGCCTCGGGCGCGCAGTGGAGCACGACGGTGCCGAACGCCGTTCCCGACATGCGCGCGTCGCTGATCCGGACCATGTCGCGGACGCCCGCGAGCAGCAGCTTCTGCGGCAGCGGCATGTTTCCGACCTCGGGCATGCCCGGATAGCCGCGCGGGCCGCAGCCCTTGAGCACCATGACGCACGACGCGTCGATGTCGAGGTCGGGGTCGTCGACGCGGGCGTGGAAATCCTCGATCGAGCCGAACACCACTGCCCGGCCGCGGTGCTGGAGGAGCTCGGGCGTTGCTGCGCCGGGCTTGATCACGGCACCGCGCGGGGCGAGGTTGCCCTTGAGGATGACCAGCCCGCCCTCGGCCATCAGCGGGTCGCCGACCGGGCGGATGACTTGGCGGTTGTCGTTGCGCGCGCTCGCGGCGACGTCGCGCAGAGACAGTCCCGAAACGCCGACATGATCGAGGTCGAGCGTATCGCCGAGTTCGGCGATCACGGCGGGGACTCCGCCGGCGTAGTGGAAATCCTCCATCAGGAACCGCCCCGACGGCATCAGGTCGACGATCAGCGGGACGCTCGCGCCGAGATGCTGCCAGTCGGCGAGGTCGAACGGCACCCCCGCCCGGCCGGCGAGCGCGAGCAGGTGGAGGACGGCGTTAGTCGACCCGCCGATCGCTGCGCAGATGCGCACCCCGTTCTCGAACGCCGCGCGCGTGAGCACGTCGCCGAGCGTCGCCCGGGCGTTGACCAGCTCAACGATGCGGTTGCCCGTGCGGTGCGCCATCGCCTTCCTGCGCGCGTCGACGCCGGGAATCGTGCCGTTGAACGGCAGCGACAACCCCATCGCCTCGAAGATGCACGCGAGCGTCGACGCCGTGCCCATGGTCATGCACGTGCCGGGCGAGCGGCTCATGCCCGCCTCGGCCGCCATGAAGTCGGCGTTCGACATCGTGCCGGCGCGGACCTCCTCGCTGAACCGCCAGACGTCGGTACCGCTGCCGATGTCGGCCCCGCGGAACTTGCCGTTGAGCATCGGCCCCGAACTGACCAGCATCGCCGGCAGCCCGACCGACGCTGCGCCCATCAGCATTGCCGGCGAATTCTTGTCGCACCCGCCGAGCAGGACGACACCGTCCATCGCATAGCCGCGGATCGATTCCTCGACGTCCATGCTCATCAGGTTGCGGAACAGCATCGCGGTCGGGCGGATCTGCGTCTCGCCGAGGCTCATCGTCGGGAACTCGAGCGGGACGCCGCCCGCCTCCCACACCCCGCGCTTCACCCCCTCGGCGATATCGCGGAGATGGCTGTGGCACGGGTTGAACTCGCTGAACGTCTGGCAGATGCCGATGATCGGCTTCCCGTCGAGGACATGGTCGGGCAGCCCCTGCGCCTTCATCCAGCTGCGGTGGATGAAGCCGTCGCGGTCACGCTTGCCGTAGGTTGCGGCGGAACGGAGCTTCGGCCGGTCGCCCGGAGGGGCGGAATCATGGCGATCGGTCATGCGCGTTCCCAAGGCCCCACCGCTAGCATAGAGGCCGCTGCCGCGCGTAGGAAGGCGTTACGGCAGCGAGGAGCCAAAGCATGGACACGCCAATCGACGGCCCCGGCTGGCGCTGCCTGTGGGCGGCGCACTGCGAGCTCGGCGAAAGCCCGATCTGGGACGCCCGCGCCGGAGCCGTCTGGTTTGTCGACATCGAGCGGTCGGTGCTGCACCGCTTCAACCCCGCGACCGGCGACCACCGCGACTGGCTGGCGCCGTGCCGCGTCGGGTCGATCGGCCTGCGCGGCGACGGCGGCTTCGTCGCCGGAACCAAGCTCGGCTTCGCCGTGATCGACCCCGACGACGACTCCTTGACGGTGGTCGACCAGCCCGAGCCGACGCTGCCGACCAATCGCTTCAACGACGGCAAGGTCGACCCGCACGGCAATTTCTGGGCCGGGACGATGGACGACCTCAAGCGCGACCGGTCGGGCGTCCTCTACCGGCTGACGCCCGACCGGCGCTGGACGGCGATCGACCTCGGCTATCGCATCTCGAACGGACCGGCGTTCAGCCCCGACGGCACGACGCTGTACCACACCGATACGCTCGACAGGACGACGTTCGCCTTCGACCTCGCCCCCGACGGTACGTGCACCCATAAGCGGGTGTTCAAGGCGTGGGGAGACGTCAGCGGCAACCCCGACGGCATGACGACCGACGCCGACGGCCATTTGTGGGTCGCCTTCTGGGGCGGTGCCTGCGTCCGCCGCGTCTCGCCCGACGGTGACATCGTCGCCGAGTACCCGCTGCCGGCAACCAACGTGACGAGCATGGCCTTCGGCGGCCCCGGTCTCGACCGACTGTTCGTCACCAGCGCCGCGCAGGAACTCGACGCGGCCGCGGCCGCGGCCCAGCCGCTCGCCGGGGCCTTGTTCGAGGTGCTCGGCCACGGCGTCTGCGGGCTCGCGGGAGGCGTCTGGTGGGGCTGATCCGCCTGAGTGCAGGCGACACCGTGGTCGATCTCGCGCCGGACGCGGGCGGCAGCATCGCTGCCTTCCGGTGGCGCGACCGGCCGGTGATGCGCGACGCCCTGCCGGAAGCCGTCGGCACGCGCGACCCGCTCGGCATGAGCGCCTTTCCGCTCGTCCCCTATTCGAACCGCATCGCGGGCGGGCGGTTCACGTGGGACGACAAGCGGATCCAGCTGCCGCTCAACCTGCCGCCGTCGCCGCACAGCATCCACGGCCTTGGCTGGCAGCGACCGTGGGCGGCGAGCGGCGTCACGGCGACGCAGGCGCGGCTGACCTACGTCCACGTCGCCGATGCTTGGGGCTGGGACTTCGTCGCGACGCAGGATTTCATCGCACAGCCGAACGGCCTCGACTGGGTCATCGCGGTGACCAACCACGGGACGACCGACATGCCCGCCGGGCTCGGGCTCCACCCGTACTGGGCCAACCCGGCGGGCACGCAGCTCCATGCGCCGACGACCGGCTGGTGGCGGACCGACCGCTGGGTGATGCCGACCGACTGGGTCGAGGATCAGACCGTCGACCTGACGCCGCGCCTCCACCCTGCCGAGGCCGATACCGACAACGTCTTCGCAGGCTTCGGCGGCGATGCGACGATCCGCTGGCCCGACGGCCCCGCATGCGACATCGTCGCCGGGAAAGCTGCACGCTGGCTGGTCGTATGGGCACCGGTGGGCGACACCGTGACCGCAATCGAGGCGGTCAGCCACCCGACCGACGCGCTCAACACGCCCGGCACGCCGGGAATCGTACGCCTCGCGCCAGGTGCGACCTTCGCACTCGGGACGAGCTTCCGCGTTCGCCGGTAGCCACGCGCACCAGAACGGTTTACGTTCGCGTCATTCGGTGGAGAAAGCGGCGATGTCCGACCATTTTGACGTGCTGATCGTCGGTGCCGGCCTGTCGGGCATCGGCGCGGCGGTCCATCTGCAGCGCGACTGCCCCGACCGGACGTTCGCGCTGCTCGAGGGGCGCCGCGCGATCGGCGGAACCTGGGACCTGTTCCGCTACCCCGGCGTCCGCTCCGACAGTGACATGTTCACCCTGGGCTACAAGTTCAAGCCGTGGACCGCGGCCAAGTCGATCGCCGACGGCCCGTCGATCCTGTCGTACGTCCGCGAGACCGCGGCCGAGAACGACGTCGAGCGCCATATCCGCTTCGATCACAAGGTCCGCGCCGCCAGCTGGTCGTCGGCCGACGCGGCCTGGACGGTGACCGCGGTGCGCAGCGACGGCTCGACCGCGACGATCACGTGCAACTTCCTCTACATGTGCAGCGGCTACTACAGCTACGACGAGGGGCACCGGCCCGACTTCGCCGGGTCCGAGACGTTCACCGGACGGATCGTCCACCCGCAGTTCTGGCCGCAGAACCTCGACTATGCCGGCAAGCGCGTCGTCGTCATCGGCAGCGGCGCGACCGCGGTGACGCTTGTGCCGGAGATGGCGAAGACCGCGGCGCACGTCACCATGCTCCAGCGCTCGCCGACCTATGTCGTCAGCTTCCCCGGCACCGACGCCATCGCCGACCGGCTGCGCAAGTGGCTGCCGGCCAAGCTCGCCTACAACCTCGTGCGGCTGAAGAACGTCGGCTGGGGGATGTATTTCTACGGTCAGACGCGAAAGAATCCCGACAAGATCAAGGGCCTGCTGCTCGACGGCGTCAAGGCGCACCTCGGCCCTGACTACGACATCGCGACGCACTTCACCCCGTCGTACAACCCGTGGGACCAGCGGCTGTGCCTCGTCCCCGATGCCGACCTGTTCACCGCGCTCAAGGGCGGCAATGCCGACGTCGTCACCGACCATATCGACCGCTTCACGCCCTCCGGGATCCTGCTCAAGTCGGGGCGCGAGCTGGCGGCCGATGTCGTCGTCACCGCGACCGGGTTGAAGCTGATCGCGCTCGGCGGGATGGCGATCACCGTCGACGGGCGCGCGGTCAAGCCGGGCGACTGCATCGCGTACAAGGGGATGATGTTTTCGGGCGTCCCCAACCTCGCGCTCAGCCTCGGCTACATCAACGCGTCGTGGACGCTGCGGTCGGACCTGATTGCGGGCTACGTCGGCCGCATTCTCAACCACCTGAAGGCGACAGATACGCGCATCGCGACGCCGGTGCCCGGTGCCGACGTCGTTCCCGAGCGACTCGCGTTCGACCTGTCGTCGGGCTACGTTCAGCGCGCCGCTGATGCGATGCCCAAGTCGGGCAACCGCCGCCCGTGGAAGGTCACCGCCAACTACGCGCTCGACACCATGGAGCTGCGTTTCGGCAAGGTCGACGACGGCGAGCTGCGCTTCACCAAAGCCGATGCCGCAGCAGTCATCGCGCCGGAGAACGCACGCCTCGCGGCGTGACACGCTGTCCTACAGGGCATGGCATGCGGTAGACGTGCAGTCCGTCGACGGGCGGGCCACGTTCTTTCTCATTCCCGCGATTTCGAATTCGCCGCACGAGCGTGACGCGGTGAAGAATGCGAAGTTAGCGACGACCCGCACGCGCTCACGCCTGCGGCGTTGTCGCGGAGCCGCTCGTGTCGAGTGCCGCTGGCGTCTTCGACCGCCGCATCGCCTCCGCCTCGGCGCGGCGGCGCTGCGCCCACGGGTCGTTGTATTCGCTCGGTTTGACCAGCGGAACGACCATGCACACGCTCTGCGTCGGCAGGACCATGCCCCAATCCCTGATCAGCTGCTTGTATGCGGTGCCGACCGGGCGGATTTTGCGGTCGAGATCGTACAGGCCGAGCGGGTTGACGCGGCCGTTATCCTCGCGAAGCGCGGTATCCCAGTCGACCTGGTCGGTCAGCGAATACCACGTGAAGCCGACGATCGGGATGCCGTCGTTACGCACCTTCAGGACGCTCGACCACTGCTTCCACAGCCAATCGACCGACAACTGCCCGTCGCCATAGTCGGACAGGTTGGTCTCGGTATGCATCACCGGCAGGCGGTAGCGATCGAAATACTGCCACGTGATCCCATCGTAGCCGAACACCTCGCCGCTCGCACGGCTGTTGCCGTCGGCGGTGACGCGGTGCTCGTTCGTCAGGTAATAGTCGTTGCCCATGATGCAGTGCTGTTTCAGGCGCGTGTTCATGAACCAGTCGTACTCGGCGCGCGTCATGCCGTTGTCGAGCAGGTACTGGTACATCTCCGACCCCGTCCGGCGGCCGAAGTTGAGGTCGAGGCTGAGGAATCGCAGCGAGTTCAGAACCTCGGCCGGGCCGATCGCGGCGGGATTGTCGGCGTGGTAGTACTCCGATGATTCCGATTGGATGAAGATCGCATCGGGTCGCTGCTCGAGCACCGCCTGCATCGCCAGCACGTTGCCGCGGACGATGTTCTTGAGCGCGGTTACGAAGCTGCGGTCGCTCGTCAGCGCCTCGTTCCACCAGCCGTACTTGGCCGAGAACAGTGCGCAGATGAACATCTCGTTGACCGGGGTATAAAGCTGGACCCACGGGTAGCGCGCGGCGAAATCGCCGGCATAGCGGGCGAAGCGCGCCGGGAAGTCGCCGTTCTGGAAGTCGCCGAGCCAGTTGGGCAGGCCGAAGTGGCACAGGTCGACGATCGGTGTGATGTCGCGGCGCAGCAGGTCGCCGAACGTCACATCGGCGAAGCTCCAGTCGTAGCGGCCGTCGCCGAGCCACGTCGTGTGGATCGGCGGACCATAGCGGAGGAAGCCGATCCCCAGATCCTCGACGGCGTCGAAGTCGGCCTGCCAGTGTTCGTAATGCCGGCACTTCGCCATCTCGTCGACGCGCTTGCCGCCGACCATCGGGTACGAATTCTCGATCCCGGTGGCGAACATGAACATGGTCATTTGCGGCGGCGCTCCTGCATCATCTCGAGCTGAATACGTTGGATTTCGGCGAGCCGCTGCCACTGGCGGGTGATCAGGTGGTCGAGCTTCTCGTGGAGGTGACGGATCTCGAGCTCGGCCTTGAGGTTGACGCGGTACTCGTTGATCGACCGCAGCCGGTCCTTCTCCTCCTGCCGCCGCTGGCTCATCATGATCACCGGAGCCTGGATCGCCGCGATCGTCGACAGGACGAGGTTGAGCAGAATGAAGGGGTAGGCGTCGAACGCCTTCTGACCCGACACGACGTTGATCGTCATCCACACGCCGAGGAACGCGGCGAACGAGATGAGGAACGACCACGACCCGCCGAACTTGGCGAGGATGTCCGCCGCCCTTTCGCCGAACGTCCGCTCGCTTTCGAACTCCTCCTCGACGTTCTCCGCGATCGTGTCCTGGTTCGCGATGCTCTCGGTGACCTGCCGGTCGAGTTCGGTGAACTCGCCGTGCTCCTCGCGCAGCAGCTCCTCGACGTAACGGCTGCGGTAGCCGTTGACCGCCGCCTTGCTGATCAGCGCGTCCTCGGCGAGCTTGGGATGCTCGCGGCGAATGAAGTCGGCGAGCTCGGGGCGGAGGGAATCGAGCAGCGTCAGCTCCTTGCGCGGACGCAGCTTGCGCGTCACGGCGCAGCGCTCGCGCCGGTCGCGCGGCGGGGCGGGAACCCCGACAACGGCGTCCCCGGACGGCGCGATCGGGTCGACGGTCTCGTCGGTCATGCGAGGCTCCGGCAAGGCTCGCGCGGGCCATGCCCGACGGTGGCCACCCCGGCAAGGCTGCTCGGTCAGCCCTTGCCCATCAGCGCGAGCACTTCCTTGCGGCTGCGGTCGTCGTCGCGGAACACGCCGATCATCCGGCTGGTCGTCATCGACACGCCGTTGGTCATGACACCGCGCGCGCTCATGCAGGCGTGCGTCGCCTCGATCACGACTGCGACGCCGAGCGGATCGAGGTAGCGCTGGATGCAGTCGGCGACCTCGGCGGTGAGCCGCTCCTGGACCTGCAGCCGGCGGGCATAGCCGTGGAGCACGCGCGCGAGCTTGGAGATGCCGACCACGCGTTCCCGCGGCAGATAGGCGATATGCGCGACGCCGATGATCGGGGCCATGTGGTGCTCGCAATGCGACTGGAACGGGATGTCGCGGAGCAGGACGATGTCGTCATAGCCGCCGACCTCGCCGAAGGTGCGGTCGAGATGGACGCCGGGATCTTCCTGATAGCCGCGGAAATACTCGCGGAAGGCACGCGCGACCCGGCCCGGTGTGTCGAGCAGGCCCTCGCGGTCGGGGTTCTCACCCGCCCATTGGATCAGCTCGCGCACCGCCGCCTCGGCCCGCTCCTGCGGGATCGGCGCGACATCGGCACGCGCGCCCGGCCGATCGACGTCGTCGAAGTGGTCCATTCGTCCTCGCGTCCATCGTTGGCCGCGCGTAATGGATTGAGCCATTAACGCGGGCAAGTGCGCCTACTCGCCGCGGCTGGCTGCGACAACGGTGAAGCCGCGCGGCCCGACCTGCTCGACGGCAAGGCCGCGCTCGGCGACGCCGGCGGCATCGAACCGGAAAAATCCGTCGATCCCGGTAAAACCGCTCGCCGCCTTCAGTCCGGACTGCGGAAACGCCGAGCCGGGCTGCCAGTCCGCGACACTGTTCGCGAGCAGCACGGCGTCGTAGCCAAGGCTCGCCAGCCGCGACGGGGCGCCGCCGAACTTGGAGCGATAGCGCAAGCTCAACTGGCGGAAGCGCTCGTCGGGCACGGCCGCGAACACCGCTCCGCGCAGGGCTCCCGCCTGCGCGACCGCCGGTTCACTGCTCCACAGCTCGGTTCCCATGATGACCGCCGAGGTCGCGCCGAACTGGCCGAGCGCTGGAGCGACCGACGCGGCGACGCTGCCCGAGTCGGCGATCAGCAGCGCCTGGAATGGAACGGGCGCGATCGCCTTGCTGACCGTGGCGACCGTCCCGTCGGGGCGCAGCGCCGCCGTCTTGGTCGCAGCCGACGCCCGCGCGTCGTAGTTGGTCACCTTGCGCGCCGCCGCGAGAAGTCCCGCCGAGGTCCGCGGATAGGTCGCGACTGCCACCACCTTGCCGCCGGCCGCTTCGACCGCGCGGACGAAGGCCGTTGCGGCGCGCTGGCCGTAGACGCCGGTCGGGACCAGCGCCGCAAAGCGTTCGAGCCCGCGCCCCCGGGCATAGGCGACGATACGCGCGATCGACTGGGTCGGTTGATAACCGAGAACGTAGGTGCCGTTCCCGGCGACGCCGGCGTCGTTGGAAAAGCTCAGGACCGGAACCCCGGCGGCGGCGGCAACGCCCTGGACGGCGCGGACGTCAGCCGCGAGCAGCGGGCCGAGGAACAGCTTCGCGCCGTCGCCGAGCGCGCGCCGCGCGGCCGGCTCGGCACCCGCGGATGTGTCGTAGACCTTAAGATCGAGGCGGGTCGCGCCCGCATCGAGCAGCGCCATCGTTGCCGCATTCGCGATCGACTGGCCGACCGCAGCGTTGCTGCCGCTGACCGGAACCAGCAGCGCGATCCGGTTCCGTGCCGCGACCGCCACCTGCGGTGGAGCTGCCGGAACCGCTGCGACCGGCGCCGGGCGCGGCGGCGGCGCGACCAGCGCGGTCTTGGGAGCGGCCGTGCAGGCCGTCACCACCAGCGCGACGGCGAGCGACCAGTGCCGCGGCGGGTACCGTTCAGGCTTCGCTTGGGCCAAGATAGGCATATGCTTCCTCCGCCGCCCCCGACCGTGTTCCCGATTGCGCCCCCGCCCGCGCCGTTGCCGCCCGGGCTGTACATCGTCGCGACCCCGATCGGCAATCTCGGCGATCTCAGCCCGCGCGCCGCCGCGGTCCTTCGCGGCGCAGCGCTGATCGCCGCCGAGGACACCCGCGTCACCGCAAAGCTGCTCGCCCATCTCGGCGTGAAGGTGCCGATGACGCCCTACCACGATCATAACGGCGATGCCGTCCGGCCGGGTTTGGTGGCGCAGGCGGCGACCGCGGCGGTCGCGCTCGTCAGCGACGCGGGCACGCCGCTGATCTCCGACCCCGGCTTCAAGCTGGTCGGCGCGGCGCGCTCCGCGGGTGTCGCCGTGGTCACCATCCCTGGCCCGTGCGCGGCAATTGCGGCATTGACGCTCGCAGCGCTGCCGACCGACCGGTTCCTGTTCATGGGCTTTCTGCCGGCCAAGGCCGCGATGCGCGATACAGCGATCGACGAGGTCGCCCGGCTACGCGCGACGCTGGTGTGCTACGAGTCGGGCCCGCGCACTGCGGCGACGCTCACCGCGCTGGCGGCGCGGCTCGGCGATCGGCCGGCTGCGGTCGCGCGCGAGATCACCAAGCGCTTCGAGGAAACCACCACCGGGTCGCTGGCGACGCTCGCCGCGCGCTACGCCGCCGCAGCGCCGCGTGGCGAGGTGGTGATCGTCGTCGGCGGCTTCGCAGCGACCAGCGACGACGTCGACCTCGACGGACTGCTCGCCGCCGCGATGGCGCGGACGTCGCTGAGCGCGGCGGTCGCGGAGGTCAGCGCCGCGCTTGGCCTCGCGCGTTCGGCTGTCTATTCCCGCGCGTTGGCACTGCGCGACGGCTGATCGCTCTCGACAAGCCATTCCAGCCGGGACATTCTGTTGCCTGTGCCTGGACGCAGCCGCGAGGCGCGAGGAGCCGAAGCCATGACGAGCGCGAGCGACGTTGCCGTGTCGACCTCCGAACTCGCTCGCATCGGGCTGGTCGACGATGCGGCGATCGACCTCGCCGACGCGGCGCTGCTGCTGGCCGCCGCCGATCAGCCGGGTGCACCGCTCGATACTGCGCGCGCGCGACTGACGGGACTTTCCCTTCGGCTGCAGCGCGAGTCGGCCGGTGTCACCACTGCGCTCGGCCGCGCACGGGTCCTCAGCGAGCTGATCGCGCACGGCAACGAGATGACCGGCGATACCGCCGATTACGAAAATCCGCGCAACGCGGACCTGCTCAGCCTCCTCGACCGCAAGCTCGGGCTGCCGGTCACGCTGGCTATCGTATACGTCGCGCTCGCACGCCGCGTCGGCTGGATGGCCGATCCGATCGGCCTGCCCGGCCATGTCCTCGTCCGCGTCGGCGTCGAACCGATGACGCAGCTGATCGATGCCTTCGACGGCGGCCGCCTGCTCACCCCCGGGGGATTGGCGGCCGTGCTGGAGCGGGTCCGCGGAGGTCCCGGGGCGATCGAGCGCGATCACCTTGTCCCGCTCAGCAACCGCGCGACGCTCGTTCGTCTGGTGTCGAATCAGGCTACACGCGCGCGGCGAACCGGCGACGTCGCGCGGGCGCTGGTGCTCCACGAACGGATGACGCTGATCGCGCCGGGCTTCACGGGCCTGTGGTGGGAGCGCGCCCGGCTCGAGCAGCTCGCCGGCGATCTCGCGGCCGCCCGCGCTTCGCTCGGAGCGATGCTCGAGACGACCCGGGACGGCGACATCCGCGGACGCATCCGAGCCGCGCTGAAGGCGCTCGCCCGGACGAGCTAACGCGCGGCACCGGCGGCGGCGAGTACGCGCGGCAGGTCGGCGGCGTGTAGGTCACCGCGGAACCGGTCGCGAACGATCCCGTCGCCGTCGACGACCCACGTCTCCGGAATGCCGCTGCTGCCGAGCTTCGCTTGGACCTCGCCGCGTGGGTCGAGACCGACCGCGCCGAACGGGTTCCCGCGCCGAAGGAATGCCGCGGTGTCGCCCGGCATGTCCCGCACGGCGATGCCCGCGACGTCCACACCCCGTGCGCGCAACGCGGCCAGCTGGGGCGCCTCGGCGCGACACGGCACGCACCACGACGCGAACAGGTTCACGAGCGTGACATGCCCGCGACGCAGGTGCGCATCGGTCAGCAGCGGGATGTCGTGCAGTGGACGCAGCGCAAGGTGCGGGAAGCGCGACCCGGCCAGCGTGATCTCGTGCCGCGGCGGTATATCGAGCCGGGCGGCGACGATCACCGCCAGCAGCGCGAGTGAGATCAGGACGGAATAAATCCTCCAGCCGCCGCCGCGCACCGCCGCTAGCCGACCCGGCCGACCTTGTGCAGCGATCCGGCGACTTCGGGCGGCATGTACTTCTCATCGTGCTTGGCGAGTACGGTGTCGGCCTCGAAGATCCCGCCGGGCACGAACCGTCCTTCGGTGATCACGCCCTGCCCTTCGCGGAACAGGTCGGGGACGATGCCGGTATAGCGCACTGCGACCTCGTGCGCATTGTCGGTTACGCGGAACCGGATCAACGTTCCCGCCTTGACGACCGAGCCGCGCTCGACGAGCCCGCCGAGCCGGATCGCCCGGCCGGCAGCGGGCGCGTGGGTGAGGACATCGGATGGCGCGTAGAAATACGTCGCCTGGTCACCGAGCGTCGTCAGCGCCAGCGCACTCGCTCCGCCGAGCGCGAGCAGCGCGCCGCACAGCAGCACCAGCCGCTGATGCTTGGGTCGCAGCCGTCCGCCGAAGGCCGTCCGGCGGCTCACCGGCGACGATCCCGCGTCGACGCCTCGGCCCGACGCATCGCCGCGAAACTCCACGCGACGGTTCCGACAAGCCCCGCGACCGTCAGCGCATAGCTTCCATAGATGAAGGCAGCGTGGGTCATGCATACGCCTCGGCCAGCCGCAGGCTGCGCGCGGTCGCCCGCGTACGGGCCAGCGCCGCGCGCATCCGCATCAGCACCACGCCGCCGAACACGAGCGTGAATCCGGCGAGGCTGATCATCAGCGGGAGCAGCATCGACGGCGCGATCGCGGACTTGGTCAGCGTGATCGACGGCCCCTGGTGCAGCGTATGCCACCATTCGACCGAGAACTTTATAATGGGAAGGTTGACGACTCCAACCAGCGCGAGGATTGCGGAGCCACGTCCCGCCTCGCCGCCGCGCTCGTCCTCGGCATTCGCCAGCGCCAGATAGCCGAGGTAGAGGAACAGCAGCACCAGCATCGACGTCAGCCGCGCATCCCACACCCAGTAAGTGCCCCATGTCGGCCGGCCCCACAGCGAGCCCGTGACAAGACAGATCGCGGTGAACAGCGCACCGACCGGCGCGATTGCACGCGCGGCGACCGCCGCAAGCGGATGCCGCCAGACCAGCGCGACCGCGCTGGCGATCGCGACCCCGAGATAGCCGCCGCTGGCCAGCCACGCTGCGGGCACATGCACATACATGATGCGGACGCTGTCACCCTGCTGATAGTCGGGCGGCGACGCGAACAGCCCGATCCACAGCCCGATCGCCGTTGTCAGCAGGCCCGCGACCGTCAGCAGCGGCGTCAGAACACGAGCAAAGCGCAGGAAGCGCGCCGGGTTGGCGAAACGATGCATGGTCTCAACCTAGCACTGCCACCGCCATTTTCCACCCGGCGGCGGCACGATGACGCGAGGACGCTATTTCGCCCCGCACGCCTTCTTGTCCTTGTTGCCTGCCTTGCTGCAGTCATAGTGGACGACCTTGCCGTTCTTCTGCGTCGCGGCGACC
>Ga0209724_1002634_pt1 | contig 15219 bp, 8 predicted proteins | sample grotaG_FD_184143 | JGI IMG/M metagenome (GOLD analysis project Ga0209724, IMG submission 184143) | Glacier valley bacterial and archeal communities from Borup Fiord, Nunavut, Canada, to study Microbial Dark Matter (Phase II) -... | ecosystem: Environmental > Aquatic > Freshwater > Ice > Glacier ...
TGTATCGCGACCTCGGACCCACCGCGCGAGCGGCGCGGGCGCCGCTCGACACCGCCACGATCGATGCGGGCTTCGTGTGGAATACGACCGCGCTCGACGAGCTGCCGGCGGATTGGCCGGCGCAGCGCTACGCGGATTATCTCGCCGCGATCGATTCGCAGGACAAAGCACAGGGGATCGCGGGCGCAAATCGCGTGGGCTACAGCCCGGGTGCGATGCGTCAGCTGATCCATTCGTACAAGGAACAAGATGCATGCCGCACGGGGCCCGCGCCGGATCCGTTCGCACCGGATGCGACCAAGCTCGGCGCACCGGTCGTGGTCCGCGAGCCCGCAGCGCTAGATGAATGCGAGTGGCGCACGTTCGGGCCGTACCAGGCGGGCGATGCGGTACGCGTGAAGATCGCGATGACGGGTAATGGCGATGCGGATCTTACGTGCGCGCGGGCTCGGCGCCGACGGAGACGGAGTTCGACTGTCGGTCCGACGGTGACGCGAGCGAAGAGAGCTGCGATGTGCCGGGCGGCGCGCCGATCTATGTTTCGCTGTTTGGTGCAGCGGCGAGCACGGTCGATGTCCGGATCGCCTACACCACGGTCGATGTCGCGACCCCGGCGTGTCTCGATGGCGAGCAACTCCGCGATGCGGTGATCGTGAAAGCCGATTGGCATCGCGACCTCGGCGATCCACTGCCGACGTTCGATACGTCCGCAGCTCGGATGACGCAGCGCCTCGCGAGCGACGATCCGTTCTGGGCCGACGATGGTGGCTCGGATCCAGGCCCCGATGCGATCTACACCTCGACGCTGCCGACGACGGGTGCGGTGTTCCGTATGCCGGGCCTCCACATCATGTCGAAGGAGCTCGATCACTGGCTGTGGATCACGCTGTGGTGGTCGCCCGAGCCGGATAGCGATTTCGGTGCGGACCGGCCGGCCACGATCGCTCAGCTGCCCGGTCCATGGAAGAACTACAAGATGTGTGCGGTCGCGGGCTACGTTGAGAACGATCCGGATCCGCGCGGTGGCTTCGCGGGTTCGCTAGGTGATTCGCTGGCCGCGGTCAACGCGGCACGCGGTGGCCTTGGCACGCCGAGCTGGTGCTCGAACCCCTACATCGAGCTCGGCGATCACAACGCGGGCACGAACTGCATCGGTTGCCATCAGCACGGCGGTACCGAACTACTACCGGAAGCCATCCTCGCCGACCAGCCGCACTTCGGCTCGACGCGCGTGCGGAACAACTTCTTCACCGATTACACGTGGGCGATCAAAGGCGGACGTGGCGAAGACCTCTCGGCGGTGGTGCAAGCCGAGGTCGATTACTGGGACGCTAACGATCCGCATTAGTGCGATTTACCCCATCGCGCCCCGACCTCGGATTTTCGCTCGTGCGACAATGGGGGGTTCATGGACCGACGTTGGGTGGTGATGATCGCGCTCGCTGCCGCCGGATGTACCGCCGCGTTCCGGACGCAAGATGGAGGTGCAACGGCACCGACCGGGGTCTCGGCCGGGAGGTCGAATTCGATCTACATCGGCGACCGAGGTGGCTTGCTGACACGCGCGAGCTTGTTCGGGCTCGGGGTACTCGCGGCCGCCGGCGCCGTCGATTCGAAGAGTACGCGGACGGTGTCGGACGAGGGTAGCTATTATCGCGTAACGACGGAGACGACGAGCACCGTCAACGCCGAGCGTGCGCAGAGCGCGGCCGACCTCATGGGCGCGGCCTCGGATCCATCGCAGAACTTCGGTGGGCTCTGTGCCGGGCTCGAGATCGCGTCGCGCTCGCTCGGTGGTGATACGTCCGGGTGGATGTTCGATTTCGGGTATTCGACGGCGAGCACGTCGCCGACGAGCGGATGGGGCGCGCGCATGAGCGGCAAGTTCGCGTTCGGTTCGATGGGGCTTCACGACCGCACGTTGAGCTCGTACACGCCCGACGCGGACGTCACGACGAAGGCGGGTGATGCGAGCTTCAATTTCTTCGGCACGTTCCTTCGCGTGGGCGCCACGTACTGGTTGCCGGTCGCGCACCACAACGTCGCGATGGTCGAAGGCTTCGTCGAAACCGATCTCAACTGGCTGACGCTGCTCGATGGACGGCAGACCCGAGGCTTCGATCAGCTATCGCACGCATCGCCGTGGTCCGTAGGGTTTCGGTTCACCGCGATCAAGGTGCTCTACGTCGAGGCCAAGCTGCTGTGGAGCGCGATGAACAGCGCGCACACGAGCACGGGATTGGAGGCTGGCTTTGCGTTCTAAGTTGCTCGTCGCGTCGATGATCGCGTGGGCCTCTCGGTCGTACGCGCAGCAAGCACCTGCGCCCGAGCCGACGCCGGAGCCCGTGCCTGTCGTCGAAGCGGCCCCACCGCCAGCGCCGGCCCCCGTGGTCGTGACCCCGCCGCCCGTTCGGCGCGCTCCGCCAGCGGTGAAACCTCCGGATCCGGATCAACCGTACACGGTCGATCGCGCGTTCTTTATCGCGCTCGAGATCGGGCAGGGTTCGTTCGCCGATACCAAGAACATCTACAATGCCGGCCTCGGTCGCGGGATCGTGCTCGGACGCGGGCCGCTCGAGCTTCACTTCGAGCAGTACGACCTCGTCGATCAGCGCAAGACGTACGTCAACGTCGCGCACGCCGATGGCATCGCATCGATCACGAGCCTCGGCTATCGCTTCGATCTGGTCGAGACCAAGCATGCGTCGCTGACCGCGGTCGTCGGGCCTGCGCTCGTGTCACGACCCTCGATGATCACCGATTCGGTCGGTGTCGAATATCCCATCTCGGGAGTCGTCGATACCGCGCGATCGTCGCAGTCGCAGTGGGGCATCGGCGCCGTCGCAGGCCTCGGTGCGCAGCTGTTCGGCGTGCTCTACGCCGACGTGCGGATCTATCCGGTCGTCTGGGGCGACGAGCTTGGCACCCGCCTCGAGTACGACCATGGCGCGACGACGATGGTGATGATGACGCACGACAACACGCCGGGAGGCGTCCCGATCACGTTCAACGTGGGCGCGAGCTACAGCTTCTTCTGAACAGACGAGCGCCGGTCAATCCGAAACCGGGTGGAGGCTGAAGACCGCAAGGTCGTATAGATGGTCGTCGGTACGTCCTCGAAGAACTTGCTCTTCAAGTTGAAGGAGACACGGCTCGCGAACGGACCCTCCGCACAGGAGAAGAGGAGATGAGGAAGCGGACAAAGGGTGCGTTCGCGAGCACGACGAATATCCGTGATAACGGATATGATGTCAAGTCGAACGGAATGGGTCCAGCGAAAGTGCCCGCGACCACTAGGAAAATCGGGACCGCTGAGCAGACTGGAGAGGTGGATCTGGAGCTCACGGTGGTGCAACCGCCGACCGACCTCGGATACATCGCCGCGTTCGCGATCACGGATCAAATGATCCACATCGCGGGTGGGACCTCGGGCAAGACGTCGACGTTGCTCGCGTCCTCGAATGCGCGCCACTTCGAGCGCCAGCGTGCACCACGGGAGCTCGGGCTGCGTGACTTGCTCGTGATCGGCGATGCGATCTGGGTGTGCGGTGAGTACGGGCAGCTCGCGGTCTCGCGCGATCGCGGCGCGAACTGGAAGCTGCTCGAGACCGAGACCGAGGCGTGCTTGCACGGGCTCGCGGTCGCCACCGACGGCGTGGTGTGGGTCGTCGGTAGCGAGGGTTTCGCGGCGCGGATCGTCAACGAGCAGCTGCAGAAGATCGATCTCGAGACCACCGTACGCCTGAATGCTGCGCAGCCGGTGCGCGACGAGATGGTCGTGCTCGGCTTCGATGGATCGCTACGGCGCTGGAAGGCCGGCACGATCACGATCGCGGCGACGGGGACGACCAAGCCGATCAACGCGCTCGAGCTCACGAAGCGCGGCACGTGGATCTTGATCGGCGATGGTGGATTCGTCGCGCGCTCGCCGGATGGCGCGTGGTGGACGCGCGTGAAGACCGAGGTCGATGCGGATCTCGAAGCGATCACGTTGTTCGGTGAATCGATCGGGCCCGATCGTCCGATCGGCATCGTCGGCGATCGTGGTCAGATCCTGATCTCGACCGACGATGGTCGCAACTGGCAGACGAAATCGAACGAGCTCGCCGCGCACCTGTGGGCGGTCGCGTCGTTCGGTGACGGGCTGTTGATCGGCGGCGATGATGGCTTGATCGCGAAGCTCGCACCGCCTGGCGATCGCACGTGGGAAGACCGAGTCAACGTGTTCGGTGGCGCGAAGGCGCTCGATCTCCAGTTTGCCGCGGGGCCGGTGCAGTTCGTCACGAAGTACCTCGCCACGGTGACCGGTCGCGAAGCGCGGGATGTGACACGCGCCGAGGCGTTCACGCGCGCGTACGGCATGACCGCACCGCCGGATGTCGCCGCGTACTACGCTGCGGCTGATGATGTCGTGTTCGTCGGGCTGCACCTCGATCACGATCCCGAAGGGCTCGGGGCCCGGGCGGGCCTGCACGGTGCGCATGCTCGGCCGTCCGTCGACCGCAACTTGTTCGAGGCGATCGTCGATCGCGGTGGCAATTGGTTGGTCGAGGTGTTCTGCGGTGCGTTCCGCATCGGTCACGCCGAGAATGGCGACAGCTTTCACGTCGAGCTCTACGAGTGGGACGGGCCGCGCCAGGTCGTGCACTACAGCGCGCAAGCGCGCGCGTTCACGGTCGTCGCGGATTCGCTCGATTCGCTCGTGTACCTGATCGCGCTGTGCGGCGCGCATCGCCGCGACAAGATCTCCGACGACGCGCTCAAGATCGGCGTGCGCAAGCTGCGTGGCAAGGTCTCGCCCACACCCGAGCTCGCGGCGCTGATCCTGCCGTGCGATCCGCAGTTCTCGCGGCTCGAGCCGAAACGTCGCGACACCGAGTTCATGTTCTTCCGCTCAAGCTGGATCTGCGCGCTGCTCGAGAACCGGCTGAGCGAAGTCGTGCAGCTGTTCAACGTCGATTTCAACCAGATCGTGCCGAAGGATCAGCTCGCTGCGCGCTACGACGCGTGCGAGAAGTTCATCCCGACCGCGCTGTACTCCGTGTGGCGAGCGTATCTGTTCGACGAGCCCGAGCTCGCGCGCTATCTCGAGATCGGGCGGCGCCACAAGGCGCGGATCGTGCGCGATGCGACCAGCTTGATCGACGAGCTCCGTGCGGGTCGCGAACAGCTTGGCACGATCGCCGACATGCGGGGGCACCTCGCCGCCTTTCGCGCTCTCGATCTCGATCCGCGGCGTGCCGAGGAGCGCAAGCGCGAGGCGGACGAGCGCGCTGCGGCCGAAGCGAGAGCCAAGGCGCTCGCGAACGACGAGCTCGACCAAGTCGAGCCCGCGCGGTGGAGCGAGCTTGCGTGGCGGTGGGTCAACAACGGCATCGCGCATCGCCAGTTGCTGGCGCGGCTCGATGCGAAGTCTCCGACCGCCGCGCAGCTCGTCGACCTCGATGGCTTGCGGGGGCTCGACGAGTACGCCAAGCAGCTGTCGATCGCGAGGATCGCCGAGGAGCTCTCGCCCGAGCTCGAGGCCGTGCTGGTCGGCAGCCTCGTGCGCGATGACATGCTCGCGGATGCACTCGCACCGGCCGCCGCCGAGCGCGGTGAAGATGAAGCGCCGGGGTGGGCCGCGATCGATCGCGCGCTCGCGCCACTCTACAAGCACGCCGAGCCGCACGCGCACTTCGGCACCGTGTTGCCGTACTCCCTCGGTGGTAACGATCCGATCCACGGCATCTCGGTCTATCTCCGGACCGACCCGGCTCCGCACTTTCACTTCGTGACGTACGGGTTCTCCGATCTGTTTCAGAAGGAGACCGACGATCCGGTAACGAGCGGCTTTGGCTTCGAGCTCACCTTCCGGCTCGTGCGCGGTCCGCAGGAGGAGCAGGTCCCGGCCTGGGCGCTGAACTTCTTGCAGAACCTCGGGCGCTACGTGTTCGGCACCGGCAACCGGTTCGCCGCGGGCCACAAGATGGGTCTCAACGGACCGATAGCGATCGGTCCTCCCGCCCACCCCACCAAGCAGGTGATCCGTCCGACCTCGATCAGCGCCGTGCTGTTCACCGACGATCCCGAGCTCGGCGAGATTACCTCGGAGTTCGGCGAGGCGCGGTTCCTCCAGATCGTCGGCCTCACCGACGACGAGTACAAGCTGATCCAGGAGTGGTCGACGACAGGGCTGCTCGAGATCCTCAAGCGCCGTTTGCCATTGCTCGCGACGGATCTGACGCGCAGCTCGACGCTCGCGGATGCCGCGACCTCGATCGTGGTGAAGAAGCGAGTCGAGCTCGAAGGCTCGAGCGAGGAGCTGACCTCCGCCGGCGACATGAAGATCGACACGAGCGATGGCCTGCGGATCGAGCTCGGCGCCCTGTACGCGAGCGCACTACCGCGCGCGATGCGTGGTCGCTTGCGACACGGCCGGCCCTACACGCTGCGCGGCACCGAGACGCTGCTCCAGCTGAGACCGGCCGACCAGCCGACGTTCACCACCGAAGGCCACGAGACCACGCTCGCGCTGACGCCGGAGATCGCGACCGAGCTCGAGGCGCAACTGCGTGCCGGGCTCGTCGGCGAGTATCGGTTCGCGCACTGGCCCGCGCTGCGGATCGTCGTGACTCCGAGCTTCATCCGCGATGCCTCGGGCAGCGCCATCGAGGTGCGGGGCATCGAGGATCCGGACGAAGCCAGGCGCGTGCTCGCGGCGGAGAACAAGCGGCTCGCGGAGGCCGATGACGACGACGATGAGCTCGCCGAGCCCGACGCCGACGAGGAAGAACCGCCGCCGAATCCGGTGCGCGTCAAGAAGGCGCTCGCGATGACCGATCGCGCGCTGCGCTTCGCGCCCGACGATGGCGACGTCCAGTTCACGCACGCGATGCTGTTGCTCGATGGCGAGGCTGCGGGACTCGACACGATGGATCGCTTGCTCGAGGTGTTGCCTTCGTTCGAGGCGGGCGTCCGGGTCAACGTCGCGACCCGGGCCGCGCGCGCGGAACATCCGCGGTTCGACGAGGTCGTCGATGCGGTGCTGGGCGACGTGCTGCCGGCGAGGATCGTCGGCGAGCGCGCGTTCTCGGTCGGTGGCGCGGCGGTGGTGTCGTACGGCAATGTCGCGGAGGAGCTGTTCTCGGAGCTCGCCGAAGCGATCCTCGCGCACGCGCCCGATCGGATGGGCAAGCTCGTCCCCGTGTTGCCCGCGAACGTGACGCTGCTCGCGAAGATCGCGGGTGATGCGATCGCGGCGGACGAACGCGATATCGCGCTGGCACTCTACGATCGGGTGCTCGAGCTGGCCATTCCCGACGAAGGCAACGAGCGCACGAACTATCTCCGTTCGCTCAACAACGCGTGCATCCAGGCGCACGCGGTCAAGGCGTTCGAGGCCGCCGCACGCATCGCAGATCGGGCGCAGCCGTTCGCCGCCGAGAATCCGTACATCTATCACGCGGCCGCGTGTGCCTATGCCGCGAACGGCGACATGGCCAAGGCGTTCCATCAGGTCAAGCTCGCCGTCGAGCACGACTACGAGCACCTCGCCAAGGTCGAGACCGATCGCGATCTCGGCGCGCTCCTCGAGTGGCCCGCGTTCAAGGCGCTGTTTCGCGACTGGCACGCGCGCCTGGAGGGCAACTAGTGGCGGTCGTGATCCACGGGCTCGAAGCGCTCGAAGGCGACACCGCGTTCGCTTTCATGGTGCTGCGCCTGCACACCGCGATCGAGCGGCAGGGCTTGCTCGAGGTGCTGCGATACATCGCGCCGCTGATTCCCGATGCCGAGACGTTCATCGAAGAATTCCCTGACGAGCTCGATGGCCCGTTGCGGATGATCGGTGTGCCGTGGGCACCCGCCGAGGCGGGCATGGCCGTCGATGTCCAGCGCCGGTTGATCGACGGCGCCGACAGCACCGGGATCGAAGCCGCGTGGTTCTTCCAGACCGGCACGAGCTTGCCGATCCTCGGCGGCGACCACGACGACGACGACGACGAGCACGACGACGAGCACGACGACGAGGGCACGCGCGTCGGGATCCTGCGCGCGGCGACCTCGACGGGCGAGACCTATCTCGCGGCGGTCTCGGGCGAGATCGGTGGTGATCGAAGTGGTGATCGAACCGATACCCAGCTTCGCAAGCTCGACGACGAGACCGAGCAAGAAGACGAACAGACCGGCGTGATCAAGCTCGAGCCCGACGAGGCCAACGACGACGGGGCCGAAGCCAGGGCCGAAGCCAGGGCCGAAGCCGGGGCCGAAGCCAGGGCCGACGACGACAGCGGGCCAGACGACGAGGACAACACCTGGTCGCACGGGCTGCCGCCGCAAGCGCGCGCGGTGCGGTTCCCCGTCGACGCGTACCCCAGCATCGTCGATGATCTCGATCGCGAAGATTTCGGCATCGCGTTCAAGCTCGCCGGCCCGAGCGTGCCGGGCGAGAACACCGTGCTGCTCGCGTTCCACACGCTGTGGCTCGCCCCGTACGGTGGTCGCTATCGCAACACCGCGGTGACGATCGATAGCGTTCATCATTCGGCACATCTCTGGGTCGATCGCTTTGCCGTGCCGTGCAAGCCCGACGAGCTCGTCCATCACCTGCTGTGGATCGTCTCGAAGCTCGACGAGGTCGTGCCGGTGCTTCACGCGCGGTTCGCGCCGGCGACGATGGCGCAGAAATATAGCGGCCTCGACGACGAAGATCTGCTCGCGGAGCCCTTTGTCCTCGGCGGCAATCCCTTGATCGAGATCTATCGCGCCGGTGGCGACGCGGCGATCGATGCGTGGATCGCGAGGCAGACTGATTGGTCGGCCGAGGAGCTCGCGCTCATGCTCCGCGAGCTCGCGGTCGAGATCGTCAGCACCGAGCAGGGAGATGATGAAGAGCCTGCGCGATCCGTCTTCGATGCGCCCCTCGAGACCGACGACGTGCATGCCGAGCTCGGAGCGGACGATGACGAGGACCGCGACGAGGTCGAGCCGGAGGGTACCGACGACGAAGATCGCGGTCGCCACATCGCACGCCAGGCCGCCGCACTGCTCGTGGCGCGCGCGCTAGCCGGCAAGCTCGATAGTCGGGTCGGTGATGTGTTGCTCGCGCGGCTCCGCAAGCCAGCGCCGCCACGTGCGGTCGTCGAGATCATCGGTGCCGTGCGCCATCGCGCTGCCGTGCCCTCGCTGATCGAGATCCTCGAGCAGAGCATCGATGATGCGCTCGTCGCCGCGACCGCGCGCGCGCTCGGTGCGATCGGCGACGCACGCGCCGTGGCCGTGCTCTCGGATGTCGCTGCCGCTCCGGGTACGTTCGTCGCGAAGCCCGCGGCGGCAGCTGCCCTCGCGGCGTGTATCGCGAGCGCGCGCGAGACCCGCGTGCTCGACGATGCCGACCTCACCGACGTGCTCGCCGCGATCGTCGAAGCAGGCGAGGGCCAGCTCGACCCCGTGACCTGGCTCGCGTGCGGCCGGATCGCGCGCCAGTTGCCGCCGCATCGCCGCGTCGAGACTCGTCGTCGGTTTACCAGGGTCGCGTCGCCCGACGACGAGCTCGGGATGCTCGCGCGCGGGGTCGCCCTCCAGCTCGCGAGCCCGACCGTGCCGCCACCGCCGCCACCGCCGGAGCTGCGCGGTTTGCTCGAACGTGCGTTGGTGACGCCCGAGGGATCCTCGAGCGTCGTCGCGGAGCGCTGGAAGCTCGCGCTCGAGATCGCGGTGACGATGCCCGAGCTCGTCGAGCTCCAGACCATCGCGCCCCTCACGCGCGTGCTCGATCCCGAAGTTCGTGCGGCCGCACACGCCGTGCTCGCGCGCCTCGGTCACCCGGCGCCCGTCGCACCGATCTTCGACGCGACGGCGGCGCATCGCCTCGACGATGGCGAGCTCGTACGCCGGCTCGATGTCGTTCACCTCGTCGGGCGGGCCGCCCTCGTGACCGAGATCGGCCGGCGCAAGTTGCCCGCCGCGCGCCCGGCGATCATCGCCGCGTGCAACAGCGCGATCGCCGCTGCGCGCCCGGGCGAGCGCATGTTCGAGCACGATCGCCGCGTGCTCGTCGCCGCCTTGCCGATCCTCGCGCGCACGCCCGATGCCGAGGCGGGTGGGGTGGTCGAGCGCATGGCGGAACACCCGAACGAAGCGTTGCAACGCCTGGCGAAGAAGTGGCACCACCTTCGCCAGGACGATCAGGAGGTCAATTGAAGCTCGATCCCGATCGCGACTACTCGATCGAGCTCGAGCTCGACGAACCCGACGATAGCGCCGAGCTCGTCGGTCGGCTTGCGAACCAGCTCGGTGTGGCGCCGGCGCAGCTACCGCCGCTCGAGATTCGCAAGCGCTCGATCGATGCGCGCCGTGGTCGCATTCGGTTTCACATCGTCGTCGGCGCCGTGGGGACGCAAGGACCGATCGGCGGCGCACCGCTACGCGAGACCTCGGGCCCGCCGGTGATCATCGTCGGCGCTGGCCCGGCCGGCATGTTCTGCGCGTACGAGCTCGCGCGCGCGGGTATTCGCGCCATCGTCCTCGATCGCGGCAAAAACGTCCGCGATCGCCGCAAGGATCTCAAGGGCCTCACCCAGCACGGCCGCGTCGACAGCGATTCGAACTACTGCTTCGGTGAAGGCGGCGCGGGTACTTACTCTGACGGCAAGCTCTACACCCGGTCGCACAAGCGCGGCGACGTCCGCGACGTGATCGAGATCCTCGCGGTCCATGGCGCCCCCGAGCAGATCCTCGTCGACGCGCGCCCGCACATCGGCTCGAACAAGTTGCCCAAGGTTATCACCGCCTTGCGCGAAGAGCTCGCGCGGGTCGGCTCGATCATCCGGTTCGGCGCGCGTGCGACCGAGCTCGTCGTCAAGGATGGCCGCGCCGTCGGAGTTCGCCTCGCCGATGGCGACGAGCTGATCGGCCGCGCCGTCGTGATCGCGACCGGCCACTCCGCGCGCGATGTCCACACGTTCTTGCTCGCCGCCGGCGTGCGGCTCGAAGCCAAGCCATTCGCGATGGGCGTCCGCATCGAGCACCCGCAGCCGCTGATCGACAAGATCCAGTACGGCCGCGCGGCCGGCCACCCGAAGCTCCCGGCTGCTCCCTATCGCCTCGCCTTCACGCCCGACGACGGTCGCGGCGCATTTTCATTCTGCATGTGCCCGGGCGGCTGGATCGTCCCCGCCTCGACGGAGCCCGACGGCCTCGTCGTCAATGGCATGAGCCTCTCGAAGCGCGATTCGCCCTACGCGAACTCGGGCCTGGTCGTCGGCGTCTCGCTCGCCGATCTCCCGGGCGACGATCCGCTGCGCGGTGTCGCCATCCAGCGCGTGCTCGAGCAGGCTTCGATGATCGCCGGCGGCGGCATGCTCCGCGCACCCGCCACCCGCGCCACCGATTTCGTCGCGGGGCGGGCCTCGACCACCGTCCCGTCGAGCTCGTACGAGCCTGGCCTCACGCCCAGCGATCTCGGCGCCGTGCTCGATGCGACTCAGCTCCCCCTCGCGCAACGCCTGCGCGAGGCCCTGACCGTGTTCGACCGTCAGATGAAGGGCTACGTCACCGAGGACGCCGTGCTCGTCGGCGTCGAGTCGCGAACCTCCTCGCCGGTCCGCGTCCCGCGCGACGCCGAATCCCTCCAGTCCCCGGACCTCGTCGCGCTGTACCCGTGCGCCGAGGGCGCGGGCTACGCGGGAGGCATCGTCTCGGCGGCGCTCGACGGTATTCGTGTCGCTCGCAAGATCGCCGGCGCGTAGTTCTGCCGCACGGGCCTTCGGCAGTGCTGCGCACGGGCGCGAATCCCCGCTTGCTAGACCGTCAGGCCCTTCTTGTAGGCCAGCAGCTCTTTCTGGGTCTTCAATAAGAGCTGGTTGGTTTCGAGCAGCTCCTTGGTCCGCATCCGGACCTGGTTCGCAAGGCGCTCGCGCTCGCGGGCCTCGGTCTCGAGCATCTCCTGATACTTGACCTGGACGACGGCCTCGTCGGTAACGTTGCGCTGGATCTCGAGGGCGCCGACCGGGGTGCCGGCCTCGTCGGTGATCGGGACGGCCGAGAGGATAAAGCGGAGCTTCTGGGGCTCGCCGGCGATGCTTCCCGAAATCTCGTCGAGGCGAACGTGGCGGTTGTTCGACCAGCACTGCTGGGCGATGCACTCGTTCGCGCAGATGTTGAGCTCGAGGACCTCGAAGCAGTGCTTGCCCTTGAGGCCGCGCGCGACGCTGCGCGGCAAAAGGGCGAAAAAGGCCCGGTTGAAATCGACGATTCGCCGCTCCGTATCGACGATGAAGTAGCTGTCGACGATCGCGGTCGAGACCCGTTTGAACTCGGTCAAAAACTGCGTGAGCGCGGGCGCCACCTGGTCCATCGGCCGCAGAATGGTACCAGGGCGCGCACCTGGTGGCATACTTACCGCCGCAATGGCCAAGAGAGGTGGTCCGAGTATCTCGGTCAAGATGATCTTGACCACGACATTGTTGATCGTGGTCACGGTGGTCGGTTCGGGATTTCTGAACGTCGTGAACGTGCGCCGCGCGTTCGATGCATCTGTCGAAAAGCGAATCGAGACGTTTCGGGAAGGACGCAGCCAGCTGGGTATTGCCGGCATCGATGCGATCGCGCGCGGCCTCACGCCGTTCTTGATCGATCACCACGATCCGGAGATCGAGTTATTCGTGAAGGGCGCCGTACCGGCGGACAACCGCACCGACGACAAAGGTCGCCTCGACTACGGCCTTCGTATGGCCTACGTGCTCGATCAGAACCAGCAGGTGATCGTGCACTGCATCGAGAAGGCGACGCTCGAGTGCATCGTCAGCCCGGCGCAAGAGCATGTCGCGATGAGCGCTAGGTTCGGCGCGCTCGCGCTGGACGCGTGGCAGCAAACGATCGCGGCGTGGAAGGCTCCGAAGGAGCCACCGGCACGCGTCAGCCTCGAGCTCGAGGACGCGGGCGTGCCGTACAGCGTGCTCGCGTATCCGATCTTCAGTGGCGAGCCGCCGACGGCTGCGGCGGCCTGGCCGGCCGAGCCGGTCAGCGGGAGCCGGGTCGGTTATGTCGTGCTCGGCTACGATCTGTCGCCCATCGCGAACTTCGCCGCGGATGCCGATGCCGACAAGGCCGCGGCCGTGCGCAAGGCGGCGCTCTACACCGGCGTCGTTGGCCTCTTGTTCGCGCTGATCGGGACCGTGCTCGCGATCTTCCAAGGGCTCTCGATCTCGCGACCGATTCGCCAGCTCGCCTGGAAAGCCAATCAGATCGCGCGCGGTGATCTCGATGCCCGCGTCGAGATCACGTCGAGCGACGAGATCGGCCTGCTCGGCGAGAACTTCAACTTCATGGCGGATCAGATCTCGATCCTGCTCCAGCAGACCGCCGAGAAGGCGAAGCTCGAACAGGAGCTCGAGGTCGCCAAGACGATCCAGGAGACGTTGGTGCCGAGCGATGCACCGGTGAAGAAACCGAACCTGACGTTCGCCGGATTCTATCAGCCCGCAGCGCAGACTGGTGGCGATTGGTGGACGTGGGCGGAGCTCCCAGGTGGGCGGATCCTGCTCGTGATCGGCGATGTCACGGGGCACGGCATCCCCTCGGCGATGATCACCGCAGCCGCGAAATCGGCGTGCGACGTCGCGCGTTACATTCACGAAGAGATCACGGTCACGCGGCTGCTCGAGATCATGAACCACGCGATCTTCGAGAGTGCCAAGCGCCGATTCGTGATGACGTGCTTCGCCTCGATCGTCGATACCAAGGCGCGCACGATCACGTACGCGAACGCCGGCCATAACTTCCCGTATCTGTTCCGTCAGACGGAAGGCAAAGGCGAGTTCGGCTCGTTGATGATTCGCGGCAATCGGCTGGGGGATGATCCGAGCTCGAAGTACGAAGCCAAGACCACTGACCTCGCGATCGGCGATGTCGTGGTCTGGTACACGGACGGCATCGTCGAGTGCGAGAACGCCACCGGCGAGGAGTACGGCGAGAAGCGGTTCCGCGCGTCGGTCAAGAAGGCCGCAGCGCTCGACGCGAGCGGGATGCGCGATGCGATCATCGCGGACGCGGGCGCTTACTTCGGCGAGACGAGCCGCAAGGATGACATCACGATGGTGGTCGGGAGAATCACGTGAGGAGGCTGCTCCTGCTGGTGGCGCTCGCGACGACGCCATTGATGATCCATGCACCTCGCGGACATGCGGGCGCCGAGGACGATCTGCGCGACGGCGACAAGTACTTCGAGGACGGCGATTGGAAAAAGGCCGCGACCGCTTACGATCGTGCGATCGGGAAGGCGCCGAGCCAGGTCTCGGCCGAGGCGTACGGCAAGCGCGGGGCGATCTTCATCATCCTCAAGGATACGAAGTCGGGGCTCGAGTTCATCGCGCGCGCCAAGCAGCGCTATCCGCAGTCGCCCGACATCGAAGAGCAGGAGGCCTTGATGCTGTGGGAGAGCGGCGCCCGCGATCACGCGATCGAGATCGCGAAGGTGGTGGTCAAGACGCGGCCGCAGTCGTTCGCGAACCAGAAGATCATCGGCGAGTATTACGCGTCGCGCGATCCGCTCGAGACCGCCGCGGCGTTCGAAGCGTACCTCGCGCATCGCCCGGTCGAGCTCGAGAGCGGCGATGTGCTGCCGCGTGTCCAGCTCGGTTTTGCATATCTCTCGAACGCGCGCGCCGTGCTCGGCGATGGCGACGACGTCCACGCGGAGCAGCTCTACGCGAAGGCCGTCGAGCAGTTCGAATACGTCTCGCGCAAGCTCGGCAAGAAGCCGAATGCGCAGGTCAATGCGGATAACGGGCTGTGCGCCGCATACACCGGCCTGCGCAAGTGGGATCAAGCGGTGACCGTGTGCGAGCGGATCGTCGCGAACCCCGCGGCGGTCGATACGACCGGCTCGGTGTGGTTTAACCTCGCGACCTCGTACCTCGCGAACAAGCAGGCGAAGAAGGCGCGCTCGGCGGCCTTCGAGTTCGAGAAGGTGCGCAAGGCCTCCGCGCGCGGCTTCATGCTGATCGGCGATACCTACTACGCCGAGGGCGATTGGCCGAATGCGCTCGATCAGTTCACGCGCGCGGAGAAGGCGCTCAGGCCGAACCAAGCGCACGATCAGGTCCAGCTCTCGATCCGGCTCGGCAAGACGTACCGCCGCATGCCGGGGCCCGCGAACGTAGGGCTCGCGGTCGACAAGCTCTCGAGCGCGTGGACTGCAAATCCCAGCAATAGCGAGCTCGCGATCGAGCTCGGTGG
>Ga0209724_1002641_pt1 | contig 15173 bp, 15 predicted proteins | sample grotaG_FD_184143 | JGI IMG/M metagenome (GOLD analysis project Ga0209724, IMG submission 184143) | Glacier valley bacterial and archeal communities from Borup Fiord, Nunavut, Canada, to study Microbial Dark Matter (Phase II) -... | ecosystem: Environmental > Aquatic > Freshwater > Ice > Glacier ...
CGCGGGTCAGCTCGCCGCGTTTGAGATCGTCCCAGTACGCGAACATGATTCCCATGTAGTCGAGGAGTTCGTGCCCGATAGCGCCCGTCGGACCGGCGCGCTCCGAGAACTCGATGAATTTTCGCAGGAGGTGCGCCCAACAGATCTGCCGGCGTTCCATCGCCCAGAAGTTCAACGCCGTCGCGCGATCACTCACCAAGATGCCGCGCTTGTCGCCGAACAGCGGCGCCAACGTATCGCTCTTTCCGTTCGCGAGGATCTTGAACACCGTGGCCATCGTTGTGGCGACGGTCCACAGCGAGCGCATGATGCCGGACTGGAACCAGCTCGTGCCGTCGGTGTGCTTGACCTTCGCATGCTCGACCTGCTTCCACGCCTCGGCGACCGCAGGCTTGACCGCGTCGCTTACGCGCGCCTCGACAGCGCTTACGGCACCGAGCGAGATCTGGACACCGACGACGTCGGCGAGAAGGCTCACGGCCGCGCGTCGGCTCAGGTGGTAGACGCCGGTGAGCAACGCCACCACGCTCGATAGCCGCGGACCGAACGGCGAGAGCTGGCTCTGGTCGCACTGCGCCCGTGTCCGGTGGGCGCAGCACGGGCACACCACGGCATGCTCGCGATACTCCGTCGTGTGCGGCCTCACCGGTGGCAACTCCGTGGTCTGGTAGCGCTGCGGCGCCGAGTCCGGCGTCTTCGGCAGCGCCGCCCCGCAGTTTTCGCATTCCGGCGGGAACACGTCGACGACGGCATCGACCTGCTCGGGTGGCCGTAGTTCTCTCTTTGATCCCGGATGCCCGGGCTGCCCACCGCGCCCGCGCTTGCTCTTCTTGTCCTTGTCACGACGCTCGGCGCGCGTGCCCGGCGAATCGCTCGACGGCGGCTTGTTCGAGTTGCCCGAATTCTTCCCAAGCTTCTCAGTGAGCTCGGCCACCTGCTTGATGAGCGCCGCCACCTGGGCCATCAGCGCCGCGATCTGTGCGTCCTTCGCTACCAGCGCGGCCTTGAGCTCGGCGATCTCTTGCTGCGCGTTCAACTCCCAACGTAGATCACGTTTTCGATCGCCGTGCGATCGACATCTTCGACGAACTCACAACTGATCGAGATGATCCGAATTTTCGATCCCCTGAACGGTTCCCAGCCGACCACGTGCGTGTTCAAGATCGCGGCGCAGGACAGTAACCAGAGCTGGAACGACAAGCTCGAGCTCCCATCGACGGGCACCGTGGTGCTGCCGGCGTCGTACGCGGGAAAGGCCCTCGCGATCGACAGCGAAACGTGCGGCCACATGAGCGAGTACTACTCGATGCTCTGGACGAAGCAGCCGTCGGAGCTTCGCTGCTCGCCAGAAATGACCCGGGTGTGCTCGTCAGAAATGACCCACCACGCGCCTGATCTGCGGGGGTCGCGGTACGCCATCATCGATGGCGCCATCAGGTCCGCGTCGATGTTGTACGGAATGCCGACGATCGTTTCGAGCGGAGCGATCAGCGCCGAGACACCAGCGAACGTGCAGCGCGTCGTGTCGGCGCACGCGCAAGCACAAGCTCGCGCGTCGTCGTCGATCGTTGGACGTTCAGGATGCACGCGTCGATGAGCGAGCGCGGCAGCGGGCCGCGCGTGCTCGCGCGTCCACGCCGACCTCGACTCCGGCGTCGGCGCCGGCGCCGGCGCCAACGTCCGGATGTCACGAGCAGGCCTCGGACGAGAAGCGTGCGGGATTGTTGGAGAACATGCTCGAATCGTTCGACACGACGATCGCGATGTCACGGGCAGGCTTACAGCGGAAACTCGGAGCAATTCTGCGCAGATCGGCTCGTGTTTCGGCCGCATCGAAGCCCATGGAAAGAGCGATGTCACGGGCAGGCCTCGGGGTGTAACCAGTTGATTCGGCGACGGTTTCAGGTGTGTTTCCGCATCGCCCTGTCACGGGCAGGCCTCGACCATTCCGAGGTTCATGTTCAGCGTGGCGTCCGTGGACGTGGACCTGCACCAGCTCGAGCTTCGACACGACGACCTCCGAATCCGCGGCGGTGATCGCCGTCGCCGATTGATCGCGTCGGTCGCTGAGCTCGGACAGCAGGTGCCGGTGATCGTGATCGCCGAGCGCGATCGGCTCGTGCTGATCGATGGCTACCTTCGCGTCGAAGCGTTGCGACGCCTCGGTCGCGATCAAGTCGCGGCGACCTCGTGGCCGGTCACGGAGCCCGAGGCGCTGCTGCACCACCGTCACCTCGCCGCATCCAAGCACACCGCGATCGAGGACGCGTGGCTGATCGCGCGTCTGCAAACACACGGGCTCTCGCTCGACGAGCTCGCCGCACGGCTGTGTCGATCCAAGAGTTGGGTGTCGCGTCGACTCGCGCTGCTCGACGAGCTCGCGACCGCCGCGCAAGCGAGCGTTCGCGCCGGCATCGTACCGGCGCACGCGGCGATGAAATACCTGGTGCCGTTGGCGCGCGCCAACCGTCGTCACTGCGAGCTGCTGATCGCAGGGCTCGGCACTACGCGCGTCACCGAGCGTGAGGTCGGCGCGTTGTATCGCGCGTGGCGCTCCGCCGATGCCGCTACACGCCAGCGGATCGTCACCGAGCCGCTGCTGTGCTTGCGCGCGTTACAGGCCGCAGCGACGAGTCTCGACGAGCAGGACGCGACCGCGACGCTCCTCAAGGATCTCACCACGCTCACCGCGGTCGCGTGGCGCACCCGACGACACGTTCATCAGGGCGGTGCATTCACCGCCGATCACACCAAGGCTTGGCGTGCGGCGACCGACGCATTCGGATCGCTCGGCGCGGCCATCGAGGAGATTCATGCTGGACCAGACGATACGAGCAAGCATCCTGACGTTACGTGAAGCGGGGCACGGCACCCGCGCGATCGCTCGCACCTTGCACATCTCGCGAGGCGCGGTCAAAGCCGTCATCGCGGATGGCCGTGCAGCACCGCCACCCATCGAGCGCGACGAGAGAGCCGACCGCTTTCGCGACGACATCCTCGCGTTGCACGTGAGCTGTAAAGGCAATCTCGTGCGCGTGCACGAGGAGCTTCTCGCGCGGCATCCGATCGCGTTGTCGTACCAAGCGCTGACGGCGTTTTGTCGTCGGCACGGCATCGGCCACGAGCCGCCCATGCCGGTCGGTCACTATCCGTTCGAGCCCGGCAAGGAGATGCAGCACGACACCTCGCCGCACGACGTGCACATCAGCGGCGCCGTGCGTCGCGTGCAGACCGCATCGCTGGTGCTCGCGCACTCGAGGATGGTGTTCATGCAGATGTATCCGCGGTTCACGCGCTTCCACTGCAAGGTGTTCTTGACCGAGGCTGTGCAGTACTTCGGCGGCGCATGCGCCGACTGCATGATCGACAACACGCACGTCGTCGTCCTGCGTGGCACCGGCAAGCAGATGGTGCCCGTTCCCGAGATGGAAGCGTTTGGCCGTCGCCTCGGGTTCCGTTTCATCGCGCACGAGAAGGGCGACGCGAATCGCTCGGCCCACGTCGAGCGCCAGTTCGATCATATCGAGCGCAACTTCATTGCCGGCCGCGAGTTCGCCGACTTCGCCGATGCGAACAGACAGGCACGATCGTGGTGCGACAAGGTCAATGCCTCCTTCAAGCGGCATCTCCACGCGTCGCCGCGCGACCTGTTTGCCCTCGAAGCTTCGCGACTGCGGCCGCTGCCCGCGTGGATCCCCGAAGTCTACGCGCTGCATCAGCGCATCGTCGATCTCGAAGGCTACGTGCACGTCGACGGGCACATGTACTCGGTGCCGTATAAGCTGATCGGTAGGACCGTCGAGGTTCGCGAGACCAAGGACCAGATTCGTGTGTTCATTGGACCGCGCGAGGTCGCGTCCCATGCGCTGCGCGCCGCGACCGGGGGGTCGTCAGCGGACCACACTCGCGGAGCATCGTCCGCCTCGCGGACAGGTCGCCTCTACGCTGCGTTCACCCGAGGAGGACGAGCTAGCTGCCGCGGGCGCACCGTTCGCCGCGTTCGCGGCCGTGCTTCGAAAACGGTCGTCGCGCTGGCCCGTCGCATTGCGTCGACTTGCCCAGCTCCGACGCGACTATCCCGCCGGTCCGCTCGTCGCAGCGATCGAGACCGCGATCCACTACGGCCTTTATGACCTCGATCGTGTCGAGCGCGTGATCTTGAAAAACATCGCCGCCACGTACTTCCAGCTCGCCGAGGACCGCGATGAAGGATGATTTGCAGCAGCTCCTCCAGAGCATGCACCTCCGCAAGATTGCCGAGATCTTCGACGAGGAAGCCAAGCGCGCCGACAAGGCCGACCTCTCGTACCAAGAGTTCACGGCGCGCCTGCTTCGCGCGCAGTGGCAAGCCAATCAAGAAGCCGCGCTCACGTGGCGCATCAAACGCGCCGGTATTCCCGAGGAGTGGACGCTGGAGACGTTTCCGTTCAAGCGCCAACCCGGTGTCAACGCGCGGCAAATCCGAACGTTCGCCGAGCTAGAGTTCGTACCCAAGGCCGAGAACATCGTGTTCGTCGGTCCGACCGGCGTCGGCAAGACCGGCCTCGCGTCGGCACTCTTGCTCAAGGCGCTGCAGAACGGCCACCGCGGCGTGTTCATGCGAGCGCAGGATCTCTTCGACGAAATGTACGCGTCCATCGCGGACCGCTCGACGCGGCGCTTGCTCAACCGGCTCGTCAAGGTCGACCTCTTGGTCATCGACGAAATGGGATACCTGAATCTCCGGCCCGAGCAGACCAATATCTTCTTCAAGCTCATGGAAGAGCGCTATCGCCAGCGCTCGACGATCATCACGACCAACCTCGATTACGCCGAGTGGGGAAACTTCCTCGGCAACAAGGCACTCGTCGAAGCGCTACTCAGCCGCCTTCGCCACCAGTGCCACACCGTGAAGATCGACGGTCCATCGCTACGTGACCCGTTGCCCTGACCTCGTTCACCCGCAGTTCACTACGCCCTCGTCGCTCAGCGCCGAGGGCGTTGCTGCTTTCGGCGACGTCATCGGAGGTTGGTTGCGCTGCCGATCGTGCTCGCGATCCTGAACGGCGAAGTGGACCACTTCAAGTAAGCGCGAGTGGGCCAATTCTCGTGAGCGCCGAAGCCCGAGCCGCACGTCATCCCTTCGCATGCAGTCGGTCCCGCGAGCGAGGTCGCCGCCACTTTCGGTGAGGTGTCGCATGCCGCGGCAAGTAACAACACGAGCGTGATCATTCGGTGGAACATGTAATCGTCCTTCACATCACTGATGTCGCGGCACGTCCGTGGCCGCGAAGGAAAGCCGCGAAGGAAAGCCGCGATCGACGCGAACAGGCGGAACCACGACACTGAGTCAGGATCTTTGTCGGTGAGGGACGCCATGGACCCACCCAGAGCACTGACCGTGCCAGCGGAGCGGCTCGAGATTTGTCGCGATCGCGGATCGCGTGTCAGCGTTCGTCCGTGGATGGCGACGCCGGAGTCAAAGACCACGAAGGGTCATGTTGCGCGTTTTTACTCCTTGCCGCCGACGCCGAGCGCGGGCTTGAGCGCGCCGAGTTGGCGCCGTTCCTTCTGCTCGCTGTAGCGCGTGTTCAACACGCCCATGTTGTCGCGTAGCAACAACGTGAAGCGGAATAGCTCCTCCATGACGTCGACGACCCGATCCCGATAGGCCGACGGCTTCATACGACCGTCGGCGTCGAACTCTTCGAACGCCTTCGGCACGGACGACTGGTTCGGGATCGTGAACATGCGCATCCAGCGGCCGAGCACGCGCATCTGGTTGACAGCGTTGAACGACTGGCTTCCGCCCGACACCTGCAGCACGGCGAGCGTCCGGCCCTGCGTCGGCCGCGTGGCGCCATCGGTCAATGGGATCCAGTCGATCTGGTTCTTGAACGCCGCGGTCATCGCGCCGTGTTGCTCGGGTGAGATCCAGACGTGCGCCTCGGACCACACGCTGAGATCGCGTAGCTCGCGCACCTTCGGAAGCTCGAACGACGCGCGGTCAAAGACCGGCAGCTCGTTCGGGTTGTAGATCCTGACCTCTGCGCCGAACGCGGTAAGCACGCGCGCGCATTCCTCGGCCAGGTACCGGCTGAAGCTTTTCGCGCGCAGCGAGCCGTAGAGGATCAGGATGCGTGGCGGGTGTGGACTCGGAGCTGTCGCGAACGTGGCGAACGTCGAAACCGGACCATGCTCCGGCAGGTCGGCGTCGATCGAATCAGCTGGCGTCATCATCAGGAACTACTCCGGTCGCGGTGGGCAGGTCACTTGCCCGGGTCTCAAATCCCGGCGAAGGGCAGCACGCCGTAGGGCGTGGCGTGAAGTCTATGACGCCCCCACCGTGCGTCGACCGCGATCTCGCAGCATTCCTTGAGCCTCTGTCGTAGCTGCGCCGGCCCTCGTTGGTCGCGAGACGTCCCGTCAAGTTCGACGAGCGTGATCGCCTCGCGATAGGGCGAACGGACACGGGCCACAAAGATCGTGAGGCACTTCGAGAGCGCATGCGTCGCACCCGCTTCTGTATCGTCGACCACCGCGACAGGTTCCGCAGTTGGTTCTGCGACGATTGGATGACGCATGCGATCGCGGCCGCGCTCGGCAATCGCGCTCCGGGCGATCTGGAACATCCACCCGGTGAGCCGGTCGTCATCCCGCAGCGCACCCAACCCACGGTGCATCCACCGCGCGACGCGCCTCGATCGTTGCGGACGCGATGTAGCTCGCGGCGCGAGCAGCAGGCTCCAGACCCGCTAATACGCTCCGTGCCTGCTCCGGTTCGGCGAGCTGCGCAAAAAATGCGCTAGCTATCCGCGACCGCCCCGCGTTGTGGCTGCAAGCGAACAGGACCCGGGCTGCGCTCAAGGGACCTCCGGTATTAGCGGCGAGTTGGAAAAATAGCGGCGACGTGCCCACAGCGACATGTGGACGAGTCCGAGCATCACGGGAACCTCGACGAGCGGCCCGATCACAGCGGCGAACGCGACGCCGCTGTGGATGCCGAACGTCGCGACAGCGACCGCGATCGCCAGCTCGAAGTTGTTCGACGCCGCGGTGAATGACAGCGTTGCTGTCTGCTCGTAGTCCGCGCCGGCGCGCTTGCTGAGAACGAACGAGGCCACGAACATCACGACGAAGTAGATGAGCAGCGGCACCGCGATGCGCAGCACGTCGAGCGGCAGCTGAACGATCGAATCGCCCTTGAGCGAAAACATGACCACGATCGTGAACAACAGCGCGACGAGTGTCAGCGGGCCAATCCGCGGCACGAAGCTCGTCCGGTACCAATCGTCACCCTTGGCGCGCACGAGCAGCTGGCGCGTCACGAAGCCCGCGGCGAACGGGATCCCGAGGAAGATGCCGACGCTCTTCGCGATCTCGAGCATCGAGATATCGACCGCCACGCCGTGGAGACCGAGCCAACGCGGCAGCAACGTTGCGAATACGTAAGCGTACAGCGGGAAGAACAGGACCTGAAAGATCGAGTTGAAGGCGACAAGGCCGGCGCAGTAGTCAGTATCGCCCTTCGCGAGGTCGTTCCAGACGATTACCATCGCGACGCAGCGTGCAAGTCCGATGACGATCAGTCCGATCATGTAGTCGGGCCGGTCGGGAAGAAACACGACCGCGAGCACGAACATGAGCACCGGGCCGATCACCCAGTTCTGGACGAGCGACAGCAACAGCAACCGCTTCACGCGGAAGATCTTGCCCAGCTCCTCGTAGCGGACCTTCGTGAACGGCGGATACATCATAAGGATCAGGCCGACCGCGATCGGGATCGATGTGGTTCCGACACTGAGCCGGTCCAATGCATGCGGCAGGGCGGGCACGAGATTCCCGAGCGCCACACCGATAGCCATCGCGGCGAAGATCCAGACCGTCAAGTACCGGTCTAGAAACGAAAGCTTGCGCAGGACGCTGGGCGCGGTCATTTGCACGCGTCCGGGCCGCAGTTTTTCTTGAGGCGCGCGTGGTCGGCGCGAAGGGCGCGCTCGGTGCCGAACGTCTTGGCGAGCACGTCGAGCACGTTCTTCACAGACTCGGTCTCCTGGTCGGTGATCTGGTAGTAGACCCAGGTCCCTTCGCGGCGGCTGTCGACCACGCCGGCAGACTTCAGGATCCCGAGCTGGCGGGAGCAGTTAGGCTGGCTAAGCCCGAGCGCGGATTCGACGTGGCACACGCATAGCTCTCCATGAACGAGCAGCGCGATGATGCGGACCCGGGTCTCATCGCCAAGCGCTCGAAAGAGCCGGGTAAGGGGTCGGACATCGTCGAGGTCGGTTGCGCTGGTGAGCACGGCATGCACATATCACGATATCTGCATGTCGCAAAGCAAGAGCATCCTGTTCCTCTGCGTCGCGAACTCGGCGCGCAGCCAGATGGCTGAAGGTCTGGGGCGCGCGCACTTCGGCGGCTCGCGTCGGATTCAAAGCGCGGGGAGTGAGCCAGCGAGTGTGAACCCGTACGCGATCGAGGTCATGCGCGAGGTGGGCATCGACCTCGCCGGCCAACGGTCCAAATCGGTCGACACGATTGACCCGGGTAGCGTGGCCATTGTAATCAGGCTGTGCGCGGAAGAGGTTTGTCCGGTTTTCCTCGGGCATGTCGAGCGCCTTCACTGGCCGATCGCGGACCCGGCGAGCAAGGACACCTCGCTATCGAGCGATCAGATGCTCGCGCGCTTCCGCACGACCCGCGACGAGATCCGGTCGCGGATCGCGGGGCTGACCGAGTGAGGTTGCGGCGATCTCAGCGACGTCATCGTGCCGACGTGGTGGAGGCACCCCTCGCGCAAGGTCCTCCAAAACAGGTAGGAATCGAGATAGTTGTCGTGTGGAGTTTCGGGCTGCGAGTGAAGCGGTGTTGTTGGCGGCCTCCGGCGACGTCATCACGTATGCCCGCCACCGCCTGTCCGTCCTCGCGATCTCGTGGCGCGCCAGCTCCCGACCGCTCCATGTACTGAGCGGTCGGCCGGTCCACAGCGACCCGCGGAACCGCACTTGGACCGTCGAAGCACGCAGCGTCCTGCGGTCCCGGCACGGGACCTGGCGTCGGTCACCGGCGTCGCGGTTCGAACGCCGTCGTCACCGCCGCCTCGACCACGCCGCGAAACCAGCGATGGGCCGCGTCGCGAGAGAGCTGCTCGTTCCAGGCGAGGGCGAACGTGAACGACGGCACCTCGAACGGAAGGGGGCGGACGACGATCGGTAGCCGCCTCGCGAGCCGGGTCGCGACGGAACGGGGGAGCGCCGTAATTAGCCGGCTGTCGGCGACGAGAGCTGCCGCCGTCATGAAGTTGCTGACGCGCACCACGACGCGCCGGGTCTGACCGAGTCGTTCGAGAACGACGTCGATCACGCCACCTGCGGTGCCGCGGGGCGCCACGAGCACGTGGCCGGCCGCCGCGTACTGCTCTAGACGGAGGCGGGTTCGCAGGGGATGGCGGGCGTGCATGATGAGCACGAGCTCGTCGACGGCGACCTTCTTCGTGATGAGCCCGGCGCGGTCGCGAAAGCTCGTGCCGAAGGCGAGGTCGACGTCGCGATCCTGGATCCGGCGCTCGACATCGGCGCCCGCGGCCGAGCACACGAGATCGACGCGCGGGGCCTCGCGGGCAAGCCGCGCGACGATCAGCGGGAGCAGCAGGAGCTCGCTGAAGTCGGTGCCCGCGAGGTGGAACGTGCGCTCGAGCGCGTGGAGGCTGAACGCGGGCCCATCCTCGAAGAGCGCCGCCACCTGTCCGAGCGCCACATCCAGCCGTGGTGCGAGCTCCTCGGCGAACCGGGTGGGCGACAGCGAGCGTCCGATGCGCACGAGCAGCGGATCTCCGAAACGCGTGCGCATGCGCGCCAGCGAATGGCTCGCGCTCGACTGCGTGCAGCCGAGCCGCCGCGCCGTCACGGTCGTGCTGTGGGTCCGGAGTAGGTCTTGAAGCACGCGCAAGTGGGAGAACTCGATTCCATCCATGAACTGTATCGATACCAGCTATTGGACGAATCGATTTCCGCCATGACCAGGGTGAGGGCATATTCTGCAGCGAAGGGACAACGAACATGAGCCAGAACATTCTCGTCACGGGAGCCACGGGGACCGTGGGCACTCAGGTGGTGGCGGCACTCGCCCAGCGCGGTGTTGCGGTACGGGCGGGCGCACGGAGCGCCTCGAAGGCGGCGCTGCCCGACGGGGTCGTTCCCGTCGAGCTCGACTTCGCGGACACCGGTTCGATGGAGCGAGCCCTCGCCGGCGTGTCAAAAGCATTCCTCCTCACGCCGTTCGCCGAAGACCAAGTGGCCCTCGGGACGCGCTTCATTGACCTCGCGAATCAGGCCGGGGTCACGCACATCGTCAAGATGTCGGCGATCGGCTCCGACAGCGAGCCGGGCATCCAGCTCGGGCGCTGGCATCGGGCGATCGAGCGCCATCTCGAGGCCTCGGGGATCGCGCACACGATCCTGCGGCCGAACAACTTCATGCAGAACTTCATCGGCTACTACCCGCCCGATCGCGAGGGAACGTTGTACCTGCCGTGGGGCGACGGGGCGTGCTCGTTCATCGATGCCGAGGACATCGGTCGTGTCGCCGCCGTCGCGTTGACCGCGCCCGGCCACGAGGGCAAGGCGTACACGCTCACCGGCCCGGCCGCGTTCACGATCGGCGACGCCGCTCGCGTGCTCTCCGCCGCGACTGGGCGCGCCATCCAGTACGTCGACGTCCCCGAGTCCGTCGCGCGCTCGGCCATGCTTGGCATGAAGATGCCGGCGTGGATGGTCGAGGCCATGCTCGAGCTCCACGCCGTCGACAAAGCCGGCTACGCGGCCGTCGTCAACGACGAGGTCACGACCATTACGGGGACGCCGCCGAAAAGCTTCGAGTCGTTCGCGCAGCGGCACGCGGCGACGTGGGCCATCGCCTGAGCTGAGCGCCGGCCGAGCCAGGTAGTCCAGGCCGCTATGCCCCGTGGGTCGGCATACTGTCGAAGCTCGACCTCGTCATTGAACGCGATCCTTTAGAGGACCGTTTGACCGTGAAGGTGCGCCGCCGTTCGCGAACGAGCAACCGGCCAAGATTTCGGAGCGGCGCAAACGTTTACCCACGGATCAGGTACGCGGTGAGGGAGAATACAACCGCCAGGCCGGGCTCTCTGAAGTGTTCGATAATCGGCGCGAGCAACCACAACACTGAAAACAAGGCGATCCACGTGGTGATGAATTCGCCAAGCTCCCGTAGAACACGAGCAGCGTATGCGTCCGACGTGGCAACTCTTCGGTGTCTACGCCGAGCGCTTGCTGAGCCACGCGAGCGCAACCTTGTTCGCTCGCTCCTTGTTCTGCCAATCAAGCCGTTTCTGCCGCGCGAAAGAAGAAGCTGTCGCTCGAAATCTCCGAAAACCGGCGTCGTGCTCGAGCGCAAGATCTCGCCGTCATCCCAACGCGCGACTTGAGTGCAACGCAACTAAGGCTTCGTGCTCGCGTCGAAGACATATCGCGTGCCAACCGATTGCTGGATGTACGCGTCCGGCATCTCCTTCTGGAACCTGGCGATCGCGCGCTGACCGGTGCAGTGCATCGGCGCAATGAACTGCGCCCCGCTCGCCTTGATAGCCGCAATCGTCTTGTCGATCACGTCGTTTGTTGCAGCGGTCAAGTGCAGGCCGCCAAGGACAGCCAGAATCCTGGTTTCCTTCGTGATCCGTTTCGCGTACTCGATCGTGTTGACCACGCCAGCGTGGGCACAGGCGACTACGATCACCAGGCCCTTTCCCTTCACGTTGAAGATCAACGCTTGTTCGTGAGTGATCGGGTCTTGGATCAGGGCGCCGGCTTTTTCCATCTTGAACGCCAGCGGGACCTTCTCGTACGCCGTCACGTGAGGAATCTCGCCGGTGCTCAAGGCCACGCCGGCGATGATCGTGGGCTGCGTCGCGATGATGATCTTGCTGGTCTTGGCGAGCGCGGTGCGATCGAGTGTACCGAACTCGACCTGCCTGCCCGCCGGCGTGAAGACGCGATGCGCGAAAGCGTCCTCTCCACCGACGTACAGCGGCATTTTCGTCTGCTGGCTGGCCCAGTAGATGCCGCCGTAGTGATCTTGATGGCCGTGGCTGAGCACGAGTGCTTCGGCCTTACTGAGGTCGGCCTTCAGATGTTTCAAGTTGTTTTCGTAGACGCTCTGGCTGAGCCCGAAGTCATAGAGGATGACGTGTTCTTCTTTGCCGACTTTGACCTTGATGATGTACGCAAGGCCCATCTCCGCCTGCAGACGAACGTCCTCCCACGAGTCCGCATTAGCGAGGAGCACGCGCTTGGCGCCCTTCTCCTCTTTTTGAAAGGCGTCATAAAAATTGTCGACGACTGTTTCGACTTCCACCGAATCCACCACTGGAATCTGAGGGATCACAGCAGCGGGAGGCGCCGGCTTCGCAGGTTCAGGCGCGGCGACCGCAGGCTCCGCCAAACAGCACGCGCCGATGAGCGCCGCGGTCAACAGAGTCATGCGCTTGATCATGTTGCAGGCACCGTATCACGCGAGGTGATCATCGCCGTCAGCGCTTCAGCGCGGGCCGCGCCGTCATCTAACTAAGCGCGCGCGTTGCCACTGGTCAAGATGATCTTGAGGGCGAAGGTGGACGTCTCGTCGGGCGCACCGGAATCTTCGTGCATCGTAGGGAACTCCAGCGTCAGGAACGCCGAGCATCGCCACAGCGGACGCGAGAACGAGGTCCTGGCGAATCGTGTCCGCGTATGCGGGCGTGCACGACGCAAGCATCCGAACCGCTGGTCGCGTGGTACGTGGAACGGGCTCCCGCTCCCGAGGTCTTCCTCGACCCGAAACGAGATCAGGAGATCATCGCGAGCGCGCTCCAGGGTTCATAACGGACGATTCACAAGGGTTGGAGTTCAAAGCGGAGTGGAAGCCGCTTGGAGTCACTGGGTAGGACCAGGCCGCGATTGTTGATGGCAGTGAAGAGGTGACGAATCGCCACTCGCTCGGAGCGATTCGCCGCGGGCGCGAGCCGCACGTGGATGGCTTGGTCGGTCACGGTGACTCTGCCTGGCGCCGCGAGGACGTTCGCGATGACTTTCTTCGCTTCGCGTGGCCGGCCCATGTGCGGAGCAATCAGCGTCGCAAGGTCGGATTCCGCATTCGCGCAGACGACACGGATCACGTCGACGATCGACTTGAGCTGTCCGGTGTGGCGAACGAGCTTGCCAGCAAGCACGGTCTCTTCGATGGGTGCATGTGTTGGCGTTGCGGGCCGGAGCGCTTCGAGGTCGCGCTGGAGTTCGAGTGCGTCGGCGAGGTCCTGTTCAACAGCGACTCGGCGGAGGACGCTAAGCGCCGGATTCGTGCTCGCAAGTTTGCGTCGTGCATCTCCCTCGGCAACGCGAGCAATTCGCAGCGATCGGTCGAGCCTCCGACGAGCAGGATTGGGGATGATCGTTCCAGGAGGATAGGGCTCGACGGTGCGGTCATCGAGTTGGTTGATGCCCCAGCGTGCGTCGCCATGATGGAAGGCGTTCTCCTGTTGCCACCTTCCGCTCGGCAGCTTGAGCGCTGGGTCTCCGAGCAGGATCGCGATCAGCTGCTCCGCGGGCGCGGTCGAGATCGCGACGATGTTGATCTGCTTGCCTTCGGGCGTGCGCAGTGCGATTCGTCGGATTCGCCCTCGCTTGTCGCCGAGGTTCTTCTTGCGGCTCTCGTGAAGTTGATACGTCTCGCCACGTACGACGACCGTGCGATCGAACGCGGTCACAGCGATCGCCGGGTACGGCGCTCGCTCGTACGTCACGAATTCGATCCCGGCATCACGCAGGTCGGCGAGTTGCTTGGAGAACGCCCCACCCCGATCGAAGGCGAGCAGAATGCGCTCGTCCTCTCCGAGACCCTGACGCAGCCGGCTCGCGATCGGAGAGAGCCACGCGGTCAGGCTGTCGTGCGAGGTCACCGGGATGCGAAACACGGGTCGCCCATCCTCGTCGTGCACGCAGTAGTCGGTCGAGCCGGGCAGGACACGACGATCCTGCATGCGCCATCCTTTCCGCACGACGTGCTTTCCGGAGTACCGCCGCATGTGGCCATCGACGTAGAAGATCGCTGGGCCGTCGTCGACGTGCGCCGCGGCGATGAGACGCGTTGTGATCCGGGCGTCGAGGATCGTGCCGCCAATCTCGGTCGCCCCGAGCAACCGACCGAACAGCTTGCGCACGCCGCTCGCGGTCGGCACGCGTTCAGCGCGAAGCAACGTCGGCCCCGTCGGCGTCGCGAGGCGTCGCACACCCTCGATGCAGCGTTGATAGATCGCGAGCGAGCAGATCACGGCGTCGAGCGCGATCCGCAGTCCGTCGTGGCTTTTGAAGGCGCGTTCTGCGTCGTCGTGTAGTCCAAACTCGTTGACGAGCGCGAGCAGCATCCAGCAACCGACGTGCTGCACCATCTGCCCACCGCGAACAGGCACGATCGTCATCGGCACGATCTCCGCGCTGCCTTCGGCTGGCGTCGCGTTCGCGTCGTCGGGATCCGCTTCGCTCGCCGCGGTCTCGACGACCTGGTCCGGCTCTGGCTCCGCGAACAACAGCGGCAGTTGTCCGGAGCTCGGCGGCGATGCGATGTCCATCGTCGGAGCGGTCACTGGCTCTGCGTCGCGAGTTCGCGCTTGCTGCCACGTCAAGAACTCCCGCCGCACGGTCGTGTAGCTGAAGTGCGTCCTCTTCGCGCCGCGCTGTGCGCGACTCGTCGCCGTCGGCATGTGACCCGCCGCGAACATCGCGCACCATTCCGCCCGAAGCTCCGGCGGCACCGTGCTGTCCTTGCCTTGCTTGGACAACAGCAACGCTCCGAGCCCACCAGCCTCCTCCTTCCGACGAAGTCGGCGCAGGTACTCATCAGTCATCCCGAACGCCACGGCCAGCCGGCCCAGGTTCAACATCTCGGACTTTGCCAGCGTCACGACGAGGACGTTGCGTGGACCGCGATCCTTGTCCTGCTCCCCGAACTCGCCGAGCAAGAACCCGCCCATGAACACGCTCGACTGGTCGCCCCGAATCACGACGGCACCGTCCATCGAGAACCGGTGGACTTCATACGGTGACTGCGGCGACGCTTCCTTCAACGGCAACGCGAGAGCTTCCATCGCCCTCAAGACATTCGCCAGCCCTCCGAAATTCCCACCTTGATCGATCTCCGATCAA
>Ga0209724_1002644_pt1 | contig 15145 bp, 20 predicted proteins | sample grotaG_FD_184143 | JGI IMG/M metagenome (GOLD analysis project Ga0209724, IMG submission 184143) | Glacier valley bacterial and archeal communities from Borup Fiord, Nunavut, Canada, to study Microbial Dark Matter (Phase II) -... | ecosystem: Environmental > Aquatic > Freshwater > Ice > Glacier ...
GTAGGTCGTAACATTCTGGAATCCGAGACTCTCATACATTTCCTTCAAAGAATTCATTTTGATGAGATTCTTTCCGCTAACGTTGATACCTCTTAATATCGAAATATATGTTTTCATCCTTGCCCCAATTTTCTCAGCTTAATTACAACTCATTACTATTTAGATCAATCTTCCTCTGTATTCTGGCCGGCATTATTTTTAGAGATCTTCAAACCTTCAGCAATCGAAAGTATTCCCATCGTAAACATAGCTCCGGATGCAATCCAATCAATTAGTCTGATATCTGAGAAATACTTAAAGCGAAACGCAATGTAAATTATTGAAATCAAAGTCCATAGGAAGCCCAGCAAAATTTTGGAATTCAGTTTGGGGAATCTGCTCATCAAACTCATATCGTGCTCTTTCTTTTGTTATTGTACGGTTTGTAAATAGTTATTGAATCGAAAACATCTTGAATTTTTCTTTTGCAAACCTACTAAACAGATTTGATTTTTTGGAAAAATTATAGTCTATTTTTATGTGATTGATTTTAATGGTATTAAATCAGCAGATTAAAAAACACTTTAAGTTTATTTTATTTCACTTTTACCCTTTTTTTACAGAATCCTCTCGCTATTCCTCTCCCTAAATTTTGTACCTTTACTTCATTAAATTTCACCCATGCCGAACATCATTTTCTACGTCGATAAAAGTAAGGTTAATAGCCTGGGATTGTCCCCAATAATCGCAAATATAACCATTGCTAATAAGAATCATTCAAAGGCAATTGAGAGAGTAAAAAAAAGGTACTGGAGCAAAGCAAAGCAGAGAGTATTGGCACCGCGTGAAACAGAACCGGACAACAGATATAAAGAAATAAATACCCTGATTGACAAATACGCAAATAAGGCTCGATCATTATTTAACGACTGTTTGATTAAGGATATACCAATAACTGAAAGGATTGTAACTGATTTTCTTAAGGGAGACATTATTTCAGAGGGTAAAAACAGTGACATTGATTCAATCTATTCTGAATTTATTACTGAGATTGGAGGGAAAACTTCGTTGAGTATGTTGAAAAAACACAAAACCGCTCAGACATTTATAACTGATTACCAGAAATATGCTAAAATAAAGCTCAGCTTTACTGACATAGATGAGGCATTTTCTTCAAAACTTTTGGATTACGCTGTTTATAATAAGCTCAAAACAAATACGTTTTTTACATACATATCCAGTTTCAAGAAATTTTTGATTTGGGCAAGGGTAAAAAAATACATCACTGAGAAAAAGCATAAAAAATTCAAAGTGAGAAGTACCAATATAACTCACCTGTCATTGACTTTCGAAGAACTCAAAAACCTCTATTATTTCCACTTTGATCATCCAAAATTAGACCAGGTAAAAGAGATGTTCTGTTTTGGATGCTTAACTGGTTTTCGAACCGGTGACATTATGATTTTACAGCGTAGTCATATTAAAGGGAGGTTCATCGATTTCACACTCCAAAAAACAACCGTAAAGGTGATTGTACCGATTGTTGACGCAGCCCAACGAATAATAGATAAGTGTGCGGATCCGTTGTTTCTGTTTAAAAAAATATCTTATTCTGGATATCTTGACTATTTGGGAAAATGCTGTGAGCTTGCCGGTATCACTGATATGACAGAGAAAGTAAGCACTTTAGCAAATGGCCTACCAGTTCGTGAACAAAAGGAAAAATACAAGCTAATTACAGGGCACACATCACGCAAAACATTTGTTAAATTATCCCGATCCCTCAATGTTGATGAAGACATAGTAAAGTTTATTACTGGCCATAAAGGATCTCAAGAGGATAAAATTTTCAGCAAGTATAATGATGTCTCCGCAAACCTGGCATTAAAACAAATGGATGAAGCCTGGAAGGTTTTGTATCAGGCACCAGGTACAGAAAATAAGGAATTGACTGAACTGGAGAAAGCAATGAAAAAGATTGAGGAACTGGAAAAAATCATTGAAAAGCAAAATGCGGATAAGAAAAGTGAACTTGCAGAATAAACCCGGCTAAAAATAATTGTGAAGTTAAACCGGTAATGCTGTATTTTTCTTTTTCACTGTCTTTTTCTACATTTGTAAAAAATAAGAGCTGCTATGACAACAATTACAATAAACGAACGCACAACCAAGGGCAAAAGCCTGATGGATTTTCTTCGAAAATTCGAAGGAGAAGGTTTTGTTGAAATAGAAAAAGAGCCCACAGCATCGTTGATGGAAGCGATAGAAGAGGCCAAAACTGGTAAAACAAAGGAGTGCACGAATACTAAAGAACTATTCCAGAAACTTCGCAAAAAGGCAAATGTTTAGATTAATTTATACCAATAAATTCGAAAAGGACGTTGTTAAATGCGCGAAACGTGGTTTAGATCTCGATTTATTGGAAGAGCTGGTTAACGATCTAATGGAAACCGGAATTGTTTCTCAAAAGCACAGGCCACACATTTTATCAGGCAAACTCCAGGGCAATTGGGAATGTCATATAAAAGCTGATTGGTTGCTAATTTGGATAAAGGACGAAGAGCAAAAGACCATTACCCTTGTTGATACCGGCACCCATTCCGATTTCTTCAGATAATAATTTAGTTTCAAAAGACTATCCTAAATTAAGGTATTACTTCACAAATAGTAAAATTGTGAATGTTATTTTCCCAATTTCATCGACTCGATGATAAAGCCCCGCAGGGAGAAACAAAAGGTTTTTGTGGCTACAAAAACACATCTTGCATGGTCCTCTTTGATCGTTCTCCAGGATCTTTCCGGATTACAATTTTCAACTGTTTTTCGGCCGAAATGACGAGATAATATATACTATAAAACGACATTTCCAGAATGTACAATAAAAGAGCCACCTTTTCAGATGGCTCTCTACAACATCCAAAAAAAACAAAACAAACAATAACGAAGTTTAGCTCAGGATGACCTGGCGATTTTTATAATGCACATTAAAAAGCTCTTTATTTCCAAACCTTTCGAGTGGCCAGTACTTTTTGAATATATCTCTTTCAGGGGATAATGGACGGTCGCTTGATTCATTATTTACAATACCCATTTTTAGGACCTCAATAGCATTTGTCCACAAAGCACCCTGTTTTTTTACAAGATTTAGCTGAATTAAATCATTGATAGCATCGCAAAAGTTTTCGACCACGGTTAATACCTCATTTTGCTTCTCATTCTCAGTCCACGAGGATGTGAAATTTAGAAGTTCTTTATCGAATTCTTCGTTAAGGTCAAACTGCCCACCTTCACTGTTACTTAACTTACTTAATGGGAAAAAGAATTTTGTTTCTTTGATTTTATCAATTAGTTCGTTCGTCTCTTTCCAATTTGTGACTATACTATCATAGTCATTTGGGAGATCTACCAGGTCGGCACTAATCAATTTTTCCATGTTAATTCCAGGGATCGAAATTTTATTTGCCTTCACATACTCGCGTTTCAAATAAAGAACCAAATCCTTGTCATTCATTTTCATCAACTCAAAGAAAATTTCGACCTTTAATTCCTGGTTATTTAAAAGATCCTGTGTGTCCCAAACAAAAACGGAGGCACGATTGGCAAGTTCAGAATAGAGGCTCTTGATTTTCTCACGGCTTTCAAGGTCTTCCCGTCCAATCATCTTTGGAACAAATTCTACTAACTCATTGTTAGCTAATACACTGTCTACATTCATAGTTTTACAAATTTAAAGGGTTTTTTATTGTTTATTTAATTGTAATATGTTGGAATATCTTTAGTTAATCTGCTGAATATGTAAATATTAAGAACTTCTATTTGCATACTGTTGATTACCTGTTTTATGGTTTCAATCGTCTCAAACAGTTCTTTGTGGGTTCCTTGAAGTTTATAAAGTTGTAGAAATACTTGATAAACATTTTCAATCGCATCCCAAATTGCATATCTATTATTTACTTCGCCAAAATTTCTCATAACATAGGATAATTCAGTTGATAGACTCTTTGCAGGCGACTTCATAGGCACATCCTTCATTAGCTCAATTATCTTAGCTATTAGAGAATTATATTGTTCGCCATAGCGATAAAAAACTTTTTCCAAACACTTGGAATCTGATTCTGTATATTCATCATTCATTGCTCGTTTGTTTTATAGAGCATCCTATCTTTATAGCTCCTTGTTTCGCAGGTATTTTTTTTTGTGGTCCAAGTACAGACATAATCCCAATACTCATCAAGTATCAAAAAATCCGAAATCGTCATTGGGCATATTCTATTTATATCAGATTTTAGGTAAACGATTTCACCAATGTCAAACCGAAGCCACTTTTTATGGTACTTCGCTGATTCAAGAGTTTCCTCACTATTTTCTTCTTCCTTAAGATTTGACAGAATGGTCGAAAGTTTATTTTGTAACTCTTCGACCTGATTTTTTAGCTCCTTGACGATTTCAGGATCTTGATCCTGCGGACTATCCGGCATTCCAATCTTAGAGCATTTATTCCCCGTGGGTTGTTCTCGAGATGTCTTGTCCTCTTCTACCTTTTTACTATATACAGGTTCGTATTCCATGATTTAAATTTTTATTGAACTTTCTAATAATGCTCTATTTTCTGCACAAAAATCAATTTCAAAAAATGTAATTTGGAATCATTTCACATTTAAAACCTGTGCAGTTTACGCTATTGTTAATCTATTGAAATACTGCAAATAACATTAATAAAATTGAAAAAAAATCAACACTTTGTCTCAACTAAACCGAACTCGCCCTATCACGTAACCAGAAAAAAACGTGATTTTTGCAGGATATATGCAGAAAGCAATACATAATACTACTTTACTAATTTATCAAAACGATTGATTTGATCGTTTCCCCATTGTAGCGAGCCAACGCCGCCGAACATCTGTACCTCCGCTTTTATTGGTTTTGATCGCAGTAACTTTAGCTCTTCAAACATTGTAATACGTTGCATCTTCAATTCATCTGCCAACATCTTCAGGAATATTGATTGTTCATTACTTGTTCCGGAAGCCGACGATTGGTTGATTGACACTGAAGATCCACCTGATATACCGTTAGGAATGCTTGCCATCGCGATAAGTTCAGGATTTACGGTTACTCTATTGGATGATCCTGCTTGCCTGAAGCTCTCCAACAATCCGATCATTGGCCTAGTGCGTGGATCTCTTAATTGCCAGTTAGGAGCGATCCATTCTGGACCCTCTTCGCTCACCCGATAAGTTTCTTCGCTTTCCATAAAACCACCGACAGCACGGGCTTTACCTTTGCCTCCACCTAAAACCAGCGCTTTTGCAGCTCCGAATGCGGCCTTCATAAGTACAATTTTTGCCATTGCGGTGGCAATTCCTAAAAATCCTTTTGTTCCGACATCCGTAATGGTAGTCTGTGCAATTTGCAGTATCAGTATTTTTTCGAGTGCATCGAGAGCCAATACTATCGTGTTGCGCAAAAATTGACCAAAATCCTGTTCCTGGCTCATCAATGTATCTGCAAACGAATCTCCAACGGTTGATGCAAGATCAAGGTATGATTTTGCACGGCTTTCGTTAACATCTTTTTCCTCTTTTTCGATAGCTTTTAGTTGGCTTATTGAATCATCAACTGATTTGATTGTGTCCTGGATGGAGCTAAATACTGTTTCGTAGTTTTCCTTAACAGCTTCTTCGTTCTCTTTTGCAAGATCTTCAATTACCTTATAGGCTTCTGTTTGTATTCTTATCCTCGAATCGGCTATTTGAGTTTCGATTTCGGTTGTATCTTTTCCATGCAATTTGAGAAGTTCTTTCTGTGCTGTCAAATACGCAAGTTCGGCAACCGCCGTTTTTGCTTCATATTCTTCCTTACTAAGTCCTTCGTTCAGATACGCATTTTTGATGATTAGAAGTCTGTCATCGTAAGCCGCTTTCAATTCTTCATTTTCTTTTTTCTGCCGGTCGGCAACTGCTTTTGCAGCTTCATCGGAAATTTCTTTTTTCTCTTTTGATAATGTAGATTGCAACCGCCTAGTTTCTTTTTGAAATTCTGAGTCCTTCAAATACTCATCAGCTTTCATCTTTTGAAGATCCTGGAATGCTTTTTCGTTTTTATTTTCAAATTCAGCAAAGGCAGCATCTTTCGCCATCGCAGAAGCCAGCTCCTTATCGTCGATCAATAGCCACTGTTTAAGCTGTGCTTCCTTTTGCTCCATAGTCATCTTACTGTTATTGATCTTCGATGCCAGGTTCTTCGTTTCGGCTTCGTTGCGCTCGGTCAGAAATCCTTTTTCAATGCCATTCAGTTCGATCTCTTTATCCATTGCTTTCTGTGCAGCTTCCTGGCGTTCTTTATTCGTTTTTGTCTGATCCTTGGCTTCGTTCTTTAATTTTTCGATCTCTGCACGAAGTTTTGAACTCCTGGTTATGGCTGCAGCTTCGCGGTCATCGATATCATCCATCACCTTTGCATAGTCCCAACCTGCACTTGCAGCATCCTTAATGGCTTTGCCAATTCCTCCAAAGGCTTCTTTTGCATTTGTTTTTACTCCCTTCCAGTCGAAAGTAGCTACCGACCAGAGCATCTTATAATAACTCATTGCACGGTCAATCAGGATATCCATAACATTACCGATCGACTTTAAGGTACCTGCCATTGCCACGGCCCCGGTATCGGTTGCAGTAAATGCCTTGTATAACAGTGTTAAACCGCCAACAATCGCGGCTATTGTTGCTCCAATGGGATTTGCCACGAGAGCCCAAAGCGCTTTACCTGTGCTTAATAGACCATTAACAACTGCACCAATCGGACCAGGCATAGATGTCATACTCGTATTAAGCCGACCCCACATATTTGTAGTTGCTGCAATCTGTTGATTATGTGTTGCTAAAACTCCCCTAAGTTGTTGAATTCTTCGTGCGCTATTTACATACTCCTGACTACCAATTGTCATGCGGGCCTGCTCGTTGAGGAGACGGGTCATTTCGGCACGTACATTTCTAACACTATTTATAACCTCTTGCCCGTTTATATAAAGGGTTATTCGCCTGTCGTAACTTGCCATAGTTTTATATTTTTATTTTAGATCTCAAAGTTGTATCACCCCATTGTCTCACTTTCCCTTCAAACATTTTGTATTGTATTAATTTGTTTTCCAATAGGTACATAGTATTTTCAACAGCAACAGACCCATATTCAGCCATTACAAATTTTGGGTTCATCTTATTTATAGTTTCTGCATTGATTTTTACCTGCTCAGGGTAAGTTGTATTATTGCTCAAACCAAGCGCCCCAATATTTGGAATTAATTTTCCAATATAGTTATGTGTCAATCTATCATCTTTGCTATGAGAAAGAAGAACTGCTTTTTCATCGAACCCATCAGAGACTTTTAAAGCTTCTGCAGCATTGCAATTATCGAGTATCGCAATTTTCTGTTTGCTGATATCGTATATCAATTCGTACAGGGCTTTTTGTTCTCCTATTGATCCTGAAGAGGCATATTTTGATTTGTATTTGTCAAGATCAAAGACGGCTATTCCGCTCCAGTTTGAAAATTGAGTTCCAAACTTAGATTTACTTTCCGGTGAACTTCGAACGATTGAAATTAGTGTCTTTTTCATTTTTATTCAGGTATTATTATTTCATTGATTTTCGCTACCAGGCTTTCAATAGATTCATTCCACTGACAGAAAACATGATCAACATTTAATTTTTCAATGCATTCTGCCTGAAGTACGGCTCTAGGTGGATAATAGGTTTTTGGGTTTAATTGCGCCGTAATTTCTTTAAGTCGATTATATGTTTCGATATTATCAATGGAGTTAGTGAAGACAAGTATTTTGCGATCGAAAGTTGAAACCAGCTCTAGCACTGCAGGTGTTAGACTTGACTGGTCCAAAATTGCAATCTCTTCGAGGTTTAAGTCCGCAATAAGACCATCCCATGAATGGCCTCTCACACTATTCATTTTCTTACACAATCGTTCGTTATAAAGAGGTATTTCAAGATTTTCGGATAGAATGGCTCCTAGTTCTGAACCACGAAGACTCATGCACAATTTATTGTATGCATAGTTACCTTCCCATCGTGCTGAATTATTAGCCGGGTGAGTGGGGATGTTCTCAATGACAAAAACAAGCGTTTTCATATAGCATCGGATTAAGATTTCTTTTGATTTAAATGCTCAGTTATGATTTCTCTCAGGTACTCACTCATGGTTTTACCTGAAGCTTTCACAAATCGGGAAAGCTGGAAGAAAGTTGATCTTTCAACTCTCAGACCCAAAAACATTAAAGGAGTCTCTTTCATATTTTGAAATTTTTCCTTAAACTTAAGCTATTTAACCTATGTTTCGAAAGGACACTTTCAGAGCGTTAACGGATAAGTACTTAAGAATTAAATGTATATATTTTAAACATATTTATTATATGTGTTTAAAATTAAATATTTATCTACATTCCTTTAGTATTGTTAATTTTGGATTATTGCATCGCTTTTAGGTGGTCACGAATGCCTGCCAGAATAGCCCAAAAATAAACCCTTGATGTTGGCTACTCATTAAAATTACGGGTGCTCCGATCTACTTTTTAAGCAGACCAGGCACCCGTTTTGTGCATTTCAATTGAGAATTTTCAAAGGTGAAATAAGCTCTTTTGGAACACTGGCAACGATTGACGTTTGCTTAATTTTGAAAATTTCAAAATGTGCCTGCAGATCCTTTATGTAAGAAAGATGATCAAGAATGGTTTTTTCTTCTCCAACGAAATCATCGGAGTAGCTTTGATAGATCCCGAAAAGAAAATTAAAAATCTTTTCCAACCTGGCTAGATCATCATTATTCAAGTCTTCCTGGATCGACTGAATTTCACCTAAAATTTCAGGCGTTAAGGATACGCAATCAAGGTTTAGAATACCTTCTTCATTTTTCTGAGAATTTGTTTTCATGATAATTGTATTAAATAAATAATTAAAATATAATTTGTTAATATGATTTTGGAAATTGTAAATCAGATTCTTTATATTCCTTAAAGGCATATTGTAATTTTTGAACATGCTCTACACCGGCAACATCAAAGTATAGATGGGAACCAGAATAGTGAATAATGACTTTATATCCCTGATTGTCAAACAGATAAATGAATTTTCGGCTAATTTCGCCTTTGAGTGGATTCAGATCTTTCGGCACAATACCGGCATTCATGCAAGTTTTTTTATACAGTTTAATTGCCTGTTTAATTAGTGAAAGCTGCTTTTGTATATTCATCTTTTTTATATTTAAATAGCTTATTCGTTAATAATTGCCAGATATCAGGTGTTCTACTACGTTAATTTTATAGGCTCATCATATACCACTCCGTCAAGTTCGAAGTAGAGCTTTGTGCGGTCGTATCGGACCCTGGCAACCTCCGAATCAAGGTTATTCAGGAATATTGATTTCAGGCCAACGTCGGAACTTTCGGGGATGATTGGTTTAGGATCAATCGAATTTTTAAAACAAGTTTGATAATAGAGTTGGATTGCTTGTGATAGCAAATGTTTTTCGAAAGGTGACTTTTCCATTTTTTCAACTATTTTTTACTATTTTTTCTTCATGGATCGGATTACCTATCTCCTCCAGGTACTTCACGATCAGATCCTCAATTAAAATATTTACTGGAATATTTTTGGTTACTGATTGTTCCTTAAATGACTCAAATAATTCAGATTCAATCATTAATGCATATCGCGTTTTAATGATTTTTTTCGAATACTTGATTTTTTCACTATATTCAATATTGCCTATTGTAAAAAACAAATAGCTTCTCGTGTAGCGAATTTTAACGGACTCTCCATTGCTATTTTTAAGCGTTACAAATTTTGCCCCCACCTCACTGGAGGTTCTATTCATCACTAAAGGATTGACATTTGATTTCTCGCAAGATCGATAGTAAAATTCACGCGACTGATCAATAATTTTCTCTCTAAACTCATCGTTCCTCATGACTTCATTTTTTTATGCTATTGACAATTAATATTTACTCCAGCTGATTGTGCCAGGTAGAAAAACGTTTTTATTGATACTCCTCTTTGTTGACGATTCAGACATTTGTCAAATTGCCTGTTACATTCTTGAAAATTGTATTTTGGATGGAATTTTGAAATTCGGTGAAAATATTCCCTTCCTATTTCTCCAAGTTCATCGGCAAATGAAAAGCCAATAGATAGCCAGTCATGATAATTTGCGGTAAGATCTAATTGATAGCCCTCAATTCTTTGTATAATTACTTCAATATCGTTTTGCACCCCGGAAATGTTATTATTTGGCCTTGCCGGTAAAGTTTTTATAAGATCTTTTTGATTCGGTATCCAGTCGTAAGGATTAAATTTTTTATCTTCCATGGCTCGTGTATTTAGGGTTAATATATGCTTTAGGATCGTAGCATAGAAAGCAAGCACGGGAAACATCTTTGCCGGTTTCATCGATGTAATCGCAACTCTCATTGAAGTGTTTTGAATAAGTTCCTCGGAGGTATGCAACAATTCCCCGAAAATTAATTTCGTATTCCGGAAAGCTAATCAAGTCAACTTCTACAATCCATTTTAACCCGGTTCCAGAAGGAGAGATAAACAACAATTGAGTTTCGAACATATTATCATTAAGAAGCAAGGTCTTAATTTCATTCATCATTTTCGGTTCAATATGATCAAAATCAATACATACATATCCAGATTTACTTATCAGACCTTCATTTTTTCTCATGCTGAAGGTTCCGGCAAATGTGACATAATCAAGGGTTTGTTTTACTTTGCGACGAATTTCCGGAGAACTTGATTCCCTAAGCTTTTGCGTAGTTTTTTCGTAATATTTTGTAGTTAAACCACGGTAAACATCAACAAGCGTAAGTGTAACCCTTGGCCTTTTATTCGTAATTGGTCCATGAAAAAAACTGAATTGTGGAAATGGTGATTCAATATTACTCATATCTTACTTTCTTTATTTATTGCTACCCCCCCGATATCGTGTTTTTAATGTACTTTGTGCACTTTGCTCTTTAATTATTTATATTTTAATGTATTAAACAGTGTATACTAAATATGACTCAATGTCCAATAAGCACTGTTTAAAGCTAAATATCCTGTCATTTTTTTATTAAATCAGTGCATTCAGTGCATAAAGTGCATTCAGCTATTTTTGTTTGTACACTATTTATTATATTCATATTCTGTCATTTAGATGCCAAAGTGCATACAGTGCATAGAAAAATTTAAAAATAATGGCATACCCTTTATATTTGTAGTTTTTGCTGATTTGCTTCTTTTTTTTCAAAGCGAATCAGGTACCGTCCGTCCGTTCTTCTTTCCGAAATTTCTCCCTTTAATTCAGGGGAATATGCTGCATAGATTTTCAGGTGTTTAGTGAAATTTGCGCTTCTTTTATAAAAACGATCTTCTTTATAATCTGGGTATTGGTCAAGAAATTCTTCATGAAGCTTCCTTTTGTCATACTCTATATTCCTGATCAGTTCTTTTCTATCGATCTTATTGTCGAAAAATTCAATGATATCTCGGTTTTTAATAGCTCCAAGTTGATGTCTTTTTTCCAAGTTAATTGGGGCAGCTTCGATTACCCCATGTTTTAAATAAAGACTAAGACATTCTACCATAAAGTTATCAAAGCGGAGCCACTCGTTTTCATCCCAATCATTACTAAAAAACCAAGCTCCCATTTCTTTCTTTGGAGTGAACTCTTTATTGTAGTAATTAGCAAGCTCAAATTCAAATAACCGGGCTTTAGCACTCTCACCCTCAACACGAAAAGTATCGTTTGCAGCGATAAGCATTTTTGCACGAATAGTAAAAGGATCTCTATTTTTTCTGTCAACGGTTATCCTATCCGAAATGTCGTTGAACAAACATTCAAAATCAAAATTTTTCTCAAGGTCATTTAGAAAAATAATTTGGCTGTCAATTTTCGCACTTTCATACCTGTGTTTATTATCTGCTTTAAAACTTTTTCCAGAAATTTCACACACATTTTTAATGTGCGAAATGGCATAGCCTATTAATGTTTTACCGGTTCGACCTTCTGCATCTTCCGAAATATTAGAATCTGTAAGGCTTACTGCTTTTATTTCTGCTTCGAAGAAACTATGAAGTAAATATCCGATAATAGTTTGAAGTGATTTGAGTCGCTGTTCGTTTGCCCCGGTAATGTTGGAAGTGAATTTTTTAAACATCCCTTCAGAGGGACCTTTTATAAACTTTCGATCTTTAACTTGTTTTCGAAAAACATATCCATCAAGCTGATTATACGGATAAAGTTGGTAGTCATCTGCAGTGCACTTAACGAACCCATTTGAGTAATAAATAAAACCACTTTCTTTAGTATCGGTATTTAGTATTAAATTTTTCTTCAAACCCAACATGCTTAATTTACTACTATTGAAGTAAGTATCTGGTGAGGTGTAAAACATCGAAAGCAATTGTTCACGCGTAATTCCACCCAGATTTTTAGAGTTAAGATTATTTATATAATAAATCACCTCATCTTTGAATCGTGTAATAGGAATCTCCTCAATAATACGAAGCTTAATTTGGATAAATATGTAGTCATCATTAATGTCGTAACGGTGAAAACCCGAACAACGGAGATGTTCAATAAATTTTCGATGATCAATATGCCATTTTCTTTCACCAAGCTTATCCGGAAGATCAGAATACCAGAATTCACCGTATTTTTTTACAGGTAATTCCTTCATTTTTACCTGATCATCAATTAGGCTTTTCTTATTAGATTGTTTTTCGACTGTCATGATTTTGCTTTGTTCCGTGGGTACTAAGAATTCATTGTTTTCTCCAGGGAGTACCTGATTATCCTGCTAATCGTTATTTTTTGGATTTTACAAAGTTTTTTAAGCACCTTTAATTCATCCTTTGTTAACCGGGTTGTTACAACTTTAATCCGTCGAGCTTCTTTTTCAATTTTCTCTTTCATCGTTTTATAGTTTTAAATTATCGGTGCGAAGGTTGTATTACGTATTCGAATACTAAAGGACAAAAAACGGAGTTGCTAGAACATAATATAATAAACCTATATTGTTAAGATATTCAGCTTATTGTAAATGATCATTTATCTATCGCTGTATTTTTTCATTGCAGCCATCACATCAGCGGTATTAAACATGCATTTTCGCCCGCACTGGATATAAGGAATGATATCCTTGTTTTTGTACCGTTGGGCCGTGGGGAGTGAGACGTGCAGAAAATCGGCAAGCTCTTTAATAGAGTGTAGCGTGTTCGATTTTTCGGGAGCTGTTACCTGGTTGATGGATGCCATTTCTTCCCTGACCGATTTGCGGACGATTTCCGCCATCTTTGCTTCATCAAATAAAACTTGTATCATGGTAAAAAAGATTAAAAATTATTTTTCAATTAGAGATCACTTTTCAGTGCATTCACTATTTCAGATTTCAGTAAAAATTTTCGGCGGCCTACACTGTAAACTCTGAACTTACCAGCTTTGATTAGTTTATACAATGTCATAGTACAAATACCCGCAATCTTTGCAGCCTCAGGTATTGTTTTCCTGTCTTCGTCAAAATCAGGAACTTTAGGTGAATCGGTTACTTCGTTTAATGCGTCATTAACGGCGCATTGAAGTGCAGTCATTGCAGAATTGACCTTGTTCATTTTTTCAATTTTCTCGTCTTTCATGATTTTACATTGTTTGATTAATCAGTATATCTCTATTAATATAAATACATCGTTGCAAATATAGATATATAATTACTAAATACAAATACATCTATATAAAATAAACTAAAAAAGTTATCAACAATTCGTTGTTTGCAACTATATTCGTTTTTAATTTATGGATATTTCCATAAATTTGCACTTATGGAAAGCATATCAGATAAAATAAAGCGACTAAGAAAGTCTTCCGGGATTAGTCAACTTGAAGTGGCAAAGTCTGCTGGTATCACTCAATCAGGATTTGCATCTATTGAAAAAGGGGATACAAAAGCAATTTCAATTGAAGTTGGTAAAGGAATTGCGAAAGCTTTAGGGATTTCGTTTAATGAACTTTTCGAAATTGAAGTTGATAGTAAATCAGCTGAAAGTCAAAAAAATGAAATTGATGAGCTAAAGGAAAGTATTGAAGAGCTACACGGAAGGATTAAAGAACTACAGGAACGTATATCTGAAAAGGATAAAATTATGGCACTTCAGGAACAGATTAACAAAAATTTCAAAAATTCAATTTTGGAGCATGTCTATTCAGAATGGCCTGATTATTTAGTTCGTGCAAAAATGTACGATGAGATTATGGCAAATGAATCTGAAGAATTTAAATCTTACATCGCAGAAGCACGACTAAAAGCGTTGAATTGTTATAATGAGAGAAGCGAAAAATTTTTAGAAATTATAGTTGCTTACGGAATCATTAATGAAAAAGAAATTCAATCGTTTTTCAGAAGAAAAAAGGAAGATCCAAACTTTAATAGAGATATCGTATCTGATGCCTGGAACTATTACGATAATTTAATTAATCCGGATTTTCCCCGGGGATGGAGAAAACTAGATTAATTAAGCCTGATGATTTTTATTTTTACTAAATTTGTATTGCAGCGGGTCGCCAAACCATATTTTTAAAAATCATTGTCTGTCTTTTTTGATAGGCAATGATTCAAGAAAACCAGTTGAAAATCGTCATATAATCGGGTTCCTCTCCCTATATTCTCCCTGACAAAAACACTAAATAACTACAATACAACAGATTAAGCCTTTTTTATGAATCTACTAAACAGATGCACAAATACCAAAATTATAATCTCGAAATAATCTATACCCCAACTATTTAAACACTAAACGGTTTTAAAACATCTAAAATAAAAATTAAACTTTCAGCATTTCTTCATTTTTGGCAGAATTTTTGTTTGCGAATAGGTGTACAACTAAAATTGTTAGTCATGAAAACTTCTATACAACACAGGAAGATTGGATGTAACATACTGTCTTTAATAATTCTAGCAATAATAATGAGCTTTTCAACACAAGTTAAAGCCCAGTCGGAGAACAAAAACGCACTATTGCAAATGATTGATGACGACCACACCACAGTTGATGCAATTGCAGGTTATGACGAGAAGATTCAAGGCCATATTCTTCAGGTGGCGCAAACCCCTGAAGTGCT
>Ga0209724_1002646_pt1 | contig 15141 bp, 16 predicted proteins | sample grotaG_FD_184143 | JGI IMG/M metagenome (GOLD analysis project Ga0209724, IMG submission 184143) | Glacier valley bacterial and archeal communities from Borup Fiord, Nunavut, Canada, to study Microbial Dark Matter (Phase II) -... | ecosystem: Environmental > Aquatic > Freshwater > Ice > Glacier ...
GCTAAATGAAATGATTGATTTAGTAAATGATGAGACACCGGAAAATGATCCTTTAATGGTTGAATTGTTGAAAATTTCAGTCGTGATTGAGACCTATGAAAAAGAACATTTTCCAATTGATTATCCTGACTTAAAAGAGATCGTCAGGTTACGCATGTTTGAACTAAACTTAAAACAAAAAGACTTATCTGCCTTACTTGGTGTTAGTTCAACAAGAATTTCAGAGTATCTTTCAGGTAAACGGACAATTACTTTTGAAGTCGCTAGAAGTCTTCATAAAAAGTTAAATATAGATGCGGAAATAATATTGAAGTAGAATTTGAAAACGGTTTAATTTATTTGTAATTAACCTCGTTTATCGTAATGATTTAGAGTGATTTAATTATATACCAATATCTTTCTGCGCCAGATTCATTTAACAACATGGTGTTTAATCAGTAGAAACTAGACTCTCTTTAGAATTAAATAGATTACCTTTAGCACCAAAATGCCAAAATGCCACTCCGCCTATTGCAGATTGGCAGATTGGCCAAATTGGCAAATTGGCAAATTGACAAATTGACGAAGTGGTATTTTGGCATTTTGACAGAAATCCAGCAATGCTATCCCTGTTGATTAACGATTAGATCAAACTCACCTTATTTTATTGTCATAATTTCATCACTTTGTATAATCCGTACCCCCATACGGATAAGTTTCTTTTTTAAGGTTTCAAAATCATCATTATTAAGTGCTTGCGAAGCATCTTCAATAAATACGACAGAGAATTCTTCATTTATAGCATCGATAATGGTATGATAAACGCAAATATCTGAAGCAAGACCGCAAATGTAGATTTCAGTAATTTTCTTTTCTTCCAGGTAACCCGACAAGCCTGTACTCTTTTGATGGTCGTTGTCGTAAAATCCACTGTAGCTGTCGATTTCAGGATCCATTCCCTTGCGGAAAATGGCTGCAATCTGATTCGTTTCAAGATCAGGGTGAAATTCAGCACCTTTGGATCCCTGAAGGCAATGGTCGGGCCAAAGGGTCTCTTCATTGCCAAGTCTGTTTATTTTATCGAATGGCTTTTTATTGGAATGGTTCGATGCAAAACTTTGATGGTTTTGCGGATGCCAATCTTGTGTTGCAACCACCAGATCGAATTGTTTGAGTAAACTATTAATTACGGGTACAATTCTATTGGCTTGTGGAACTTCAAGGGTACCACCTTCCATAAAATCATTCTGTACATCAACTAAAATAAGTGTCTTCATTGGTCTATATTTTGTGTTTCGCAATAAGTCTATCTCGTTCTGCCAAAAGGCTGGTACTTAAGCCAATTTTGTAGATATGAGGATAGTTAAACCTTTGATACTCTTCGGGTAGATTTTTTAAACGCTCCATGCTGTAAGTGGCTATTTCTGAAAGCGATTGCCTTTTCGTTAGTCGTACCCCATCTTTCATTACTTTTTCAAGCAACGGTTCCTTCTTGTATTTCCCTATAGAAAGAGATTTATCTTTGTACATGGGGTGATGCATGATTTCAACTTCCTGTTCTGAAGCTAATGTAACTACATCGCTTCCAATGAAATGTCCATTATTATCAACTGTCCTGTATACTTGTTTCCGATGGGGCAGTGTAGTTTTACTCACGTTCTCCGACAATTTAATGCGTGGCTCGCCATTTGCGAATGCTAATTTATAGACCCCATCCAATGCGGCATCTGGATGACCGGTTACGAGACTTGTTCCAACTCCAAAAACATCAATGGGAGCATGTTGTTCCATGAGGCTTTTTATGATGTATTCATCCAATTGATTCGAAACGGCAATTTTAACGTATGCCAAACCTGCCTCGTCCAGCATATTTCTGCTCATCTTGGCCAGATAGGCCAAATCGCCGCTGTCAAGTCTGATACCTTTGATGCGTAAACCTTTAATTTCCATTTCCTTTGCTACAATAATTGCATTGGGTAAACCGCTTTTCAAAGTGTCATAAGTATCTACCAACAAAATGCAATTATCAGGATGTACCTCTGCAAAATCACGAAAAGAAGTCAACTCATCATCATAACTTTCGATGTACGAATGTGCCATTGTACCCGATAACGGAATGTCGTAATCACGGCCTGCCCTAACATTACTCGTTGCTTCAAATCCTCCTATAAAGGCAGCTCTGCTTGCATAATATCCCCCTGGACCTTGCGCTCTTCTTAACCCAAAGTCGATGAGTTGACGATTTCCTGCAGCCTCTCTCATTCTACTGGCCTTTGTAGCGATCAAGGTTTGAAAATTAAGAATATTCAAAAGAATTGTTTCAATGATCTGAGCTTCAATAATGTTGCCTTCAACCTGTAAAATAGGTCGGGTTGGAAATACCAGATCCCCTTCGCGTGAGCTGTAAATTGTACCCTTAAAGCGAAAATTTTTAAGGTAATCAATAAATTCAGGATGAAATCCTTTTTGCTTTAGATAATCAAGATCAGACGCATCGAACTTCAATGTTCCCAAGGTGTTAAGTAGATCCTCCAATCCTGCAAATATAGCATAGCCGCCATTAAAAGGCAAAGTACGAAAGAAATAGTCGAATACTGCTATATTGTCTTTTTGCCCTTTCAGAAAATATACCTGTGACATGGTCAGTTGGTACTGATCAGTATAGGTGGCCGTATAGTCAATCATTGATTTGTACATCTCTTCTTTAATTGTTTTATATTGTTTAAAGATAGCTAAAGAAAGTTTATTCGCCTTTGGTTCAATAACTTTCTTTGCAAAGATAATGAATAAGAATTGTTATACGTCACTTATATTTCATTCTGAAACTGTTAATTAAGTAAACTTTCTATTGTCTCCCATTACCCTCTCCGTACAATAAGATGAGTATTAGTACTTATACTGTACTGAAACTGCATATTTAGTACGGTAAGAGTACACATACAGATCTAATACTATGGAGCGCATAGGGAGCGCTTAGAATTCCAGGTATAAATTTATCAAATAATGATAACTATTTCATTTTCTAATTGTTCTACTTGTTCCAGATTAGAACCAGATGAGATTAACAATTTGGCTTATCTAATTGAATATTACTGAAATAATTAATAAATTATGGATGATTTTCTTGCTGCAAGATTGCAGATGACCGTATCTTTTGTATTTCATATAATATATGCCTGCATTGGGATGACAATGCCCTGGTTAATGTTTGTAGCCGAATGGAAATGGATAAAAACGGGAAATAAGGTGTATCTTGATTTGTCTAAAGCCTGGGCCAGGGGAGTTGCAATTTTCTTTGCCGTTGGTGCTGTATCAGGAACCGTTTTATCTTTTGAATTGGGATTGTTATGGCCTAAATTTATGGAACATGCAGGAGCTATAATTGGAATGCCGTTCTCATGGGAGGGAACCGCCTTTTTTCTGGAAGCTATTGCCTTAGGGGTTTTCTTATATGGAAGAAATAAGGTAAGTAATCGTATCCATCTGATCTCCGGCCTTGTGGTGGGAATTGCAGGAGTGGTATCCGGAATATTTGTTGTCGCTGCCAATGCATGGATGAATAGTCCATCAGGTTTTGACTGGGTGAATGGTCAGGCAATCAACATTGATCCCGTGAAGGCTATGTTTAACAAGGCCTGGTTTCAGCAAGCTTTACACATGACAATTGCTGCTTTCGCCTCCACAAGTTTTGCAGTGGCCGGCATTCATGCCTATATGCTTCTTCGTCATAAAGGCAATGAGTTCCATCTCAAAGCAATAAGAATTGCCCTTGCTTTTGGAATGGTAGCGGCAATATTACAACCCATTAGCGGTGATATTTCAGCGAAAAATGTTGCCAAACTTCAACCTGCAAAATTAGCTGCAATGGAATCCCTTTTTAAAACGGCTGAACCTGCAGCACTTGTAATTGGAGGAATTCCAAATGTGAATGATGAAAAGGTTGAATATGGAATACACCTACCCAAATTATTGAGCTTTCTAGCTCATGGAGATTTTAACGCCGAAGTTGAAGGATTGGATAAAACAAAGAAGGAGGATTGGCCACCCGTTGCTATTGTTCATTTTTCATTTCAAATCATGGTGTTAATGGGTTTGATTATGATGAGTACCGGCATTTTATTCCTGATTTTTAATTTCAAATGGAGAGAGAATCTTGATAAACGGTGGTGGCTTAAATTGTTGGTTTGGATCACTCCAGCCGGGTTTATTGCTGTAGAAGCGGGATGGATCGTTACGGAGGTAGGACGACAACCATGGATTATTTATGGCATTATGAAAACACGTGATGCCGTTACGCCAATGCCGGGAATTCAATTTCCATTTTACGTGATTACTTTAGTTTACATATTACTTACTCTATTTGTCTTTTTTCTGATGCGACGACAGATACAGGCCATTCAAACAAATTATCAAGACATCAACGATCATGATTGAAATTATTATTGTTGTATTAGGAATTTCCATCTTACTCTATGTATTGCTTGGCGGAGCAGATTTTGGCGGTGGAATTGTAGAATTATTTACTGGAAAGAAAGGCAGTGACACCATTTCAAAAGCAATCGCTCCAGTTTGGGAGGCAAATCATATCTGGCTTATATTGGCTATCGTGATTCTGTTAAATGGATTTCCACGTGTTTATACTACCCTTACTCTTTATTTGCATATACCCCTTTTTATAATTCTCATTGGAATAATTTTCAGAGGTACAGCTTTTACTTTTCGCTATTATGATACTGTAAAAGATAATTCCCAATTATACTATACCCGCATATTCAGATTGTCAAGCTTGATAACCCCCTTTTTTCTAGGTGTAACTCTTGGTGCAATTATATTGGGTAGAATTCCAGCCAACATTAATGGAACTTTTTACGATGTATTTATTTTACCTTGGTTCAATCTTTTTACTTTTACAACTGGTCTTTTTGTCACGCTTTTGTGTGGATGGCTTGCCTCAGTTTATCTTATTGGAGAAGCCCGTGATGATGAAACATACCAGTCATTTACGAAAACAGCGCGTAACTTTTTTGTGCTGTTGGTACTATCCGGTTTGGGAATCTTTATTATGGCTGAAATAGTTGAGCTGCATTTATTCAGAAGGTTTATCGAATCTCCAGTTGCTTTAGGATGTATTCTTTTGGCAACCATGATTATTCCATTACTGTGGAGAAATATTAAACAAAGAAACAATTTACTGATTAGATTATTGGCGGGGACTCAAACTGCCTGTATTATTTCAGGATGGTTTGCCGTTCAATTTCCTGTAATGATCTACATTTCTGATGGTTCTAATTTGACAGTTTGGAATAGTCATGCTCCTGAACTTACAATTTCTTTGTTGGTCTATGCGCTAATAGTAGGAATTATAATCATACTTCCTGCTTTTTTCTATTTGTTTAAAGTGTTTAAATTCGAAAGTAAAGAAAACCAAACAACCAGTTGAAATTAGCCCTTTAAGCATTTGAAATGGCTCATGGAAGTCAACCTTAATAGGCTAATTCAATTTCTGTTTGGACATAGATTTAATTTTTTCAAGCAATTCATTGGTTACTATATTATGTTTGTCCAATGCATAAGCTTTTTCAATATACTGCAAAGCGATATCGGTATTTTGCATCTTATAATAGTTCAATGCAATTTCATTCATTAATCCGACATTAGCAAGATCCTCATTGAGTTTATTTTTGGATTCTATAATCTTATTTGCCAATGATATAGTGCTGGAGTAGATGGTTTTTGAAGCATTGCTCTGATTGAGATAAGTTAAGTAGGGTAGTGCCTTTTCAGGTTGATCGTCTTTCAGAAAAAGAATGGTTAGTCTTTGAGCTGTTTCAAGGCTCGGTGAGAGTTTAAAGGCATGTTGAAGATAAACTTTTGCCTTATCGCTTTTACCTTGTTCAACACAAAGCTTGCCTACATTCAACAGATAATCTGCATTGTTGACCACTTGAAGTACAGAAGCCTCAGCCACTTTTAGTGTATTTATCGGATCATTTAGTTTTGAATAATGATCGATTTGAGCTTTCATGGCTGCAATCCAGTTTGTTTTTTAATAGAGTAGTGATAGGGCCAATTTAGACTCATAAGAATTTAGTTTATTGAAATCAATTGTTTTAGGTTGGTTAAATGGCCACTTTTCTTTTAAAAGCATAATTTGATAAGCTCCTTTCAATGAGTCGACTATGGTGATGGGCATTTCATGTTGAAGTTGATCCAACGGTATCTCTGATTTCAAGTCTGGAGAAAGTAGATTATGCAGCTTAAGACTCTGATAAAAAGCATCCGACATTAGACTATAACCATAAATATTGGGGTGCAGATGTTCCAGCAAAGTTTCATTGCCGATTATACCATGAGGTGAATGAGCCTCAAAGTTCTTTTTGGTATCCACGAGGTATACTCCTTGATACTTTTGAGGAAGACCAGTAATGATAGTGTTCAGGATCGTCTGCAGAAGTAATTGGATCATTTTTGGAACTGATAAATGGCTTAAGGTCTTTTTCATTGCTGACCAAATTACTTACCAAAACAGGGATTCCTTTAGATGATAATACTTTGCAAACATCCTCCATATTATTCTTAAATTGTACAATTCCACGATTGTACAACGTAGATTGAAATGGGATTTCCTGCTTGCTCGCCATACGTTCCATCAGGTTATCATTTGTATCGATTTGCTTGCCCTTTATCAACCCTTTGATGGTGGAATAGCCATTTTCAAATAATTGTACTAACCTGAAAGACCGCACATACAATAAGCTTTGTATAAGTACCCGATTACTGCCCAATCGGGAGGTTGAACCTACTCCTAAAGCGCCATAGTATTCGTTTTGTCCACAATAAATCATAACTGCATCCGGTTCATAATTCACAATTTATTTTGCAAATCCCAAGACGGTATATGAGTTTACAGCTGTTAATGAGATATTTATAATTTCAAACTCCCTCTCAGGGAAAGTATGCATCAATCGATAAAGTAACCATCTGTCAAACGAAGCGCTGGCCATATATGGAAATCCAAGAGTGGTTGATTCGCCCAATACAAAAACACGGAAGTTTCCTGATGATTTTTTCTTTTTGAATGATTCGAATACGCCGACCGTTGCATTTTCATTGTTTGTAAAATAACGTTCAGAGGCATGAGGGTTCATTACCCAATAGTTTGTATTCTCCTTATCCTCAATAAATAAACTTAAATCGTTCCCATAATTAAAAACCCGTAATCAAACCTCAAGTAAGATTAAAAGTAAAAGAGGCAACAGAACAGCAATTGCTTTAAAAGCTAGTAACCTGTTCTTTTTGAGAGGAATGTCTTTGTTTAGACTACGTTTGATCATTCGTTTATTTTTTTTATTAAGGACAGCATAATATAAGCTTTTTATTTAAGTATTTGAAATAAATCATAAATAAATACTTTTAATTAAACGGAATAAGAAATAAGAAATATAGAATAAGGAATAGGGAATAAGGAATTGTGATGTATTATTGTCGTAGAAGCAATCCGTGTAATCTTTTTTTATCCGTGTAATCTTTTTTAATAAGGAATAAGGAGGCTAGTTTGAAACAATGTTCTCATTTTATTTTCCGTATAAGGATATCAATTTCAAGAGCACACCGTTTGTCCATCCGAATCCATCCTGTCCTTGATATTCACCGCCTCCGGCCTCTAATGAAGTATCTTCCACATTGTATTTCTCCATCAATTTCCCGGTGCGCTTATAGACATCCACATTGAGTTTAGTCCATCGTTTGGAGATTTCACGTGCAGTAGTATTTAAGTTATAGTTTTGCAGACCTTTTATAGCGATCCATTGCAAGGGTGCCCAACCATTAGGAGCATCCCATTGTTGACCGGTATTTTTTAAAGTAGTAACTAATCCTCCCCTCTTTAAAAACTTTTTCAGTAAGGTCTTTTCTGCCTCTAATGCTTGCTTTTTTGAAGCAATATTGAAAAACAAGGGAGAGATTCCTGCAATAGTAAATTCTGTTGACTGTTTTTGTAACACAAAATTATAATCCACATACCAATTCCCTTTTTTATTCCAGCAATACTTATTGATGGCTGATTTTCTGACCTTTGCCTTTTGAGTAAACAAATTATATTGTGTCACGTCTCCTGAAACTTTGTAGGCATGAGCCAAAGTTAACTCCAATTGAACCATCAACCCATTTAAATCAACAGGTATGATATTAATTGTCTGGATAGTGCTGATATGCTGTCCATCTGCAAACCACCGACTACTGAAATCCCAGCCGCTTTCTGCTCCACTTCGTAAATTACGACACATACCGTTAAACACTTTTGCTTGGTTTGTTGTAGCTGCTTTTTCAGATTCTTGCTGTGCCAATTCAAAATCTTCACGATAGCTTTCCTGTCTTGGAATACTATCCTGATCGTAATAGCGGTTCAAAACTGAACCATCAGGTAGGGTAATCAAATGTTTCGTTGCCGACGTTTTATCCATCCAATAATCATATTCCTTGCGAAGTGAACTTAGATATTGAGTAAATACAGAATCTCCTTTTTTCCCTGCCAGCAGGTTAACCATCAAGCTAAAAAAGGGAGGTTGGGAGCGTGACAAATAATACGTTCTGTTTCCATTTGGTATATGTCCGTAAGTCTGTATAAGAAAAGAAAAATTATTGACCATATCTTCAATCGTTTGCCATTTGCCGCTTTCCTTAAGTCCCAGCATGGTAAAATAACTGTCCCAATAATATATTTCACGAAAACGTCCACCGGGAACAATGTATGAATAGGGTAGGGGGAGTAATGAACTTCCAGTTATATGCTTATCTGGATTATGTCTTAGTACACTCCAGAGTTTTGAAATATGGCTTTCAACCCATTCTGATTTTCCTGTCTTGTAAGCCGTGTCAGGAGTTACCGGCATTGTAAAATATTCATCTACAAATTGTTTCAATGGTTTATCCTGAACAGAATCTTTTAGCCATAACTGGTATCTACTTACAATTTCATTGGGATTTATTTTGGGAGTGCAATCCACAAAAGTTTTACTGTCCGGGAATACCGATTGCATCTGTACGTCATGAAACAGCTCTTTAAAAAGCTGGTCAGGTGGTAGCGTATTCTTTTGTGAGAAGACTGGTTGTGAGAATACTGATAGCCAGAATAATACTATAAAATTCAGAATGAAAAGGCGTTTCATAATTCAATTTTAAGATTGATATTCTGTTATTTATTCACTTCATAAGTTTTAGCCTCGACTCCAACACCTGTAATGGTTAGTTTTTTCCATTTGGCAGGCAATACTGATTTAATTTGTATAATTCCTTCAAACTGAATATCTAAACCACCAAAACCCATTAGTACACTTTGTAATATCCCTCCTGCACCAGTTGCAAAATAGGGGTTTTTACCGCCTTTTGTTTCAGCAATTACTCTGAATGGCGGATTTAGGTTAGGGATGTATGCATCTTTAAACCGCTGATATGCTTTGTCGCTATCGCCTAACCGGGCATATAGCAAAGTGAAAATAGCCTGTGTCATTGCAGGAGTACCTGCATTAGGAATGCGTTTGTTATAATATTCCAAATCACCTTTAATCTGTTTCTGATCTGATATTTCATTCAATGGATAAGCCAATAAATTTACATCGGCCTGTTTGATACCCTCACCATTATAGGTTGCATGTTCTTTTGTTGTTCCATCTGGAAATTTAAGAATAGGAATATTTTTAGCCGCTAATTCCCAATCAGCATTGGTCGTTAACCCCAATAGTTGTGCCGTTTTCTGACACTTGTATTGGCGCCTGGCTGTCCATTATTGGTTGTTACCTGAACACCGGCGATATGGCCATTTAAAAGCATGTCGGGTGAAGATACAGGGCCACTGTTGAAATCGTTACTGCCAATAACAGAAAGTGAACCGGTTGCATCTGATTTACGGATCGATCCATAACCAATTACAACCACTTCATCAACTCCTATAGCATATTCAGACAGTGTGACATTAAATGTCGAATTATTCCCAATTTCTAATTCCTGAGTCTTCATGCCGATAAATGAAAATGTCAGAACTTGTGCATCGTTTGGTACTGAAAGACTAAAATCACCGGCAGTATCTGATGTGGTACCCACTGTAGTGCCTTTAATTACAATAGATGCTCCCGGAATTGGTGCACCGGTTGGATCAGTAATTTTACCAGTAATTTTTTTCTCCTGCTGCTGGGGGCTTTCACTTACTGAAGTTTTTGGTAAAAAAGTCGTAGATTGAAAATTACCAGATGCTGCTATTAAACTGTTACTCAAAAGAATAAACATTAATGTCATTAATTGAATAATAGATGAAATTTTACCTTGCATCATGGAATCCTCATGTTTAAGATTTTTATTCATACTTTTTAAATTAGTTGTCTATTAATATTAAAACATTTCTCACCTCAATTGAGGAACTCTAAGTGTTTCTGTCACTTTCTATAAGTTCCGTTTTTATCGCATAGGCAGATATATAAATTCAAGAAATTAACAATTTTTAATGCAATTTGTTTTGAGAATTTGCTGTTAAAAGTTTACATCGTTTGAAATTTGAATATCATTCCTTATTTGAAAACGGATTAAAACGGATTACACGAATTGGGTGCCCTATCATTTTCTTATTTCTTATTTCATTTTACTTTTTACTGAATACTTTTAACTGAATACTGCCCCCCACCAACGCCCAACCAACGCCCTACCAACGTCTAACTAAATAGGTAGATAATAGGTAGTAAATAGGTTGATAATAGGAATATAATTCGTATATTTACCTATGAGATACCAAAATGGTACCCATATTAACCTCATTAATAAAGACTATATTATGGCTCAGGTAAAAGGTGGAATAGGCTCCTTTCTTTCTGGAAAGTTAGATGGAGTAGTATATGTACAGTTAAACGGAACGACCCATACACGGCAAGCTCCAACACGTACAAAGGATTCGTGGACGCCAAAGATGTTGCTTAACCAACAGCGTTTTGGATTGGTGAATGCATTTTGTAAACAGTTTAAATCTACAGTAATACCGCAAATATGGAATATTGCTGCTGAAAAGATGAGTGGTTATGCACTTTTCATGAAAAGTAACATGTCTGCATTTGCAAAAGACGGTAGCCTTGCATATCCTAAAAAGATTAAATTCTCCACAGGAAAACTGCTTTTTCCAGAGGAATTTAAAGTACAGAGACAGGAAGCGGATTCCAATACAATTAACGTAAGTTGGAAGTATGATGTTCATTTGGGTGGATTAAGGCTTAAGGATGAATTGATGGTAGTACTTGGAACTGTTGATGGTAAATATTCAGAAATAAAGGCAACCGGCATTCTAAGAGGCAAATTGAATGGTTCGTTTGAATTACCTGAAGCATTTAAAGAAGCATCGTATATTTATGTATTTTTTAATTCACAAGACCAAAGAGATTATTCTGAAAGTGCGTGTTTTGAGATTTGAAGAAAATTTATTAAGAATATTTGAATGTCCGTCGGCTAAAGCCAGACGGCAAAGGATAGCGCTCTGATGATAGATATCTGGATAATTAACATTATAATTGTCAATTATTAAAAGCATAATATTCATTCAGTGCTCTATCCTTTACAGTCTGGCTTTAGCCGACGGACATTCATACAATCGGATACTCGGACAACTATTAGTCCTTTATTCGCTCAAAGCCATATCTTTTCATAAATAGCTCGGACTCTTCTTCCCAATCCATGTGTTTATGATGCTCGTCCTGATTTTTAATGTATCGGCGGACCCGGTCAACATGAGAATGACTAATAGAAACTGCAAAGTAATCGTCTTGCCAGTTGAAATGAGAGGGTAATATTTTCTGGCGATTAATCCAGAATGAACTTTCACCTTTCAGATTTTGCATGATAAAGGAAAGATTTTGTTGTTTACCCAGATTGATCAATGCATGAACATGGTCCAGATGTGCATTGATATAATCCAAAACAAGGTCTTTCTCTAAAGCATTTTCCCTGATATGCTTTAACAAGGCTGGACGAAAAGACATAGGAATGGTACAGCTTCTGTATTTTGTGCTCCATACGCAATGGAGCCAGATTTGGGCATAAGACATAGAACGATGGATTTTGTTGTATGTACTAAATTAAGGAATATATTCAACATATAAGGGTCTGAATTTGTATTTTTTATAAAATATTTAATTCTTATTGTGCTATGAGGCATGAATGTCCGTCGGCTAAAGCCAGACGGCAAAGGATAGCGCTCTGATGATAGATATCTGGATTATATTCAATCAATCAATTACAATCATTCAATCAATCCAACATTCAACATTCAAATAATCAATAAAAATACATTAATTAATTGTTTAATATTCATTCAATGCTGTATCCTTTACCGTCTGGCTTTAGCCGACGGACATTCAATCATTCAATCATTTACACAAACAAAATAAAATCAAATCGGGACTTAAAAAGTTGGATTATCCTGAATATTATCGACACTTACCTGTGAGAGAAAATGTTAAACGCATTTTTTTAAATAACTGTATCCTTCATAAAAATATTGAAGATCAGCAACTGGAATTAATAAAAACCATAGTCCTGTATGAAAAGAATAAGTTCATTGATAAAGAATTATTAATGATGGATAGAGAAGTAATCTGTACTCAACAAGACTTTGATTTTATCGTTCGTAAAATGAACATTATTCTATCCATTATTGTACCTGATTGTGATCTTATGGATCAATGGCAAAAAACATTAGCTATGGCTTCGATTTCGATGGCTGGTAGAATACCTATATTGTTCATTATTGATGACCTGGTGGATACATTTAAAGGGATTTACAAGCAGGCTTTAAATAAATTCCAGTTACTATTTTATTATCAAACCTTTGAGAATAAAGCAACCTATATTTCAGAACAAATCAATGATTTGATTTATTTAGAATCGAATATACCAGAAAAAGGATACAATTTAAATTCCATTATTACTGACTTAATGATACACTTAAGATCTGTATTGGAAAATATGTTGTTTCAGAAAAATAATATACTGACAAAAATGGAGGGTCTATTGGATGAAACACAGATGCAAGAATTGAAAGCAAACAATAGTAAAATACTGGCTTTCAACTACAAAGGAATAAAGGATGATAAAATTACTGCTGTGAATAATACTCTTATTAAATATAAGGCTATACCCCCTGAAACAACCAGCCCACAATTGAGGGCAAAGTTTAATGGACATGAACAGGGTAAACCGATAGAATGGCTAGGCACTCAAGGCGATTTGATGACATTTATAAAAGAAATGGTCAGGGTAAACGAACCAGATTTTACTTCGTATAAACAACCTTGGAAAATTGCAGAAAAATGCTTTATGAAAAAAGGGGGCATTGAGATGTTTGACGCTAAGAAATTAAGATTATCCAAACCTACAATAAACGAACGTAAATTTATAGAGGCTGCCCGAAAGTTTAAATAAATGACATATAAATATTCATCTTTGCACTACGTTTTAAAAAACTTTTACATTATTTTTTGTGTTTCATTTTTTTTGTATGCCTTAACCCATGCGTGTTTGAGTATACACTACACACTACACTTTGCACTACGTTTTTAATTCGTAGTGCGAAACGTTACATACTACCCATAACTTTGCTTCATCAATTGATCAAACAAGCTTTGCGCAAAGCTCATTTATTAACTTTTAAAATTTAGTTAAAATGAGTGAAAATGAAATTATTATCCGATTGTCGAACCGCATTGAAATGCTGGTTTCACTTATTAACAGCATGGGAGAAGGGCTGTTGCAATATAACTTGCAGACCAAGGAAATATTGACTACCAGAGAAGCTGCCAACTTTATGGGATGCTCTATTAGGAGTATTTATCGTTGGCGCCACAATGGACAACTCAAAACCAGCAGGCCCAGTAACGGAAGACTTTATATCGAGAAAATCGTTTGTTACAACTGGATGCTGTCAATAACCACAGTAAGTATTTCTGAGAAGGCTTCTGAGGAGGAAAAGTTGGCTATCCTTAACCCTGAACAAGGCTAAAAATGCAGGAGGTTATCAAAGCCCTCAATCGCATTTATGAGAAATCATTGGAAAACATTGAGGAATCCAAGCAAATCAATGCCTTACTTAAAGGTTTGATAAAGCAAAACCTGGCAAGGCTGATAAAAGCAACATGGTTAGATGGACAGGATGTAATTCAAGCATTTCATATCACCAGAAAGTCTTTGGATTATCTTCGTAGTTCAGGCAAATTACCCTTCACGCAGCTCCATGAAAAATACATTTACAAGTATTCTGATATAGGAGCTATACTCAAAAAGAATTATACAAAAATTAAACTTTCAATCAAAAAAAATGATTAATCAAAACGAAATTCTACATGCGACACATAATGGGTTGCATATTTATTCCCATATACTTAGCAAATTTTATGATGATATTGATTTATTTACACTCATTGGCGAAGAATGTTCACTCACATTGAACCCTTATAACGAAAACAAGCAGACACTTAAAATCAGCAATCCTGGTGAAATGTTTTGTTACCAGGATACTGAAAACGCAGAATTCAAAGGCAATGTTTTTGACTTTGCAGCCCTTTATTATAATTTATACGGAGAAGAACTGTTGGAAAAAATCAACCACGATTTACAACTGCATATTGGCAAGAAAAAGAGTTTTTATGGCGACTATATTGCCATTGAGACGATGCCTATCACTGAATTTGCATTGGCACACTTCAGTTTTTATAAAAGTCCGATTTCTAATACAAAACCATTCTCTCTGATAAACCTATTTGAGCTTTATAAAATGATTAAGGGCGACACTTACAAAGCCCGCACTTTGAAGCTTAGAGAAATCAGTGATCCAGGGGAAGCCGGTATATTCAAGAAAAATAGCTTTGACTATGTGACCATCTCAGGGCAGTTTCTCAAACGCGGTGATTCATCCCTACTCAGACATTCTGAGCTTATGACCTTCGATTTTGATCATGTACCCAGTATTCCTATTTTAAAGAAAATCTTGCTGGGTGAGCCTGCATTCTTGACGGAACTGATGTTCATATCGCCATCGGGCAATGGCCTCAAATGGATCATATCGATCGATATTACCCTAGCCTCACATCAATTGTGGTTTGCAGCAGTGGCAGACACCTTAAGGGCAGGTTGGGG
>Ga0209724_1002648_pt1 | contig 15134 bp, 13 predicted proteins | sample grotaG_FD_184143 | JGI IMG/M metagenome (GOLD analysis project Ga0209724, IMG submission 184143) | Glacier valley bacterial and archeal communities from Borup Fiord, Nunavut, Canada, to study Microbial Dark Matter (Phase II) -... | ecosystem: Environmental > Aquatic > Freshwater > Ice > Glacier ...
TAGCCGAGCAGTTGCGCGTTCCGCTCGAGGCCGCCGCCGCGCGTATTGCTAAAGTCGAGGTTCCCGGTGGACGCTGGAAGACCCTCGAGCAGGGCGGTATTCGCTTCATTGACGACACCTACAACGCCAACCCCGTCAGCGTGCGTGCGGCGCTCGAGGGCCTCCAGAATTTTGCGGGCCGCAAAATCGCGGTGCTGGGCGACATGCTCGAGCTGGGGCCGGACGCGTTGCGGCTTCATCAGGAGATGGGTGCGCTGGCCTCGAGCGTGGCCGATGTGGTATTTAGCCTGGGTGAGTTCCGGGAAGCGCTGAGTTCAAATCCCCATCCAGAGGCTCAAACTTTGCTGGTAGCCCTGCTCGAGCAGCTCAGAGTGGGTGACACGGTGCTGTTCAAAGCTTCTCGAGGGGTGAGGCTGGAGGGTGTTTTGGAGGGGGTGCTCGAGCATTCACGAACACGCGGTTTCACGGCATGAAAGTCTATAAGCTCGCCATCGCTGAGAAAAATGGAGTGTTGGCCTTTCACTCACCTGCGTCTATGGCACCTAGCGTATCGGCACAGTTAAAACAACTGATTACCTGGAATCGGGGACAATCGTTGCGAGACAAGTGGCCAGCGTTTAAGCTGACTTCCACAATTACAAACCTGACCACCAAGAAGGAGCGCCAATGGTACGCCAGAACACCCGCTTTTGATATGGAACGCGACGGCCACTATCTGTGGATTAGTGACCGTGCGGTAGAAGGCTTGGGACCGCTTATCACTGCTTGTGGTGAACTTCTCCCACTGGGCTATCCAGAATTTCCCTACCAGGCGCTCAACGTGCTCGATATTCGAGACGCGGTAGACCTCGAGCGCAGCTTAGTAGAGTGGAGGGAGGTTGCGCCTTACGGTGGGTTTTATTACGAACCCAAAATTTATACTTTCATCCCCGAAGCGCTTGAGGGGGCCACGCTGTTCAAACCCCTCCAGGAGTTTGCAGACGGAGAAATTTTAGCAACGGATGCTTTTAAAGATGCATTTGAGGCATTAGGACTGGTGGGTTTCAATTTTCAGCTCATCTGGGATTCCGAGAACCCGAATTATCACGATGAGCGGTACACTCCAGAACGTTGGGCCATGATTCGCCCCAATAAGAGTTGAACAGCGCCCGCTCGAGCACCTTCTTCACCTTCGACCCGTCTTCTAAATTTCCACCAACACGCCTCCAAACAACTGCAATAGCCCTCGCACGAGACCTTGACCACTCGAGCGGGTTTCACTTATCCTCGAGCCTCCCTCACCCTCACCCCCCAACCCGTTAAACTGAACATCCAAATGACGATTTTATGGAGCATTCTCCTTTCCTGGTTTCTGGTGGGCGTGTACGGAGGTCTGGCGCGGCGCAACGGCTGGGGCCAGACTGTGCGTGCCGACGGTCCCGTAAGCCACCTGTCCAAAAGCGGAACCCCCAACATGGGCGGCGTGCCGATGGTGCTGGCTTTCCTTATCGTGTGGCTGATTGGGGTGGGGGTCAGCGGTGGGGCCGACGTCAAGGAGGTCATCCTCATGCTGGCCACGCTGGGCATGGGCGCAATTGGCTTCCTCGACGACTTTATTAAAGTCCGTGACCGACAGGCGGGGCGGCCCTCGGATGGGCTGCAAGCCCGTTACAAGCTGGGGTTACAGTTTCTGGTGGCCATCGCTTTTGGGGTGGCCGCCGCCAAATCGGTGCCGCTGCCCGCGCCGCAGTGGGGCATCTTTTTCGATGCACCGCTTTACACCGTGGTGCTCATCGCGGCGGTCAACGCTTTCAACTTCACCGACGGCTTGGACGGTTTGCTCGGCGGCGTTACCCTCATCGTGCTGCTGCCGATGCTGGCTATCTCACCGGTTACGGGCCTGATTGTGGGCGCGATTCTGGGTTTTCTGTGGTACAACTCGAGGCCCGCCAGCGTGTTCATGGGCGACACCGGTTCGTTTGCGCTGGGCGCGGCGGCAGCTAGTGTGTACATCCTGTACGGCTGGACCTGGACCTTTCCGGTGGCGGCCTTCATTCCGGTGCTCGAGGTTTTAAGCGTGTTCATTCAGGTGCTGGTTTTCCGCCGCACCGGACGGCGCTTTTTCAAGATGGCCCCGCTGCACCACCACTTCGAGAAGCTGGGAATGCTCGAGGAGAAAGTCACCGCCCGCTTCTGGCTGGTGAGCGCGCTGAGCACCCTGCTGGCCTGGGTGATTATGAATCGGGCGCTTTGAGAAGTAAGACGATAGATTTCAGACGACAGAGAATGTGGGGTAGTCTCGAGCGGGCTTGAAAGACCCCCCCTTGCGTAGTCACGCAAGACCCCCCTGTTTTACAGGTGGGTACTTTAAAAGCTTGAGTGGCACAGTCTTTTAGTTCCCCCCTATGCAATAGGGGGGATATTCTCGACAGCGAGCAGGCCCGGTAGGTGCCGCTCTGCTCAAGACAGCGGAGCGCTCGAGAGAAGGGGGGTCTCTCCAGGCGGAATGGACACTCACCCTCCAACCCTCCAACCCTCCCGACTCACCCTCGAGCGCCTCTTTACTTTTTGGAAATCTTTCCATATGCTCGAGCAAATCTTAATCTTTCCCAGGAGCGCAACCTTGAACGCTATCTTCGATTATTTACCCGTGTGGCACGACCACACTCCCGCCTACACCTCGAGCCTGACCGCCGCTCAGGGCAGCACGCTCACGGTGCGCCTGAAAACCCTGCTCGAGCCGAAAAAAGTGAGCGTGAGTGCACTCGAGGGCGGAGAAATCATCACTCGAGTGGCCCGTGAAATGGCTGCGCTCGACGGTGAAGGGCGTTGGTTCGAGTTCGACCTCAAATTGACGCAGCGGGTGAACCGTTACACCTGGCTCATCGAACTCGAGGACGACACCCTGATTTTTTCCAAGGCGGGGCTGTCGCATCCGCGCCGTCCGTACCGCGACTGGTTTTCTTTTGTGGCCGACTACAGCGCCCCACAGTGGACCTGGGAGTGCGTGTTCTACCAGATTTTCCCCGACCGCTTCCGGCACGGTAGCCCCGAAACCAAGGTGCAGGCGGGCGAATTCCACTATCCCAACTTTTCGCCTGAACTTCTCGAGTGGATGACCCCCGAAGGTGCTGCCCGGAACCCTCGCCTCGAGGGTAAGGCGGTAAGGGTGCCCGAGTGGGACGCGCCGCTCGAGCTGCGTGAGGACATGCACACCCGCTATGGCGGCGACCTGGAGGGCGTTCGCCAGAGTTTGCCCTACCTGCAAAACCTCGGCGTGAACGCGCTGTGGCTCAATCCGATTTTCGACTCCGGCTCGAGCCATCGCTACGACATCCGCGACTATAAAGTTGTGGATGTGCATCTGGGCGGTCAGAGTGCTTTTGACTCTCTTATGGTGGACCTCAAAGCGGCGCAGTTCCGGGTGATTTTAGATGGGGTGTTCAACCACGTCAGCAACGAGCACGCGCTGTTTATCAAGGCCCTGAACAACCCCTCGAGCCTGGAGCGGCAGTTCTTCAGCTTCAAGAACGACGCAAAGCGCGGCCAAACCCCGTATCACGGCTTTTTTGATGTAGCGACCATGCCCAAAATCGATTACTCGAGCGAGATGTCCTACCTCGAGTTCATAGACGGCGAAAACAGCGTGGTGCGGCACTGGCTGCGAATGGGCATCGACGGCTGGCGGCTCGATGTGGCGCAGGGCATGGGCGGCGGCGGCGGGGATGCGGACAACCTCGAGGTTCACCGCAGGCTCAAAAGCGCGGCAAGGCAAGAAAACCCCCAGGCTTACATCGTGGGTGAGCGCTTTTTCGACGCTGAGCACGCGCTTCAGGACGGTCAGGGCGAGGACGGGGTGATGAACTATCACGGCTTTAGCCTGCCGGTGATGGCCTGGTTCTCCGGGATGGATTTGGAGGAGCGCCCCATTTCGATGGACGGTGAAGAGCTACTCGAGCTGCTGTGGGACGCCTATCACGCCCTGCCTGCGGTGGTGGCACTCAATCAGTTCAATTTGCTCGAGAGCCACGACATCGCTCGAGTGCTTTACCGGGTCGGTCAGGACAAGCGGCTTTACCTCAGCGCCCTGACCCTGCTGATGGCCTTTCCGGGCGTGCCGTGCCTGTATTACGGCGGCGAAATCGGCCTGACCCAGACTGAGGGCAAGAATATGAGTTCGGCTCGAGCCACCTTTCCCTGGGATGAAGGCAAGTGGGACCGGGACTTGCTCGAGGAAATCAGGACCCTGATTAAAATTCGGCGCTCGAGCACGGCTCTACAGCGCGGCACCCTGCGCTTATTGGGCGCAGGGGAGGACGCGCTGGGCTTTTTGCGCGAATACACCGACGAATCTGGACAGGTCTCAAGAATGGCCTGTCTGGTGTCGCGCTCGAGCGGGGAACCTGCTCAGCTCGAGGTGACGCTGCCCACCGGAAGCTGGTTTGATGTGCTGACCGGAACCGATTTTGGCCTGGGCGGCAATATGCAGCTCGAGTTCACCGGGGCCGTGCTACTCGAGGACCGCTCGAGGTTGTGGACGAACTGACGCCGGGTTGTGCTGTCAGTCTAAGCCGAACTCGGGCGCGGAGGGGGCTGCAAGCGTGTCCGCAGATTCAGGACTGCCCGTCACCGTGCGGCGGTGGTAGTCGAGCTGGCCCAGGTGATAGGCCACATGGGTGACGAGCTGTAAGAGGGTGAGCCGGGTCGAGAGTTCGGCGTCGGTGATTCGGGCAGGAAACGTTTGCTCGAGCCGCTCTTCCGTGAGCTGTTCAAAGGCGGCGAGCACCCCCCGTCTTGCCGCCTCGAGTTCCTTTCGCAGTTCAAGACGCGCTACGTCGCGTCTTGAAAATTCCGCGTCACGGTTTCGCACGTAACCCGTGTTGGCCAGGACCGCACCCAAAAAGTATTGCAAACTGCCCGACAGGTGCAGGACGAGGGTTCCTCCAGGATTGGGCAGCCCTGCGACCTTTCTCCAAACGCTCGAGTCGTCGGGGTAGAGCGCGAGTTCACGCTCGAGGCCCGCGATGTCGCGCAACAAAAATCCTCTGAGTTCATCCACAAACACGGTGTCTCCTTTTGTGCCGGACGACAATTGCAATCCGCTTGTTTTGGTGGGACGGGACAGGTCTCGAGGAAGGCTTGGCGGGTGGCCCGCTCTGTCAGGCCACCCGGTGTACTGGAGCGGACCCTGCCCACCGGGACCGATTTGAGCATGGGCGACAATATGCAGCTCGAGTTCACCGGGGCAGTGCTGCTCGAGGATAGGGCTGCTCAAGGATAAGGGGTAGTTTGGAGCTTTTAAGGAGTGCGCTCGAGCGCTACTTCAGACCCACCATTTCCTCAGAGAGTGTCCACAAGCGCGCTGCGCTCTCAGGGTCCACGGCGTAGGCTTTGACCCCCCGGTACGCCAGCGCGGGGTCAAAAGGTGTGGCCTGAGCACAGTCCTCGAGGTAGAGTCCACCCACGCCCTCGAGTTCGGAACCCACTGCTGCCCACACACTGGTAGACGCGCCCTGCTGCACGCTTTTGAAGCCTTCTAGTGGCGTGCCGTCCGGGTTGAGCCAGCCCATCGCCCGCATCTCCTCTTCGGGCAGTTCCTTTTGCAGTCCGGTCATGATGCCGCCGGGGTGAACCGCATTGGCAAAAATGCCCTCGCTCGAGAACTTCTGGGTCAGGCCCACCGCGAACAGCGCGTTGGCGGTCTTGGATTGACCGTAGGCTTCCCACTTGTCATACGGTCTAGAGCGGTAATTCACATCGTCCCAGTGGATATCCGAGCGCAAGTGAGCGGTGGAGCTGAGTTCGACTACTCGAGCGCCCCCGGCATTTCTGAGCGCAGCAAGTAACAGAGTGGTGAACAGAAAGTGCCCCAAATGGTTGGTTCCAAGCTGCAACTCGAAGCCGTCGGGGGTGTAGCGGTGCGGCGTGGCCATGATTCCAGCGTTGTTAATCAGAATGTGCAGCTTGCCGTGTTTATTCAAAAACTCGGCTGCGGCAGCCCTTACCGACTCCAGAGACCCCAAATCTAATTTCAGCAGACCCACTCGAGCGTTTTCGGTACTGGCCTTCAACTCCTCGAGCACCTTCTGCCCCTTCTCGAGGTCACGTACCGCCAAAACAACCTCGGCCCCGGCGGTGAGCAGCGCCCGCGCCGTCTCGAGGCCGATACCCGAACTGCCCCCGGTCACTAGTGCGGTTTTGCGGTTCAGGTCGTGGCCCCTAACCACCTTGAGTGCGGTGGAGCGGGCGTTAAACGGTGAAGTGATGAGGTTGGACATGCTTTTCTCCTTTGGAGCGCTAATGACGAAGCGTGAGTTCGCCCACCCATTTAAAGCCTGCTCGAGCCGAAACTTTCCGACCCAGGGTACAATAAGGGCTAATCTTGCGCTCGAGGTGAAGCTCTATGCGACTGTTCGTGCTGTGTTTTATCGGTCTGACCCTCACCACGGTGGTGGCTCTGGCGCAGACCTCCGCGCTCGAGTATCCCTCAAACTACGCTAAAAATCTGGTGCAGTACGCGGTTTCCGAGCGACCCGATGGGATAGTTCGTAAGATGTACGTTTCTCGAATGGCGCTCGAGGCTCTGGGGAAGGGGGCGACCCTGCCTATAGGAACGCTGCTGGTGATTGAGGAATTTGAGGGGAAGCGTCTGGGAAAGGCTCTGGCTCGAGACTTAGGAGGACATCTGATTCCCGACAAGCTCAAACCCAACCTCGACGTGCGGCGCAAGGTGGGAAACCGCCCTCGAGATTTCGAGAACTGGCAGAACGAGCGCTTCGATTCGGTCAAGGGTAAAAAGCTGGTCACCAACCTAGCCGATTGCTGGATTTGCCATCAAAGCGCTGAAAAAGCCGATTTCACCTTCACCCTGCCCGCCCTCAGGGCCTACCTCTCGAGCGGCAAACTCGAGCGCCACGACTGCAATTTACCTGAACGTCAACTCTGCGCTCATGATTTTGATTTCTGAATAGACTTCTTTCATAAAATGCGAGGTCATCTCGAGCGGGTTGGAAAGACCCCCCCTTGCGTAGTCACGCAAAACCCCCCTGTCTTACAGGTGGGTACTTTAAAAGCTCGAGTGAGACAGTCTTTTAGTTCCCCCCTATAAAATAGGGGGGATATTCTTGAGAGCGAGCAGGCCCAGAAGGCGGACAGCCCCGATAGGTGGCGCTTTGTCCAAGACGTGCCGTTCTGCTCAAGACAGCGAAGCGCTCAAGAGAAGGGGGGTCTCTCCAGCCCGGATTAACGCCACCCCGCAAACCTGAGTTGTACCCTCGAGAACATAGGACAAGTGGGGAAAGTAAAGCTTCAAGAAAACCAAGAAAAGCGCTCTAGCACCCGTCAGAGCGCTTTTTCCCTGTTCCCCATAACCTGTAACCCGTCACCTGTAACCTGTAACCTGTATTTATGAAATGCCCTTACTGCGACGCTCCAGACACCAAAGTCATCAACTCGAGGCCCTCGGACGAGGGCGGAGCGATACGGCGGCGGCGCGAATGTCTGCTGTGTAGCCGCAGGTTTACCACCTACGAGCGCGCCCAGCTCGAGCCGCTGATGGTGGTCAAGCGTGGAGGCCGCAAGGAAGCCTTCAACCCGGACAAGTTGCTGCGCGGTCTGCAACTGGCTGCCGAGAAGCGTCCGGTGGCGCTCGAGCAGATGCGCCGCTTCGCTTACAGCTTCGAGGACGAACACTCGGGCCTGGACATTCCTACCGAGGACATCGGGCGGCGGGCGATGGCCTTTCTCAAGCCGCTCGACGAGGTGGCCTACATCCGCTTTGCCAGCGTGTACCGCGAGTTCGACTCGCTCGAGCGCTTCATAGAAGAGATTCGGGGCTTTCAGGAGGATGGGGCCAAAGAACCCTGACCGTCTATAGCCCAGCTCTCAAACTATTCTAAGCCGCGTGATAAACTGTGCGCGATGTCTTCATCTGTCCCACCTACTCAGCCCGTTTCCTCGTCCGAGGAAGCAAGGCTCGGTGCTCTGCGGCGTTATGCCCTGCTCGATACCCCAAGTGAGCCACCCTTCGAGCGCATGGTGCGGCTGGTGGCGCGAATTTTTGCGGTTCCCATCGCTATGGTCACACTCATGGATCTCGAGCGCCAGTGGTTCAAAGCCTGCATTGGGTTAGACCTGACCGAGAACACTCGAGCGCTGAGTTTCTGCAATTACACCCTGCTCGAGGACGGGGTACTGGTGGTCCCAGACGCACAACTCGACCCACGCTTTGCGGACAACCCGGTGGTGAGCGGACTGGGCATTCGCTTTTATGCCGGTGCGCCGCTGCGAACTTCAGACGGCTACAATATCGGAACGCTGTGCATCTACGATTATGCGCCGCGCCCCGAGGGCCTGACCCCGGACCAGCGCAGCACGCTCGAGGATTTGGCTGCCGCCACTATGGACGACATCGAAGCGCGGCGCACGGTGGGTCGGGCGCTCGAGGCCGAGGGTCGGGTAAAGCGCCTGCACCAGAGCCAGAAGCAGTTCGTGGACGATGCGGCACACGAGTTGCGCGCCCCCTTGACCGCCATTCGCGGCAACCTCGAGTGGGTCCGCAGCCGCCCCGAGTTGCCGCTCGAGCAGCGTCAGGAAGCGCTGGCCGACGTGCTGAGCGAAGCCTACCGTCTCGAGCGCCTGGTTCAGGACATGCTGACCCTGGCGCGGGGTGAAAGTGGACCGACCCTCGAGCGGGTTCCGGTGAATCTGCTGGACCTTTTGCGTGACGTAGAGGCCGAAGCCCAGTATCTTACGGAGACGCATACCGTCTTGCTGAGAGTTCCCGAGGTTTCCCCTGCCGAGCCAAACCCGCTCGAGGGCTGCTGGACCTTGATTCATGCTGACCAGTTGAAACAGGTTTTGCTCATTTTAGTGGAGAACGCGCTGCGCTATACCCCGTCTGGGGGCCGGGTCGTGCTGTCGCTGCATCGGCGGGGAAGACAGGTCGAGATTCGGGTCTCAGACAGCGGAATCGGTATCTCGAGTGAGGACTTGAGCCACGTCTTCGAGCGCTTTTACCGCGCGTCCGGTTCAAGGGAGCGCAATCCGGCAGGCAGCGGTCTGGGCCTCGCCATCGCTCAGGGGATTGTCCAAGCCCACGGCGGTGTGCTGTGGCTCGAGAGTGAACTGGGGCAAGGTACGGTGGCCGTTTTAGAACTTCAACTTTGTAGCGCACCAAACGCCGCTGCGTAATTCTTTGTGAAGTTACTACATTTCGGTTTTCTCTGTTCTCGAGCGTTAAAACCTCTTGCAATTTCTGAAAACTCCCCTTATACTTTCAAAGCTGCTCACTCGAGCGCTGCTTGTGAAAGCGGCTTTGCCCCAGTTTGAGCTTCGTCTCTGGTTGGTCCAAGTTAGGTCGGCTCAAGCCCCACCCTCGAGTCCACAGCGGTCTCGAGTATTTTGTGTGTTCACGCACTTCATCAAGGATGTGATTTTTTCTGCCTACTACCCAACAACTGCTCCGCAAAGGTCGGGTCACGCTGACCAAAAAGAGCAAGGTACCCGCGCTCAAGGGCAGCCCCTTTCGCCGGGGCGTCTGCACCGTGGTCAAGACCACCACCCCCAAAAAGCCCAACTCGGCGCTGCGTAAAATTGCTCGTGTTCGTCTCTCAAGCGGTTTTGAAGTCACTGCTTACATCCCCGGTGAGGGCCACAACCTGCAAGAGCACAGCGTGGTCCTGATTCGCGGCGGACGCGTCAAGGACTTGCCCGGTGTGCGCTATCACATCGTGCGCGGCTCGCTTGACACTCAGGGCGTGAAGGGCCGCCTCCAGAGCCGCTCCAAGTACGGAGCCAAGAAGCCCAAGGCCGGAGCTGCCGCCGCAGGCGCAAAAGGCGCACCCGCCAAGAAGAAGTAAGTTTGGATTGTTCGAGTCCACTTTTTCCGCACTCGTTTTTTAACTAGAAGTTTCCGCTCGAGTTTTTGGAGCGTTTGAAGATTTGAAAGCGCTCGAGATGTGCTCGAGTCAGAGTTTTCAAATCCGTACCTGAATTTGCAAAGAGGTCAACATGGCAAGACGTAGAAGAGCAGAAGTACGTGAGCAAACCCCAGATTTGATTTTTCAAGATTTGGTGGTCAGCTCACTCATCAACCGGGTGATGCGCTCGGGCAACAAGAACCTGGCCAGCCGTATCGTGTACCGCGCCTTTACCATTGTGCAGGAGCGCACCGGACAGGAACCCATCAAGGTGTTTCGTCAGGCTTACGACAACATCAAGCCCCGCGTGGAAGTTCGCTCGAGGCGGGTGGGCGGCAGTACCTATCAGGTTCCTGTCGAGGTCAACCCTCGCCGCACCCAGAGCCTCGCGCTCAGATGGATGATTAACGCCGCCGGCAACCGCCCCGAGAAGACCGCCATCGAGCGCCTTGCCGGGGAAATCATGGACGCAGCCCAGAACCGGGGCGGCGGCGTGAAGAAGAAAGACGACGTGGAGCGCATGGCCGAGGCCAACCGCGCCTACGCCCACTACCGTTGGTGATTTGAGCTTAGTTCTCGAGGAGGTCGCCAGCGTATAATAGACGGCTGGCGGCTTTTTTAAGGTCTATCCACTCGAGCAGCAAGATTTGACCAGACAAATTCTCGAGCAGCCATTCTCGAGCAGGAGGTGAGGCCCATGAATCAGGACGCAGAGACCGAAGACACTTATTTACTAACCCTGTCTTTTGTCTTGAAACCATCCGCCGGCTCGAGCGCCGCATTTCCCCGCTCGAGCACTCGAGTTTAAGTTGCTCTCGAGCTATTCTGATACGCTGCTGACGCCCTAAGACTACAAATTCGGAACGCGTCACACTTTTAAAAACCAAGGCAAACCAGGGGAATCTATGTCTAATGAGTACCTGAACCACTTCCGCAACATCGGAATCGCCGCGCACATTGACGCGGGCAAGACCACCACCACCGAGCGCATTCTGTACTACACCGGACGCACCCACAACATCGGCGAAGTCCACGACGGCGCTGCCACCATGGACTGGATGGAGCAGGAGCGTGAGCGCGGCATCACCATCACCGCCGCCGCCACCACCGCCCACTGGGTTCGCAACGGCCAGGACTACACCGTCAACATCATCGATACCCCCGGTCACGTCGATTTCACCATCGAAGTGGAGCGGAGTATGCGGGTGCTCGACGGCGCAGTCGCGGTGTTTGACTCGAGCCAGGGCGTCGAGCCGCAGTCCGAGACGGTGTGGCGTCAGGCCGACCGTTACGGCGTGCCCCGCATCGCCTTTGCCAACAAGATGGACAAAACGGGCGCAAGCTTCGAGCTGGTGCTGAATGATATCCGTGAACGTCTGGGCGCGATTCCCGCCCCCATCCAGTACCCTATGGGCGAAGAAGCTGAGTTCAAGGGCATCATTGACCTGGTGCGGATGCGCGCTCACACCTACACCAACGACCTCGGCACCGATATTGTCGAGAGCGACATCCCCGAGCAGTACATGGCCAAAGTCGCCGAGATGCGAGTCATGCTCATCGAAGCCGCCGCCGAAGTGGACGAAGGGGTGATGGGCAAGTATCTCGAGGGCGAAGAGCCTTCGGTGGAGGACATCGTGCGGGCGCTGCGCTACGGCACCGTGACCCAGCGCATCTTCCCGGTGCTGTGCGGCAGTGCGCTCAAGAACAAGGGCGTGCAGCTTCTGCTCGACGCGGTGGTGGACTACCTGCCCAATCCGCTCGAGGTTCCGGCCATTCGCGGTAAATCCGAGGACGGCAGCGAAACCGAGTTTCCCGCCGACGACGCGGGCAGCCTGGCCGCGCTGGCCTTCAAAATTATGTCTGACCCCTACGTGGGCCGCCTGACCTTCGTGCGCGTTTACTCGGGTACGCTGCGGAGCGGAACCTACGTGCAGAACACCAGCAAGGGCAAGCGCGAGCGCGTGGGCCGTCTGCTCAAGATGCACGCCAACAACCGCGAGGAAGTGAGCGAGCTGCGCGCCGGAGAACTGGGCGCGGTCATTGGCCTCAAGGATTCGGGCACCGGTAATACTCTGGTGGGCGACGACGACGCCGTGGTCAAGCTCGAGAGCATCGAAGTTCCCGAGCCGGTCATCACCCTGGCCGTGGAACCCAAGACCAAAGCTGACCAGGAAAAACTGGGCATTGGCCTGGGCAAGCTGGCCGAAGAAGACCCCACCTTCCGGGTGGCCAGTGACCAGGAAAGCGGCCAGACCACCATCGCCGGAATGGGTGAGCTGCACCTCGAGATTCTGGTGGACCGCCTGCGCCGGGAGCACAAGGTGGAGGTGAACGTGGGCGCGCCCCAGGTGGCCTACCGTGAAACCATCACCAAGCACACCCAGGTGGACATGAAGTACGCCAAGCAGACCGGAGGTCGGGGTCAGTTCGCGCACATCAAGATTCGTGCCGAGCCGTTGCCTGCCGGAAGCGGTTTTCAGTTCGAGAACGACGTGGTAGGCGGTACCATCCCCCGCGAGTTCATTCCTGCGGCGCAAAAGGGCATCGAGAACGCCCTGGGCGCGGGTCCGCTGCTGGGCTTTCCGGTGGTGGACATGAAGGTCAGCATCTACGACGGCAGCTACCACGAGGTGGACTCCTCGCAGATGACCTTTGAAATCGCGGGCAGCATGGCGCTCAAAGAAGCGGTTCGCACCGCCGGACCCCAACTGCTCGAGCCGATTATGCGGGTGGAAGTGACCGTGCCCGAGGACTTCATGGGCGACATCATCGGCGACCTCAACTCGAGGCGGGGACAGATTCAGGGCATGGACGCCAAGGGCAACGCCCAAATCGTCAAGGCTTTTGTGCCGCTCTCCGAGATGTTCGGTTACGCCACAGGGATGCGCTCGCTGACCCAGGGCCGCGCCAGCTACAGCATGTTCTTCGACCACTATGAACCCGTTCCCAATAACGTGGCTCAAGCGTTGATGAAGAAGTAAAAATATTAGTCAAAAACTCCCGCTCAGCTCGAGCGGGAGTTTTATGTTGAAGGTTAAAAATTTGTCCTCTACACCGCACCAAGGAGGCTCTCGGGATGAACTATAAAATGTGGATGGGTGTTGGGGTATTTCTGTCAGGATTGCTTGGAGCTTGTATGCCGAGTTTGAGTGGATTTCCTGCGGGTTGTTGCGAACCCATCCCCGGCTCGAGTGTTCAGCAGCGCCGTCCGTCTCAGCTCTCTGATACCTTGGCTCGTACCCCTCCGATGGGCTGGAACAGTTGGAATACCTTTGGTTGTAACATTAATGAAAAACTGATTCACGAGGTTGTAGACGCACTATCCTCGAGTAAAATGGGTGGAGCAGGCTACCAATACGTCAATATTGACGATTGCTGGCAAGGAAAACGCGACGCACAGGGCAAGGTTCAACCCGACCCTGTGCGCTTTCCTTCAGGGTTTAAAGCTCTGGGCGAGTACATACATGCCAAAGGCTTCAAGTTCGGCGTTTACTCCTCCCCAGGAGATAAAACGTGTGCTGGATACACCGGAAGCAAAGGTTATGAAACTCTCGATGCCCAAACTTACGCCGACTGGAAGGTGGATTTCCTGAAGTATGACTGGTGTGACCCCACGGGACTGAGCGTGGTGCCCACCTATCAAACGATGCGGGATGCTTTGAATGCCACTGGGCGACCCATCGTGCTGAGCCTGGGCGATTGGGGCCGAAGCCAGCCCTGGAGATGGGCTGGGTACGTCGGTAGTCAGATGTGGCGTACTACAGGAGATATTTACAACTGCTTTGATTGTTTTGACTGGAGTTTTAAAGTGCTTAGCGTTCTGGACATCCTAAATATCCAGAAAGCTTTGCGAAATTACAGTGCCCCTGGTGGCTGGAACGACATGGACATGCTCGAGGTGGGTAACGGCATGACCGAGAGTCAAGACCGGGCGCACTTCTCGATGTGGAGCTTGCTGGCCGCACCCCTCATCGCGGGTCACGACCCCCGCACTATGTCTGAAGCGACTCGAGCCATTCTGACCAATCCCGAGGTCATCGCTGTGGACCAGGACGCGCTTGGCATAGCCGGATTTTTCTACAGCGCTCAGAACGATTTGGAAATCTGGTTCAAACCGCTCGAGGAGGGTGGCTGGGCGGTGGCCTTTCTCAACAAGGGGCGCTCCCCAATCTCACTCGAGTTTGACTGGAAAACTCAGCCTGTTGAGGACAGTTTTAACGGCAAAAAAACAAATTTTGATAAAACGACTTATGTGCTCCGCAACTTATGGACTCGAGCGGACCTGGGAACGACTGCAAGCAGCCTGAAAGCTACGGTGGGGCTGCAAGATGTGCTGATGTTACGTCTATTTAAACTCTGAGGCTGGTCCATGACAGGTTCGCATCGTCGAGCAGAAATTTTCCGCCATTACGGATACTTTCCATCCTGTTCACACGCATTTCACACTCGAGCGCTACTCTAGCTCGAGGTCCTGATATGAACATTCCCAAGCGCTTGCAGCAACTGCTTCCGCTCATTTTGATTGTCGTTATCGCGCTGTATGCGGTGTTTAACTTTCTGGTTCGGCCCCGCTCGAGCACCCTGCCTGGAAACGCCCGCACCGATGGCACCTGCGGCAATCAGTTCGCGTTCGGTAAACCCAGTTATAGCGGCCCGGACCACACCCAGGCGGTGTGCCACGGAGCGTTTGCTGCCCTCTCGAGTCTGGATAAAAAGGTTCCGCTTTACAGCGCCGAGCACATCGTGGGCCGTAACACCGTGGGCAGCGAGACGCGCACCAACGATTTTCGGCCTGACGAGACCCTGCCGCCGGGACAGCGCGCCGAAATCAAAGATTACCTCCGCAGTGGCTACGACCGGGGCCACATGAGTCCGGCAGCGGACTTCAAAAAGGAACCCAAAAAGATGTCCGAGAGCTTTTACCTGTCCAACATGGTGCCGCAAAACCATGTGCTCAACGCCGAAGCCTGGGCGGGCCTCGAGAGCGCCACCCGCGACTGCGCGCGCACGCTGGGCGAAGTGTACGTGGTTTCAGGACCCATCTTCACGGGCCGCTTCAAGACCATCGGGCCGAACAAGGTGGCGGTGCCCGACGCGGTTTACAAAATCGTGGTGGACCCCAAAGGCTCGAGCCGCGCCTTCGTATTTGCCAACAAACCCGCTTCCAAGCAGCAGAACTATCTGGACCGAGCGGTGAGCATCGAATCCGTCGAACGTCAGACCGGACTGACCTTT